>HHCFC02800__coassemble_1784_pt1 | contig 15184 bp, 15 predicted proteins | sample HHCFC02800__metabat2_high_PE_058 | metagenome-assembled genome bin HHCFC02800 | reverse complement strand
CAAAAGATTTTACTTTGTCGATTGAGTTTAATGAAATCTGTACTGTTTTCATTTTGAAAGTCCCTCCTTGAATTATACAATAAAGTATATTTGCCGGATCGTCTTTGTCCGGTAAGATTAGGTCTGCACCCTATGTATATTCTACGGGAAGATACGGTAAAAGTCAAGAAACAATAGAGCAAAAATGAGGTAATATGTATATGAAAAAAGCGGCTTTACACAATCTTGGATGCAAGGTAAATGCATATGAGACGGAGGCAATGCAGGAAATGCTGGAGCGTGCCGGATATGAGATCGTCCCGTTCAGTGAAGGGGCTGATGTATACGTCATCAATACCTGTACAGTGACCAATATCGCAGACCGGAAATCCCGCCAGATGCTCCACAGGGCGAGGAAGATGAACCCGGATGCTGTTGTCGTGGCGGCGGGCTGCTATGTGCAGGCCCAGGCGGAAAAGCAGGAGATCGATCCCTGTATCGACATTGTCCTGGGAAATAACAGGAAGAGTGACCTGGTCAAGGTTCTGGAAGAATACTGGCAGAACAGGAGGGAGGAACAGGAGCAGGAACCGGTCAGGGACCTGACAGACATAAACCGGACGAAAGAGTACGAGGAACTGGGGCTGACAAGACCCGGGGACCATACGAGAGCCTACATCAAAGTACAGGACGGATGCAACCAGTTCTGTACCTATTGCATCATTCCCTTTGCCCGGGGGAGAGTGCGGAGCAGAAAAGCGAACGATGTGGTGCGGGAAGTGAAGGGACTCGCGGCAAACGGATACTGTGAGGTTGTTCTGACCGGGATCCACCTGAGTTCATATGGGATTGACTTTGACGGCGAACGCCACCTTCTTGATCTGATCAGGGCAGTGCATGGGGTTGAAGGGATCCAAAGGATCCGCCTGGGCTCTCTGGAACCGGGGATCATAACGGAAGACTTTGCGGAAGCACTTGCTTCCCTGCCGAAGATGTGTCCCCATTTTCATCTGTCCCTCCAGAGCGGCTGTGACGCTACGCTGAAACGGATGAACCGGAGGTATACGAGCGGAGAATACCTTGAAAAATGCAGGATCCTTCGAAAATATTTTGGTAACCCCGCGCTCACCACGGATGTGATCGTGGGCTTCCCGGGGGAGACGGAGGAAGAGTTCCGTCAGTCTTTCGCATTTGTGGATCAGGTGGATTTCTATGAGACCCACATCTTCAAGTACTCCAAGCGGGCCGGGACGAAAGCGGCTGTGATGGACGGTCAGGTCAGTGAGCAGATAAAGGCGGAACGCAGCCAGAAGCTGATCGGACTGGGAGAGAAAAAGAGAAAGGCGTACGAGAAGAGTTTCATCGGAAAAGAAGTGGAAGTCCTGATCGAGGAGCCGGCTGAGATCGACGGAAAAATGGTCATGACAGGGCACACAAAAGAATATATGAAAATTGCACTAGAGGGAAAGGAAAATTTGAGGAATTGTGTCGTAAAAGTTCAAATTGATAACGATTCACAAATTATTCATTGAATTTTGAGGGGTCTTATATTAAAATTGTAAATAGGGTAACTGGGCTTGCCCAGAAGCATTGTGGCGCAGAAAACGCGGATATTCATGACATCCGGGCGAAACTGCGCCGGGAAATAAAGGTTTGAAATGCCGGGAAGGTAAAGGAGGAACTAAGATGAGTGATTTAAGTAATACCCAGTTCTTTCAGGTTGAGCCGGGACCGCAGATCTCAGCGAAAGACATTCTTGAGATCGTGTTCAAGGCGCTGAAGGAGAAGGGATACAATCCGGTCAATCAGATCGTCGGATACATCATGTCAGGAGATCCGACGTATATCACCAGTTATAATGGAGCGAGAAGCCTTGTCATGAAGGTGGAGAGAGACGAACTGGTAGAGGAACTGCTCAAAGCGTATATCGACCACAATTCCTGGGAATGATAAGACTATGAGGGTTATGGGACTTGACTACGGCTCAAAGACAGTGGGCGTAGCTGTGAGCGATCCGCTGGGATTTACAGCGCAGGGGATCGAGACGATAGAACGGAAAGAAGAAAACAAGCTCCGGCGCACATGTGCGCGCATTGAAGCCCTGATAAAAGAATATGGCGTGGAGAAGATCGTCCTGGGCTTCCCAAAGCACATGAACAACGATATAGGGGAACGTGCAGAGAAGACGCTTGAATTCCGCGATATGCTGACGAGGCGGACCGGTCTCGAAGTCATTATGTGGGATGAGCGGCTTACTACCGTGGAAGCAGAGCGCACACTGATCGAGAGCAGCGTGCGGCGTGAGGACCGAAAGAAATATATCGATAAGATAGCAGCGGTGTTTATCCTGCAGGGATATCTGGATTCCCTGTACATCGGCAGTAACACTGCGGATACCGGCTGCTGACGGACAGATAAGGGGATATTCATATGGAAAAAGTCAGATTTACTTTTGGAGACGGAAGCGGGGAGGAAGAATTCTTTGTACTTGAGGAGACAAAGATAAACGGATCGTCGTACATACTGGTCACAGATTCTCAGGAAGATGATGCGGAGTGCCTGATCTTAAGAGAAGAAGGCGGACTGCAGGAAGGCGACAGTATCTACGAGATCGTGGAAGATGAGACAGAACTTCTGGCAGTGTCAAAAGTTTTTGAAGAACTGCTGGAAGATGTTGATATTGAAATGTAAGATCCGTCTGAAGCCGACGGGCGGAAACGGATGTTTACAATAGATTTTTACTGCGGGGGACGTAACACTGATGGAACGGAAAGAAGTTCAGGAACTGCTGAAAGACAGGTTGAAGAAAAAAGGGCTTAAAGTCACTCGACAGAGGCTCCTTGTTTTGTCAGTGCTCGAGGAGAACAGCGGCAGGCATATGACTGCGGAGGATATTTATGAGCTCGTGTCGGCAGATTATCCGGATATCGGACTTGCCACCGTATACAGGGCACTGCAGCTTCTCTGGGAAATGCAGCTCGTGGACAGGATCAGTTTTGATGACGGATGCGTGCGTTATGAGATCGGGCATCTCTTTCAGGGAGAGGCAAAGCATAACCACCATCACCTCATATGCAGGAGATGTAATAAGGTGATCCCCTTTGGTGATGACCTGCTCGATGATCTGGAGCATCACATTGAGGAAGAGACCGGATTTCATGTCCTGGATCACGAATTAAAATTCTTTGGTCTGTGCAGAGAGTGCATGAAAAAAGAAAAATGATCTGTTCAGGGAAGCAGCCCGTATGACTGCTGTTCTTTTTATGCCCGGAAGTAAAGAGGAAGTTACATATAAAAAATGGAGGTGCTTAAGAATTTGAAAAAACAGAATAACGGAAAACTGCGCATCATACCACTGGGCGGACTGGAACAGATCGGTATGAACATTACGGCATTCGAGTACGACGACAGTATCGTTGTCGTGGACTGCGGACTTGCCTTTCCGGAGGATGACATGCTGGGGATCGACCTTGTGATACCGGATGTCACATATCTGAAGGACAATATATCTAAGGTGAAGGGATTTGTCATCACACATGGGCATGAGGACCATATCGGTGCCCTGCCATATGTGCTCAAGGATATCAATATCCCGATCTATACTACAAAGCTGACCATGGGCATCATAGAGAACAAGCTGAAGGAGCACAACCTCCTCAGGAGCACCAAGCGAAAAGTGGTGCGCCACGGACAGTCCATCAATCTCGGAAAATTCCGGATCGAATTTATCAAGACGAACCACAGCATCCAGGATGCATCCGCACTGGCGATCTATTCACCGGCGGGAGTCGTGGTGCATACGGGAGATTTCAAGGTGGATTATACACCGGTATTCGGAGATGCCATCGACCTTCAGCGTTTTGCTGAGATCGGAAAGAAAGGCGTTCTGGCGCTGATGTCAGACAGTACGAATGCGGAGAGAAAGGGATTTACCCAGTCCGAGAGGACCGTTGGTATCACTTTTGACCATATCTTTGCAGAGCATCAGAACACCCGGCTGATCATTGCCACGTTTGCGTCAAACGTGGACCGTGTGCAGCAGATCATCAATTCGGCATACAAATACGGGAGAAAGGTCGTTGTGGAAGGCCGGAGCATGGTAAATATCATCTCCACTGCCTCTGAACTGGGATATCTGAACGTGCCGGACAAGACACTGATCGAGATCGATGAGATGAAGAATTATCCGCCGGAGAAGATGGTCCTGATCACCACAGGGAGTCAGGGAGAATCCATGGCAGCACTGTCCAGGATGGCTGCCGGCGTACACCGAAAGGTGACGATTCAGCCTAACGATACGATCATTTTAAGTTCCAACCCGATCCCGGGAAATGAGAAGTCCGTTTCACGCATCATCAATGAACTGTCAGCTCAAGGGGCAGAGGTCATCTTCCAGGATGCCCATGTCTCGGGACATGCCTGCCAGGAAGAACTGAAACTGATCTATTCACTCCTGAAGCCGAAGTATGCGATCCCGGTTCACGGAGAATACCGTCATCTGAAGGCGAATGCAGGGGTGGCAAGATCCTTGGGGATCCCTAAGGAGAATATCTTTATCATCCAGTCCGGGGATGTACTGGAACTGGATTCTGAGTCCTGCAGGGTCGTGGATAAAGTCCATACCGGTGCGATCCTGGTAGACGGCCTGGGCGTGGGCGATGTTGGGAACATCGTGCTCCGGGACAGACAGCATCTGGCAGAAGACGGTATCATCATCGTTGTACTCACTCTGGAGCGCCGGACCAACCGGCTCCTTGCGGGACCGGATATCGTTTCCCGCGGATTCGTGTATGTCAGAGAGTCCGAGCAGCTTATGGATGAGGCGAGGAGAGCCGTGTCTGACGCACTTGACAAATGTCTCTCCGGACGGCATACGGACTGGAACCGGATCAAACTTGTGATCCGCGATGCGATGAATGATTTTATATGGAAGAAAACAAAGAGGAAACCTATGGTCATTCCGATCATTATGGATGTGGATGTGTAGCAGATGATAGTAGATGAACGCATTGTTACATTCATCAACTCCCTTGATACAGAGAACAGCAGAATACTGGAAGACATTGAGAAGGAAGCACTCTCTGCGGATGTTCCCATCATCCGCAGAGAGATGCAGAGTTTTCTCAAGGTGCTTCTCCTGATGCAAAAACCTGCGCGCATCCTGGAAGTCGGGACTGCCGTAGGTTTCTCTGCGCTGTTGATGAGTGAATACGCACCGGAGGGGTGCAGGATAACGACGATAGAAAACTATGAGAAGCGGATACCGATCGCGCGTGAAAATTTTAAGCGGGCGGGGAAAGAAGAAGAGATCACTCTGATCGAGGGAGATGCGGCGGATGTGCTCAGAGACCTTGAGGGAGAGTTCGACCTGATCTTTATGGATGCGGCAAAGGGGCAGTATATCCATTACCTTCCTGATGTGATGCGCCTTCTGGCAGAAGGAGGGTGCCTTGTCTCGGATAATGTGATGCAGGATGGGGACGTGATCGAGTCAAGGTTTGCCGTAGAGCGGCGGAACCGGACGATCCATGCCCGCATGAGAGAGTATCTTTATGAACTCAAGCACAGAAACGACCTGGTGACATCCATACTCCCGCTGGGAGACGGAGTGGCAGTGAGCGTGAAGAAAGGAATAAAATGATGAAGAGACGTCCAGAATTACTGATCCCGGCAAGCAGTCTTGAAGTGCTGAAGACAGCAGTCAACTTCGGGGCGGATGCCGTCTATATCGGCGGGGAGGCATTCGGGCTGAGGGCAAAGGCAAAGAATTTCTCCATGGAGGATATGAGGGAAGGGATCGAATTTGCCCATGCACATGGAGTAAAGGTCCATGTGACGGCAAATATCCTTGCCCACAACAGTGACCTGGAAGGGGTCAGAGAGTATTTTGAAGAGCTCAGAGAACTGAAGCCGGATGCCCTGATCATCGCAGATCCCGGTGTGTTTGATATCGCAAAAGAGGTGTGCCCTGAGATTGACAGGCACATCAGTACACAGGCAAACAACACGAATTACGGCACTTATAATTTCTGGTACCGCCAGGGGGCAAAAAGGGTGGTCTCAGCCAGGGAACTTTCCCTGAAGGAGATCCGGGAACTGCGTTCTCATATCCCGGAAGATCTTGAGATCGAGACGTTTATCCACGGGGCGATGTGTATCTCCTACTCCGGAAGATGCCTTCTGAGCAATTATTTTACCGGGCGGGATGCTAACCGTGGGGCATGCACCCACCCCTGCCGCTGGAAATATGCCGTAGTAGAGGAGACGAGACCCGGGGAATATATGCCTGTCTATGAGAATGAGAGGGGGACCTACATTTTTAACTCCAAGGATCTCTGTATGATCGAACATATCCCGGAACTCATAGACGCGGGGATAGACAGCTTTAAGATCGAGGGGCGCATGAAGACTGCCCTCTATGTGGCTACGGTGGCGAGAACCTACAGAAAAGCGATAGACGACTGTCTGGAAGATCCTGAAACTTACCGCAGGAATATGCCCTGGTATCTGGATCAGATCTCCAACTGCACATACCGGAAATTTACTACAGGTTTCTTCTTTGGAAAACCGGATGATGACGCTCAGATCTATGACAGTAATACCTATGTTAAAGAGTACACCTATCTGGGGATTGCCGGAGAGGTCAAAGACGGCATGTGCAGGATCGAGCAGAGAAATAAATTTTGTGTGGGGGAGACCATCGAGATCATGAAGCCAAACGGTGAAAATCCGGAAGCTGTGGTAAAGCGTATCGTGAATGAGGCAGGAGAGGAGCAGGAGAGCGCTCCTCATCCCAAACAGGTGCTTTACGTTGAACTCAGCGTATGCCCGGATAAATATGACATTCTCCGCCGCGCAGAGGAAACGGCAGTATAACGAGGACGGGAGAGCCTAAGGTGTCCGGTTTTTCGAGAACTGTGGCAAAGATAAAAATATCACTGGAAGAAAGCGCGCAGTTTCTGGACTGCGCTTTTTTCTATCCTTGAGACATAAGAACGGGAAATCCCAAGCTGTCTGGCAATTTCCCGCTGTGTATACTGTTCTCCGTTATAAAGACCATATCTCATTTTTAATACGAGCTTCTCTCGCTGGGAAAGCTCGCTTTCTACTTTCTCATAGAGTTTCTGGATATTTTCTTTCAGGTCGATTTTCTCCGGAATGTCCGGTTCTTCCGTCTCCATCACATCATAGAGACGGACTTCATTGCCTTCACGGTCGGTCCCGATCGGTTCATAGAGGGAGATTTCCTTTCCGCTTTTTCTGCGGGCGCGGATGTGCATCAGGATCTCATTGTCTATACACCGCGAGGCGTAGGCGGCAAGCCGGTTCCCCTTATTTGGATCAAATGTGACGACAGCCTTGATCAGCCCGATCGTCCCGATGGAAAGAAGGTCCTCGGGATCTTCTTCAAGATTCTGATATTTTTTCAATACATGGGCGACGAGGCGGAGATTGCGCTCGATAAGGATGTGTTTTGCTTCGAGGTCTCCTTCTGTGTACTTCTGGATGTAATACTTCTCTTCCGCAGGTGTGAGAGGATTGGGAAATGATCTCAAGGCGGCACCTCTTAGCACATTTAGTATAGTTTATGAAAAAACAGGCCGGATCGTGCTTTTCCAATGAAAAAGAGGACTGCTTCTGCCAAGGAGTGCGGTGTGGACTGCAACAGCGGAGAAACGGAACGTGGCAGGGATACGCAAAAAATGATTGACAGAGGGAGCACATGTATCCTATTATGTTCTTACATTCCCGGAGAGATCTTCTCCGGCGATCATTTCAGGCTGATTCAGCCAAAGTTTTCAGGTGAGGTTTACAGTGTCCGAAGGGATACATAAGTAAATTTTTGTGGTGTTTTGTCGCAGTGTGACAGTCTCAGGAGAAAGGAGAATGTGAATGAGTTTCAGTACGGTTGTATCCGGCGCAGTGGAAGGGATCCGTGCGGGGCTTGTCCATGTGGAGGCGGATGTGAGCAATGGGCTGCCCGTATTCCACATGGTCGGTTATCTTTCGTCGGAAGTAAAAGAAGCTTCTGAGAGAGTGAGGACAGCGATCCGCAATTCAGGTTTCGGTTTCCCGGCGAAAAGGACGGTCATCAATCTGTCCCCGGCCACGATGAGGAAGAGAGGGGCATCTTTTGACCTTCCGATCGCGGCGGCAATCCTTGTGTCCCTGGGGGAGATCAGAGAGGACAGTATGAAAGGCTGTCTGATCATCGGAGAACTCAGCCTGGACGGGCGGGTGAGAAAAGTGCCGGGGATCCTGCCCATTGTGATGGAGGCAAAGGAAGCCGGGCTCACCCGGTGCATCGTTCCGGTAGAAAATGCAGGGGAAGCCGCTCTGACGGAGGGGATTGAGATCATCGGGGTCAGGAGCCTTCAAGAGACCACAGACTTTCTGAACGGAATAGGGGAAATAAAGCCATATAAAAGAAAGAGGGCAGGGACGGGGAAGGAGACTGCCCCGGAGAAGGACTTTTCGGAAGTGAGAGGACAGGAGAATGTGCGTCGGGCAGCAGAACTGGCTGTGGCGGGAGGACACAATCTTCTTCTCATCGGTCCGCCGGGCAGTGGAAAGACACTGACCGCAAGATGCATCGCAGGGATACTGCCGCCGCTGTCTGAGGAGGAGAGCATGGAGATCACAAAAATATACAGTGTTATGGGGATCCTGGATGAGAAAGAGCCGCTGATCAGACAGAGACCATTCCGCAGTGTGCATCATACAGCGACGAGAGCCGCGCTGATCGGAGGCGGGTTGGTCCCTCGTCCCGGTGAGATCAGTCTGGCGCATGGCGGAGTGCTCTTTTTAGATGAACTTCCGGAGTTCAGGAAGGGCGTGCTGGAAGTCCTGCGCCAGCCTCTGGAAAAGCGCTCGATCCAGATCACCCGGACGTGTGGGAATTTTACGTTCCCTGCAGATTTTATGCTTGTGGCGGCAATGAACCCATGTCCCTGCGGATGCTATCCGGATATGGAGAAATGTACCTGTACGCCGGCGCAGATCCAGGCTTATATTGGAAAAGTCAGCCAGGCTTTTCTGGACCGGATCGATATCTGTGCGGAAGCCTCCAGGATCTGTTTTGAAGATCTGACGGGAAAGGCAAAGGCGGAGGATTCTGAGACGATCCGGAGAAGAGTGTGCCGGGCAAGAGAACAGCAGGCGCAGCGGTATGGCGGAAAGATCCGTACCAATTCCATGATGGAAGGGGAGGAGATAGAACGATACTGCGAACTTGGTGCGGGAGGAAAAAAACTGATGGAAGCCGCGTTCGACGTGATGAAGATGAGTGCCAGGTCCTACCACAGAGTGCTTAAGGTGGCAAGGACGATCGCTGACCTTTCGGGTGAGGAGAAGATCAGGGAAGAACACTTAAGAGAGGCGATCGGATACCGGATGATCGACAAAAAATACTGGGGGAGGCAGCAGGGATGGTAAAAGAACAGGGAAAAGGGATGAAGTATGAATTCTGGCTGGCAGGGCTCCGCCTTTCTTCCAGAAAAAAATGTCTGCTCCGGCAGCACATGAAAACAGCAGAGAATGTTTATTATATAGAAGAAACAGAGATCTCAAAGCTAAGGTTCTTAACCGAGACAGAAAAAAATACAATTAGGCAGGGACAGAAAGGAAAAGATCCGGGGGAAGCCTATGAGTGGATGCTGGGGAAAGGAATACAGTTTGTCCCCTTTTTTACAGAAGAGTATCCCCCGCGGCTGCTGGAACTTCATGACTTCCCCTATGCGCTCTACGTAAAGGGGAATCTGCCGGATCCTGCAGCAAGGAAGGCTGCGATCGTGGGAGCAAGGCGGTGTACGCCGTACGGAGAGAAGTACGCAGTAGAATTCGGGAGAGAACTGGCAGAATGCGGTGTAGAGATCATCAGCGGACTGGCACGGGGGATCGACGGCATGGGACAGCGGGGCGCCCTTCTGGGCGGCGGACGGACCTTTGCGGTGCTGGGCAGCGGAGTTGACGTATGCTATCCCAGAGAACATATAGGATTGTATATGGATATCCTGAACCAGGGCGGAGGCATCCTGTCCGAGTTCCCGCCGGGAACGCCGCCTCTCCCGTGCAATTTCCCCACAAGGAACCGGATCATCAGCGGGCTTTCAGATGCAGTCCTGATAATCGAGGCGAGAGAAAAGAGCGGTTCTCTTATCACAGCAGACCTGGCTCTGGAACAGGGCAGGGATGTCTATGCGCTCCCCGGTCCTGTGAACAGTGAACTGAGCATCGGCTGTAACCGGCTGATCCAGCAGGGAGCAGGCGTGCTCCTGAGTCCGGAAACGCTCCTGAGAGAATGGCAGATCTGCTTTTCCGCGTCTGATGCAAAAGAGGGCAAAAACAAAAAAATGCTTGAAACTACAGAAAATATGGTGTATAGTTGCCTTGGTTTGTATCCCCGGGATGTGGACCGGATCGTGGAGGAGACAAAGCTGAGTGCTCCGGAAGTGCTCAACGCTCTGGTCTCACTGGAACTCAAGGGGTACGTCAGAGAAATATCGAAAAATCATTATGTGAAAGTAAAATAGAAGGCTGGAAACCAGCCGACGGAGGAATCAGTTCTTATGGCACACTATCTTGTTATTGTGGAGTCGCCTGCAAAGGTGAAGACGATAAAAAAATTTCTTGGCAGCAATTATACGGTTGCGGCATCCCAGGGACATGTGCGCGACCTGCCGAAAAGCCAGCTTGGCATCGACATAGAACATGATTATGAGCCAAAATACATTACGATCCGCGGAAAGGGGGATATCCTTGCTGCCCTCAGGAAAGAAGTAAAGAAGTCAGACAAAGTCTATCTTGCAACCGACCCTGATCGTGAGGGAGAGGCGATATCCTGGCATCTCGCAGCAGCATTAAAGCTGGATGCGAAGAAGATGCGCCGCATCACCTTTAATGAGATCACCAAGAACGCGGTGAAGGCGTCGCTGAAAGCTCCCAGGGACATCGACATGGACCTGGTGGATGCACAGCAGGCGAGACGTGTGCTTGACCGTATGGTGGGATATATGATCAGCCCTCTTCTCTGGGCAAAGGTCAAGAGAGGACTGAGTGCGGGAAGAGTGCAGTCCGTTGCGCTCCGTCTGGTGGCGGACCGCGAGGATGAGATCAATGCGTTTATCCCGGAAGAATACTGGACTCTGGATGCTGTCCTCAAGGTCAAAGGTGAGAGACGGCCTCTGACGGCAAAATTTTACGGAACAGATAAAAAGAAGATCACGATACACACAAAGGAAGAACTGGATGAGATCCTGAGCGAGGTGCAGAACGCGGAGTTTAAGATCACTGACATCAAGAAGAGCGAACGGATCCGCAGAGCGCCGCTCCCGTTCACGACCAGTACACTCCAGCAGGAAGCAGCGAAAGCATTGAATTTCGGGACGCAGAAAACGATGCGTATCGCTCAGCAGCTGTATGAGGGGGTTGACATCAAAGGAAACGGAACAGTCGGTGTCATCACTTATCTGCGTACGGATTCAACCAGGATCTCTGAGGAAGCAGACGCTTCTGCAAGGGAGTACATCGCGTCTGTTTACGGAAAAGAGTATGCTGCAGAAAGCGGAGAGGCAAAAAGCAGCGGCAAGAAGATCCAGGATGCCCACGAGGCGATCCGTCCCACGGACATCTCAAGGACGCCGGCAGCCCTGAAGGAGTCCCTCACAAGAGATCAGTTCAGGCTCTATCAGCTCATCTGGAAGAGGTTTACGGCAAGCCGGATGCAGCCGGCACGCTATGAGACGGTCTCCGTGAAGATCGGTGCCGGTCAGTACTGCTTTACCGTGTCTACTGCGAAAGTCGCATTCGACGGCTTCCGGTCTGTCTATACAGAGGCGGATGAGGAGAAGGAAGAGAGCAATGTACTGGTTGGAAATCTGAGCATGGACTCTGTCCTCACAAGAGAAGAGTTTGACCCGAAACAGCACTATACACAGCCGCCGGCACATTATACGGAGGCGTCCCTGGTCAAGGCACTGGAGGAACTCGGCATCGGACGCCCTAGTACCTATGCTCCGACGATCGCGATCATCCTCGGAAGGCGGTATGTCACGAAAGAGGCGAAAAATCTTTACCTTACAGAGATCGGCGAGGTCGTGAACAATATGATGAAACAGTCTTTCCCGAGTATTGTGGATGTGAACTTCACTGCTAATATGGAAGGGCTTCTTGATATGGTAGAAGAAGGCAAGGTGGAGTGGAAAGAAGTCATAAGGAACTTCTATCCGGATCTTGAGGAGGCCGTGAAGAAAGCTGAAGAAGAACTTGAGACTGTTAAGATCGAGGATGAGGTGACGGATGTCATCTGCGAAGAATGTGGCCGCAATATGGTCATCAAGTATGGTCCTCATGGAAAATTCCTTGCATGTCCCGGATTCCCGGAATGCAGAAATACTAAGCCGTATCTGGAGAAGATCGGAGTGCCCTGCCCGATCTGCGGGAAGGAGATCGTCATCCGGAAAACGAAGAAGGGCAGGAAATATTACGGGTGCGAGAACAATCCGGAATGTGAATTTATGTCCTGGCAGAAACCTTCGAAAGAGAAGTGTCCGGAATGCGGAGGATATATGGTCGAAAAAGGAAATCGGCTAGTATGCGCAGACAAAGAGTGCGGATATGTAAAAAAGAATGAGGAATGACATTGATATTTCCAGAATTGTGTGATAACATTACGTTGTCTATATTTTTATTGCGAGTTGTGTACACAATTGACGGAAGTATATGGTAGAATGCGGAGGAAATAATGAGCGTACAACTATTGGATAAAACCAGAAAGATAAACAAGCTGCTGCACAATAATAATTCAAGCAAAGTCGTGTTCAACGATATCTGTGCTGTCCTCACGGAGATCCTTGACTCCAATGTACTGGTGGTCAGCAAGAAGGGAAAGATACTCGGCGTGAGCAAGTGCAGCAAAGTGAATGAGATCCACGAACTGATCACAGAGGCTGTGGGCTCCCACATTGACAGCATGCTGAATGAAAGGCTTCTCAGCATCCTGTCAACAAAAGAGAATGTAAATCTGGAGACGCTCGGGTTTTCTCCGGAAGCTGTGAACGGATACCAGGCGATCGTTACTCCGATCGACATCGCAGGAGAACGGCTCGGGACTCTGTTCATCTACAAGCAGGATTCTACCTATTCCATTGACGATATCATTCTCAGTGAGTACGGCACGGCGGTCGTAGGGCTTGAGATGCTGCGCTCGGTAAATGAAGAGAGCGCGGAGGAGACGAGAAAAGAACATATCGTCCAGTCTGCTATCGGGACTCTTTCTTTCTCCGAACTGGAAGCGATCATACATATCTTTGATGAGCTTGAAGGTACGGAGGGGATCCTCGTTGCGAGCAAAGTGGCGGACCGGGTGGGGATCACCCGCTCTGTGATCGTCAATGCACTGCGGAAGTTTGAAAGTGCGGGAGTGATCGAGTCCAGATCCTCCGGTATGAAGGGAACCTATATCAAAGTGCTCAATGATTATGTATTTACAGAACTTGAACGTATCAAGAAAGAGCGCATGTAGTCAGGAGAAAAGAAATGTACGAAGGAAATCCAGTTGATCTCCAGATGGAGAAGATAATCTCAGCGGACGGGATCTTTGATGATTCCACACGGAAATGCCGGGTCTATAAGTATGATCTTGAGGAAGATTATATTTATCTGGAACTGAAGGAGGAGGACCTGACCGCAATTTCCCTTGACGCAAAATACAGGTGCTATATCTCGACGAAAACGGAACTTCTCTATTGCACAGGAGTCGTGAAGGAGAGATACCGCTCTGAAGATATGAACCTTCTGAAGTTTCGGATCGAAAACGGATTTTATAATGTATATGAGGGGCGCAGGACGATGAAGAGAGCCTGATGCTTTTCGAGAATATTTTTCAGGAACAGGACGGGTCTCCGCATGGCGGGGACCTGTTTTTGCTTAACAGGAAACTTCATTTTATAAAAAAAACTTAAACTAGGTTGACAAACAGTGCGGGGAGTGCTATTTTATATTCGTGAGGTTTAGCACTCGACTTAAATGAGTGCTAATAAGACAAAATAAGGAGGAATCACAATGAAGTTAGTACCATTAGGTGACAAGATTGTTTTAAAACAGTTGGAAGCAGAAGAGACAACAAAATCCGGGATCGTTTTACCGGGACAGGCAAAAGAGAAACCTCAGGAAGCAGAAGTGATCGCCGTAGGTCCTGGCGGAAATATAGATGGAAAAGAAGTCGTGATGCAGGTGAAAGAGGGAGACAAAGTCATCTACTCTAAATATGCAGGAACAGACGTAGAACTTGACGGAGAGGAATACATCATCGTAAAACAGAGCGATGTCCTCGCGATCGTAGAGGCATAAAACACTTAGCGAGGTATTTTCGAGCTTAGTGTTTTAGCCGATACGCAGAGCGAAGCGAGGCGTATCAACCGAGGAAATAGCTTAGCGAGGTATTCAGCCCTGTTATCCGGAAGGATGCAGAAAATGTAAAATAATAATAGAAGGAGATGCTTGAAATGGCAAAGGAAATCAAATACGGAACAGAAGCCAGAGCAGCGCTTGAAAAAGGTGTCAACCAGCTGGCAGATACAGTAAAAGTAACTCTTGGACCGAAAGGAAGAAACGTTGTCCTTGACAAATCATTCGGAGCTCCGCTGATCACAAACGACGGTGTTACGATCGCAAAAGAGATCGAGCTTGAGGACGGTTTCGAGAACATGGGAGCACAGCTCATCAGAGAAGTCGCTTCCAAGACAAACGATGTTGCAGGTGATGGTACTACGACAGCTACCGTTCTTGCTCAGGCTATGGTACACGAGGGAATGAAGAACCTGGAAGCAGGAGCAAACCCGATCGTGCTGAGAAAAGGTATGAAGAAAGCTACAGACAAGGCTGTAGAAGCGATCCAGGCAATGAGCAGCAAAGTAAAAGGAAAAGAGCAGATCGCGAGAGTTGCAGCTGTTTCATCCGGAGACGAGGGTGTTGGCCAGATGGTAGCTGACGCAATGGAGAAAGTATCCAACGATGGCGTTATCACGATCGAAGAATCCAAGACAATGCAGACAGAACTGGATCTTGTAGAAGGTATGCAGTTTGACCGCGGATATATTTCCGCATATATGGCAACAGATATGGAGAAGATGGAGGCAACTCTGGAAGATCCGTATATCCTGATCACAGACAAGAAGATCTCCAATATCCAGGATATCCTTCCGCT
>HHCFC02800__coassemble_1776_pt1 | contig 15320 bp, 15 predicted proteins | sample HHCFC02800__metabat2_high_PE_058 | metagenome-assembled genome bin HHCFC02800 | reverse complement strand
CTTAGAAATTCATTGGTATATGGCAGGCAAATATATTTTTACCGTTTAAAACTGGCTGTACAGAGTCCTTCTTGTATTTGCAGAAGGAAAGGTATATGATGGAACAGTGTATAAAAAAGTAAGAGTGGGAATATTTTAACTACATAAATAAAAGGAAAAGCAGGATTTTATCATGGCTCAGAAAATGTATTCAAAAGATATCATACTGGTCCTTGTGGCAACGTTCTTTTATATGTCAAGCCCGATGCTGGTGACGCCGCTGATCACGGGATTTACGGAGAGTATCGGCGGGACTGCGGCGGTAATGGGATTTGTCGGAGGGCTGATGAACCTGGTCTCCCTCTTTTGCCGTCCGCTGGCGGGCAATCTGGCGGATAAGCTCAGCAAATATAAAGTCTCCTTTCTCGGCGCGGTATTTATGACGGTCGCATGCGTGGGCTATATCTTTGCGCCGAATGAGGCGGTCGTGGTGATCGCGCGGATCGTAAATGGTTTTGGATTCGCGTGCTGTTCCGTGTGCATGTCTACCTGGATGTCCAATATGCTGCCGAAGGAGAAGGTGGGATCCGGCATGGGCGTGTACGGGACTATGAATGCGCTTGGGATGGCTCTGGCGCCGGCGATCGGGGTCAGTGTCTATGAGAACTTAGGTTACAGAGCAGCCTTTGTCATTGCACTGGTCTTTTCTGCCGCGATCATGGTCACGATTCAGTTTATCGGGGACAGGGGCGAGCCGGTAAAAACGGAAGGCGGGGAGAAGAAGCGCCTGGAACTGATCGATGCGCGGGTCATTCCCATCTCGTTCATCATCATGCTCTTTGCGATTCCCTACTGTGCGACACAGTCCTTTCTCGTGACGTATGCCCAGGTGCGGGGGCTTGACGTGACAGTCAGCATGTTCTTCCCGTTCTATGCAGTGGTGCTGATCGTACTGCGGCTGGCGCTTAAGGATCTGTTTGACAAAGTTCCGTTTCACATATTTCTTGCGGTAAGCTGCTGCTGTGAGCTCATCGCGATCTTTCTCCTTGCTGTGATGCAGAGCAATGCAGTGATGTTTCTCGCCGCCGCGTTCCTTGCCGGGGGATATGGGATCATGAGCTCTGTCTGCCAGTCCACGGCGATCCTTCTGGCAGGAAAAGAAAAAAGAGGTCTTGCGAACAGCACCTATTATATCGGACTGGATCTGGGGATGACGCTGGGGCCGATGATCGGAGGGGCGCTGTACGGGGGAATGGATATCCGCTGGTTCTATCCGGCGCTGATGGTGACGATGCCTCTTGCCGCTGTGGTGTATCTTGCGGCAGAACGCAGGATGAAGGATCACGGCGGGGTGAAAGATGAAGGATAAAATTGAGCAGAAAGAGCATTGATGCTATACTTATAGCAGTTGACTGAAAAGGTCATCCGGAAACATATACAAAAGGATTGGAGAGGACATCGAAATGAAAAAGATCAGAAAACTGACGGCGGTCCAGCCGGTATCACTTCTCCCGGAGAGCAGGGAAGAAGCAGGAAAATATTGCGATGAGACTGTGTTTTATGATACAGAACCGGAGACAGACGAAGAAGTGATCCGCCGGATCGGAGATTCGGACGCGATCTTTGTAAGCTATACCCGTCCTGTGGGCGCCAAGATCCTGTCGGCGTGCCCGAATCTGAAATACATCGGAATGTGCTGCAGTCTGTATTCCGAGGAAAGCTCGAATGTGGATATCGCATATGCAAAGGAACACGGGATCACAGTGACTGGTATCCGGGATTATGGGGACGAAGGGGTTGCGGAATATGTGTTATCTGAACTGATCCGCAGGCTTCATGGAACAGACGGGAATCCGCCTCTTCTCGGCGAGATCTCGGAAGTGTCCGGCGTCCGGGCGGGAATGCTCGGGATGGGCGCCAGCGCTCAGGCGGTGGCGGGAGGACTGTCGGCATTCGGTGCGGATATCCGCTATTACAGCCGAACAAGGAAGGCAGAGATCGAAGCGGAGAAAGGATATACATATCAGGAATTGCATGACCTGCTGAGGGAATGCGACGTGGTCTGCAGCTGCCTGAGCAAGAATGTCACGCTCCTCTTTGAGAAAGAGTTTGAACTGTTAGGGGAAAACAAGATACTGTTCAATACCGCGCTCAGCCCGTGTTTTGAGGAAAAGGCGATGGAGAAGTGGCTTGCCCGTAAGAATACTTGGTACTACTGTGATACACTTATGGGCTTGGGAAGCGAGCGGCTCCTCGGGTATAAAAATGTGAACTGCCAGAAACGTTCGTCGGGGATGACTCGTCAGGCGGTGAAAAGACTGAACGAGAAAGTCCTTGCTAATCTGAGAAAATACTGTGGCGCAGGGAACGCTGCCGGAAGATGAGATCACTTTTGATGAAAGCACCTGGGAGAAAAGCTATGAATAAGATACAGACCTTGAAAACCTATTTTGGCTATGACAGCTTCCGCCCCGGACAGGAGGAGATCATCGACCAGATCCTTTCCGGCAGGGATGTCCTTGCAGTCATGCCTACCGGAGCGGGAAAATCTTTGTGCTATCAGCTCCCGGCGCTTCTGATGCCGGGGATCACCGTGGTAGTCTCCCCCCTGATCTCGCTGATGATGGATCAGGTCAAGGCACTCAACGAAGCAGGAGTACACGCTGCATACATCAACAGCTCCCTGACCGAGACGCAGATCACAAAAGCGCTGGAGCTGGCGGCGGCTGGGAGGTATAAGATTATTTATGTGGCACCGGAACGTCTGGAGACGCCCCGGTTTCTTGATTTTGCATGTCATACAGAAATTTCCATGGTCACAGTGGATGAAGCCCACTGTATCTCTCAGTGGGGACAGGATTTCCGTCCCAGCTATGTGAGGATCCTGTCTTTTATCCGGCAGCTTCCGGTGCGGCCGGTGATCTCTGCATTTACGGCGACAGCGACAGAGCGGGTCCGGGAGGATATCCTCGCTTCCCTGGAACTTGTGCATCCGTTCGAGACGGTCACCGGGTTCGACCGCCCGAATCTATATTTTGAAATTCAGAAGGCAAGGGACAAGAAGGAACGGATACATAATTATGTGGAGAGCCACCGGGAGGAGAGCGGCATCATCTACTGCGCCACACGAAAAGGCGTGGATGCGCTGTATCTGTATCTGGAGAACGCAGGCTTTCAGGCAGGAAGATATCACGCGGGAATGAGCGCGGATGCGAGAAAGAAGAGCCAGGAAGGTTTTATCTACGACCGCATCAAAGTAATGATTGCTACCAATGCCTTCGGAATGGGGATCGACAAATCTAATGTGCGCTATGTGCTCCACTATAATATGCCCCAGAGCATGGAAAACTATTATCAGGAAGCGGGGAGGGCAGGGCGCGACGGAGAGCCTGCGGAGTGCATCCTCTACTATTCAGCCCAGGATACCGTGATCAACCGGATGCTCCTGGAGAGTAAGGAGAACTACAGGGAGTATACAGAGGAAGAACTTCAGGTGATCCGGGCGCAGGATATGGAGCGCCTGCGAAAGATGGAAGCCTACTGCACGACTACGAACTGTCTGAGAAATTCTATCCTCACTTATTTCGGGGAAATGTCAGAGGAACGCTGCGGGAACTGTTCCAACTGTCTGGAAGAATTTGAGGAGATGGATGCCTCGGAAGCCGCGGCAGATGTCGTGCGCTGCGTGAGGTCCTGCGGACAGCGGTACGGGATGAATATGATCGCGGGAACGCTGCTGGGCGAGAACACGGCGAAGATTCGGAACAGCCGGATGGATCAGAATCCGGTTTACGGCAGTCAGAGCAGGCTGGGGCAGAGCCTGATCAAAGAAGTGATCCGGAACATGCTGGAACAGGGATACCTCAGACAGACTCAGGATAAATACTCAGTGATCAAGCTGACGGAGAGATCCGACGCTCTTTTGGAAGGGGAGGTCCCTTTCCTGGTCCGGTATAAAAAAGAAGAGATGGCTGGCAGATCCGCGAATGCATCTGCAAAAGGGCAGAGCAGAGGTAAGAGAGCCGTTCAGGCTGCGGAACTGACAGAGAAGGGCAGGAAACTGTTTGAGGAATTGAGAAGACTTCGGACCGTGCTGGCGAAAGAGAGGTCCGTACCGCCCTATATGGTGGCGTCAGACCGGACTCTGCGGGATATGTGCGTCCGGATCCCGCTCACAATGGAAGAGATGCTGGATGTAAACGGGATGGGGGCAAAGAAACTGGAGCAGTACGGAGGTAAATTCCTTGAGAAGATTCTGGATGTGACCGGAGGAGAACGCAAGGCCTGGGGAGCGGAAGGTTTGAGCGCGGATTCCGGAACGGCATCTGAGCCCACGCTCTTCGGCCCGTTTACAGATGAAAACGAACGTCTGCGTTTTCTCGAAGAAAATGCAGACGGAGGGGAAGAAAGACCTCTGACGGAAAAGAAAGGGAAAAGCAGAAAAGCAAACTTTCATCTCACAAAAGAGATCCTTGCCGGGATCCGATATGTTCCGGAAACGACGATCAGCGATTTTGTATCACAGATCAATGAGCTAAGAGACGAAAAGGCAATGAAGAGGCTGACCATCAAAAGCCTGACAGAAAAGCTTCTGGAAGAGGGCTGCTTTGAGCAGAGATTCCAGAACGGGTATACCAGAAAGATCCTGACCGAGAAGGGGAAAGAGTGCGGGATCCGTTCAGAAGAGCGGATCAGCTCAAATGGAAATCCATACGAAGTGTTCCTGTATACGGAGAAAGGGCAGAGATATTTGACGGAACTTATGAAAAGTGAGACTGAGATCTGAACTTGAGATCTTGAGTTTTGAGCGGAAGGATCTGTTAAAAAGAAACCGTGAAATACGTATGTTCGAAAAACAAGGCATGAAAGAAGTGATCGATACATGAATCTGAGAAAATTGAACCGGGATGAGATCAAATACATTGCTATGATGACCATGCTGCTGAACCACATCGCCAATATCTTTCTGGAGCCGGGGACCCTGATATTTACTCTTCTCATAGACATCGGATACTTTACCGCTCCTGTGATGTGCTGGTTCCTCGTGGAAGGCTATCACTATACCCGGTCGAAAAAGAGGTATGCAGCGAGGCTGGCAGTTTTTGCCCTTGTCTCAGAGATCCCATTCTGTCTGGCTTTCTCGGAGGCGTATAACGGAGTGGAGACTATCTCTTTCTGCGGGATGAATATGATGTTTACCCTCTTGCTCTGTTTCGGTGTCCTTCTGGTGAGAGAGTACATAAGGGAGGAAGGGCTGAAGCTGGCGCTCTACCTCTTTTTGTTCCTCGTATCAACTTTTTCAGACTGGGCGATCCTGGCGCCGGCATTTACCATGCTGTTCGCGGCGGGCAGAGGAGATGAAAGGAAGACAAAGAAAGCCTTCCTGATTGGAGCAGGGGTGTTCGCGCTGATGAATTTCTATCCGGGGACTACTCCGGGAGGATTTCTGTACAGTGCGATCTACGCTGTCCTTTCCTGCTGCGGCATCCTGCTCGCGGGGGTCACCGTCCTGCATCTGTATAACGGGAAAAGAGCGGAGAGGGGAAGAACGTTCTTTAAATGGTTTTTCTATCTGTTTTACCCGGTGCATCTCCTCATCCTGGGCATCATCCGGATCATTTTCTGAAAAGGCGTTCTCTTACATCCAGAGCGATATCCGGATAATTGGTGATGACCGCCTCAAAGCCCTCTTTGATAAATCGCTCCATGTCTCTCTGGTCATTCACGGTCCAGATGCGTACTTTCAGTCCGCTGTCTTTGTATCTGTCCATGTGATCGGACATATCCATGTGGTAAACTGCCGGGTGCAGACCATCTGTCCCGGTTTCTTTTGCATATCTTTCCACATCAAGGATCACATCGCTGAACAGATAAGCCGTCTCTGCCGCCGGGGACAGCTCCCTGATATTTCGGATGCTGTAATGATTAAAAGAGGAGTAGATGACCCGATCCTCCATTCCCTTTCCCCGTGCCGGTCCGGTCGATGGTCTCGTCGTGGATGACCACCACCTCGCCGTCTTTTGTGAGCTGGACATCCAGTTCGATGCCGTCGGCGCCCAGCCTCTGAGCCAGGTCAAAGGCGGCGAGTGTGTTTTCAGGGGCGTAAGCGCTGGCTCCTCTGTGAGCAAATATTTTCGTCATGAATAAAAACCTCCAATCTGTTGAACCCAGAACAGGCAGACTTCGCATATGAGAAAGCAGCGAAGCAGATTCTGAGTTTTTGCTTTTTCTTTATCATACTGTATATCGGATGGAGATACAATAAGCGAAAAAATATAGCCTTATTTATCTATATTTTTAAAATATAGCCAAAAACATGAATAATTCTTGATTATTCATAATTTTGGCTATATACTGTGCGTATAGGAGGGAAAGCTATGGATCAATTTAAAAATATACTTTCTTATGCTGCTGTTATAGGTGATATTAAAGCGTCCAGACATCTGGAAAACAGAAGAGAGGTGCAGAAGGACCTTCAGAGAGTTCTGGAACAGGTAAACAGGAAGTATGCCGAAGACATTACCTCAAAATTTCTGATCACACTTGGAGATGAATTTCAGGGACTTTTGTGTAGTGGAAAAAACATACTTAATATGATCAATGAGATTAAAATGGAGATGTATCCGGTCCGTATCCGGTTTGGTGTTGGATTTGGAGCGATCACCACGGATATTTGGACGGAAATGGCGCTGGGGGCGGATGGTCCTGGTTATTATCGTGCACGAGAAGCTATCGAAACGCTCAAAGAACAGGAGAAGAAAAAAAGACCGATCCCGGCGGATATCTGTATCAGGATGGATGAATCAGATCAAAAAAAAGAAATGCTTATGAATACGATCTTTGATCTGATGTATGCGGTAGAAAACGGTTGGACGGACCGGCAGCGAGAAATTATCTGGGACATGCTGCTGTATACTGACGGTCAGAAAAATACGGCATCCAGATTGTCGATCTCTCAACCTACTGTTCAGAAGGCACTTGCGGCAGCTAACTATTATACCTATGAAAAAGCATTGAAGAATGCGTCAGAAATACTTGGGGAGATAGCGTATGATTAAAACGAGCTTTGTGATTTTGCTGTGTATACACCTTTTGGGTGATTTTTATTTTCAGACGCAGAAAATGGCGGAAAGAAAGCAGAAGCAGTTTTCCTGGACTGTTTATCACTGTTTGATCTATGCAGTGTGTGCCTGGGGACACTGTTGAGTACACTCTGTGCCGTCGTTACAGCAGTTATATTTCTTTGAGAGATTGAAACCGTGAGTTTTGAAGAAATTTATTTAGAAGATCAAAGGAGGATTCCCGAATGAAGTTTTTTCACCTCTCAGACCTGCATATCGGTCTGAAGCTCATCAACCGTGATCTCCGGGAAGATCAGGAATATATTTTACAGCAGATCACAGAACTCGCCGTCAGGGAACAGCCTGACGCGGTGGTGGTCGCGGGGGACATCTATGACAAAGCGGTCCCGTCTGCAGAGGCAGTGGAAGTGTTCGATCATTTCATTGCAGGGCTGACAAAAGCGCTGCCGGATACTTCTGTGATGCTGATCAGCGGGAATCATGACAGCGGGCCCAGGGTGAACTGCTTCCGCAGCGTGCTGTCCCGGCAGAATGTACACATGATCGGACTGCCGCCCCGGACAGAGGAGGAGTTCATAGAAAAAGCAGTCCTTACAGATGAATATGGGAGGGTGAATTTTTATCTCCTTCCGTTCGTAAAACCGTCCATGGTGAAGCGCGTCGTGGGAACAGATGAAAATGGAAATAATCTGTCCTACAATGAAACGCTCACCCACCTGATCGGACGGGAACAGATCAATGAAGAAGAGAGAAATGTCCTTGTCAGCCATCAGTTCTACCTTCCCGCCGGAAAGAGCGCAGATGAGGTGGAGCGGATGGACTCGGAGATCCGTACCGTAGGAAATATCGATCAGGTATCTGCAGGGATCCTTGAGAGGTTTGACTACGCCGCTCTGGGACATATCCATAAACCGATGAAAGTTGGAAGCGGATCCATCCGCTACTGCGGGACGCCGCTTGCGTGCTCGGTCAGTGAGGCTGAGCAGCAGAAAGGTATCGTTATGGTGGAAATGGGACCCAAAGGGGATGTAGAGATCTCAACCCTTCCCCTGGAACCCCTGCGCCAGGTCCGGGTGATCCGGGGCGAACTGGAAGAGGTGCTGGCGAAAGGATGCGGCGACTATGTGACTGTGATCCTGACAGACCGGGTGGACCTGGATATTTTCGACATGCAGGACCGGATACGAAATGCGTTTCCCAAGCTTCTGGAGATCCGGAGGGAGACGGTGAGAAAGGCGGATCATATCAAAGGGACGGTATCTCAGAAGGAGATGGATCCTTTTGAATTATGCTGTTCCTTCTTAAAAGACGCGGATGAAGAAGAGAAAAAGATCCTCCGCGACGTGATCAATACTGTGCAGGAGGTGGATCAGGGATGAGACCGTTACGACTTACCATGCAGGCGTTCGGTTCCTACGGGAAGCGGACCGTCATTGACTTTGAAGAGACAAACCAGAATCTTTTCCTGATCACAGGTGACACCGGAGCGGGAAAGACGACCATATTTGACGCCATCGTGTTCGCCCTTTACGGAGAGGCAAGTTCCGGAACAAATAAGAAAGACGGAAAAGAGCTGCAGAGCCAGTTCGTGGATCTAGACATAGAGCCTTTTGTGGAACTTACATTTGCAGAAGGGAGCGGAGAGAACCGGGAGGAATACACGGTCCGGCGTATCCCCCGCCATATCCGTCCGCTGAAACGGGGGACCGGAGAGAAGGAGGAGAGCGAGTCGGTGGCTCTGACCATGCCGGACGGGACAGAGTATCCCCAGAAAGAGAGCGACCGGAAAATAGAAGAGGTCGTGGGACTGACAAAGAATCAGTTCATGCAGGTGGCGATGATCGCTCAGGGAGAGTTTATGGAACTTCTCCGGGCAAAGTCAGATGAAAAGAAAGTGATCTTCCGGAAATTGTTCCACACGGAACTTTACAGCAGGATCGTGGAGGAACTGGGGCGAAGGAGAAAGGAAAAGCAGCAGGAGATCGGGAAGATCCGGACTATCTGCCAGACAGAGACGGCCCATGTGAAGATACCGTTGAATGATGAACATTTGAGGACGACATGGGATCAGGAGACGATGGGAGAGACCAGACCGGAGGACGAGGCGTTTGCCTGCCTGAGTGAGGAATTAAAGACGCTGAAAAAACGCATTATTGAGGCAGACAGGCTCTCCGTGGTGGATATGGAGCAGCTGCTGGAAAAACTTCAGATCTTCTGCAAAATACTGGAGGAACAGAGAGACGATGCATCAGAAAGATACGAAAAGATCCGGCAGGATTTCCTGAAAATAAGCGGGGAATACACAAGTGCGCAGGAACTCCTCCGCTGGTTTGACGAACTGGAACGGGCAAAAAACGATCTGACAGAGTGTGGCGCAGAAGAAGATAAGATCAGGGAGATGAAACGTCTTAGCGGACAGATCACTGCAGCTTATGAGATACAGCCGTTCTGGCAGAGATTTCAGGATTCTGAAAAGCGGGTCGCAGAAACCGAGAGGAAACTGAAAGACCAGAAAGAGATCCTGCCCGGGCTGATATCGTCCTATGAAGCAGCCCGAAAACAGGAGGAAGAAGAGAAAAAACTCTACGACCAGGAAGCAGAGGCGTTCACAAAAGTCTCTGAGCGTGTGGAGAAGGCGCTGGACACCCTCAAAAAGATCAGGTCTGCGCAGGAAGAGATTGCCAGGAGAGAAAAGGATGCCGACACAGCGGCAAAGGCTGCGAACTCTGCCAGAAAGAACCTGGAAGATCTGGAGAAAAAGGAAAAAGAGCAGAGAAAGCAGGCGGAAATCCTTGGAAGGGCCGAAGTCCTTCTTGCAGAGTGGAGGACAAAGTGCGGGAAAGCCGAGGAGATCGCTGCTGAGATAAGAGAAGTTGAAAAGCTTCTGGCGGAAGCGGAATCGCAGCGGCAGAAAGCAGTGAGAGCGGGGGCGGATTACGCCAGAGCAAGCGGGGATTACGACAGAAAGAACGCAGAGTATGAAAAGCTGAGACGGATCTTTCTTAACACACAGGCCGGTTTTCTTGCAAGAGAACAGCTGCGACCGGGAGAGCCCTGTCCGGTCTGCGGCTCCCTTGACCATCCCCATCCGTGCGAATTGGAAGAGGAGCATAAGGATCTGAGCAGGGAACATCTGGAATCCATGGGAATAGAAGTGGAGCGTCTGCGCAACGTTCAGGAAAAGGCGGCATCGGCGTCCCAGGCAGCTTCGGAGTTGTATGCGGAGAAATCAAGTAATCTGTCTGCCGGACTTGAGGAACTGAGAGGAAGAGCAGCAGAACTGATCCCGGAGCAGGAAGAGGGCGGGAACAAAAACCTGACAGAGACAGGCGGAAAAGTGAAAGAGGAATTATCCTTGTGGAAAAACAGGCTGTCATCCTGGGTGAGTTCCCTTCAGACGGAAGGGCAGAAACTGAAAAAAGATGTCCGGACGCTTGGAGAGATCCGGGGATTTCTTCAGAACGTGGACACGAAAAAGCAGGAGTTAAAGCGTGTTTCCGATGAAGCGGGAAATACTGCCTCTCTGGCAAAGGAGAAGCTTGCGGCAGGAAAAGCAGCCCTGCAGTCCCTGGAAGCAGCCAAGATCTACAGTACCGAGAGCGAGGCAAAGGCGGCATTCCTTTCGGCACGGGAAGGGAAGCAAAAAAGGGAGAGAGCATACAGCGAGGCGAGGGCTGCGGAGCAGAAGGCAAAGTCAGCGAAGGAGAATGCAGAGACTCTGATCCGGCAATATCTCTCAGAACTTCCCGGACAGGAGGAAGAAAGAGAACGGAGAAGGGACGCCTATGACCAGGTCATGAGCGAGAAAGAGCTGACCGAGGCGGAATGGAAAGAACTGACAGGGAAATACCCGCGCAGCGAACCGGAATTCCTTCAAAGAAAAGTGGATGCACACAACAAAAAGAAAGCTGCCGCGGAAAGCCTGAAACGTACTGCAGAGACAGCCATCGGCGGCCGGAAGAGACCTCAGCCGGAAGAACTGGAGCGCGCGAAAAATGCGGCAGAAATGCGGATGGAAGAAGCCCAGGCAAAACTGGAAGAGCTAAAAGAATATTACAGGGAAAACGCAGGCGTTTATCAGGCGCTGGAGCCTGTCATGGAGACAAGGGGCAGGATCATGGAAGAACACAGGAGGCTGGATGACCTGTACAATCTTCTCGGCGGAAAGGTGTCCGGCGGACGAATGGATATTGAGACCTATGTGCAGCGCTACTATCTGGAACGGATCCTGTATGCGGCAAACCGCAGGTTCCAGGAGATGTCAGCCGGACAGTTTGAACTTCGCATGCGCGATATCGATCAGGCGGGAGTCGGGAAGAACCGGGGGCTTGACCTGATGGTGTACTCTAACGTGACCGGAAAAGAGCGGGAAGTGAGGACCCTGTCCGGAGGAGAGTCCTTTATGGCTGCCCTGTCTCTTGCCCTGGGAATGGCGGATCAGATCCAGGAGAGCGCGGCGTCAGTCAATCTGGATGTGATGTTCATCGACGAGGGCTTCGGATCACTGGACGACCATTCCAGAGACAAAGCGGTCCGTGTACTCCAGGATATGGCGAACGGGTCCAAACTGATCGGGATCATATCCCATGTGACAGAACTCAAGCAGGAGATCGAAGACCAGCTCATCGTGAAAAAGGATGAGGAGGGAAGCCATGTCCGGTGGCAGATCAGTTAGTGCCCGGATAGGGAAAAAGAAAGAATCACCATTTCCCTGCTTGACTCTCCCCTAAGGTCAGGACTTATACTCACATCAGATCATGATCAGAGAGTACACAGGAGGAGAATACATGTATACAGTCGGAGAATTTTCAAAGATATGTCAGGTGAGCGTAAAGACGCTGCATCATTACGATCGTATCGGGCTTCTCAAGCCATTCTGTGTTGATGAATTCACGGGGTACCGGTGGTATTACACCCGTGAGCAGGTAGAGCGTATGCTCCTGATCGGTCGTCTGAAGCGGTATGGATTCTCCCTGGAGGAAGTCAGGAGCATCTTTGAATGCAGGGACAGCCGGGTACTCTTTTCAAAGTTGCAGCAACAGAAAGAAAAGCTGGAAATGCAGAAGCAGGAGACAGAACTGGTGATCAGGGAACTGTCAGGACATCTGCAGAGTTTTGAAAGGACAGGTGACATTATGGGATATCAGAAACAATACGAGGTACGGCTTTTGGAAGCGCCGGAGCGGATACTGCTCTCCAACCGTCAGATGATGGGTGTGGACGAGTTCGGGAAATATTACAGCCCGCTGTTTGAACGGATCGCAAAGGACCACCTCACGCCGGATGGGATTGTGGGAGCAGTATATCATGACAAGGAATTCAGCCGGGAGTGTTCGGATGTTGAATTGGTCCTCGGAATTCGGGAAAAGGAGAAAGCGGACCGGATCATGGAAAAGCAGCTCTGCGCCATGACAGTCCACAGAGGAGCGTATGCTTCTTTGTCAGATGCTTATGGCGCACTGACTGCCTGGATCGAGGAAAACGGATATTCATGGGACGGCGCGCCGTATGACATCTACACGAAGTCATTCCGGGATGATCTGGCACCGGAGGACTGGGAGACGGAAGTATATTTTCCGGTGAGAGAAAAAGCAGAAGGTCCAGAGGGAAAATGATCGAACAGAGAACGGCAGTCCTCTGAACCGGGTGTGCGGGGGGGGAGTATGGAGTGACCTGCGGGAGAGTGGCCTGCCTGGCGGTGTCCCGGGAGCAGCAGATGGTCCTGCGCTTCCGGGACTTTCTGTATCTGGTATTCCTGTGTTTTATCAGGCTCTCTTTTTTCTTCTCTTGTGACAGTGTTGTCATTACCTTGAGAATGGGTTATACTTTGCATAAAAGCGATACATAGACAGAAAGAAAAATCTGAGGAAGGAAGTTATGCCGTACTTTACTTATTGTAATGGGAAACAGATTTTTTACAGAGAAACCGGAAATTCTGAGGGTGAGCCGTGCATCTTTCTTCACGGAAATACTGCTTCTTACAGAATGTTTGAGTTTATACTCCCTCTTTATCAGGAAGAAATGAAAGCAGTTTTGATGGACTTTTTGGGGAATGGAAAGTCGGATCGTGTCAGTTCTTTTCCGGAGGAGTTGTGGATCGACCAGGGGCATCAGATCGTGGGACTGCGCAGGGCATTGGGTTGTGATAAGGTAAATCTGATCGGGACCAGCGGCGGAGCCTACGCTGCGATCAATGCGGCTTTGGAAGCACCGGAACTTTTCCGTAAAGTTGTGGCAGACAGTTTTGACGGTAGTACCCTGCCGGAAGGCTTCGGAGAGGAAATCATCAGGGAGAGGACAGCCGCAAAAAAAGATGAACAGGCACGGGGATTTTATGAATGGTGCCAGGGAGAAGACTGGGAAACCGTGATCGATCTGGATACCGAGGTGCTGGTAAACTACGAGAAAAATCATGTACGCCTGTTTCGAAGCCCTATCGAGATGATACAGGTCCCCCTTCTGATCACGGTCAGCCGCAAAGACGAGATGCTCGCAAATGATATGGAGGCAGAATGCAGGAGACTGCATGAAAAGAATCCTTATGTCAGCTATAAGATCTATGACAGCGGAGCGCATCCTCTGATTCTTTCCCGGGCGGAGGAGATGGCGGAGCTGGTCAGAGAGTTTCTGAAAAACGCAGTATAATGAAAATGATGCTGCAGATATATTTATGGTATTGGATCTTGACCAATTTGAAAGGAATTTAGTCAGAAATGAACGAAGAACAATGGGATAAATTACTGCGTATCAAAACATCAGGGAGAGACGATTCCCACTCAGATCAGTACAGGTATCCCTACGAGCCGACACCCTATCCGGTCCTGGAACGCCTTGCGGATTCCGGCTATATCCGAAAGGGAAATACGCTCCTGGATTATGGCTGCGGCAAAGGGCGTGTGGACTTTTTCCTGTCCTGGCAGACCCGGTGCCGGTCCATTGGTGTTGAGTATGACAAACGGATCTATGAAAAGGCAGTGGACAACCAGAAGACAGCCGTCTCTTCCGGGCGGACAGCTTTTGAAGAGGCAGATGCAGAACATTTTTCGGTACCGGAAAACGTGGACAGGATCTATTTTTTTAACCCGTTTTCCATTGAACTCCTGCAGAAGGTGATGAGCCGGATCCTTGAGTCCTATTATGAGATTCCGAGGAAGATCCTTTTGTTCTTCTATTATCCGTCGGATGAGTATGTTTCGTTTCTGATGACGGTAGATGAGCTGACATTTTTGGATGAGATCGGGTGCGGGGACCTGTTTGAGGGAAGAGATAAGAGGGAACGGATCATGATATTTGAATGCGGTGCGGTCTGAATCCGCAGGAAAACAGCAGAGCGGATGGCGGGCATCCGTATTATCAGGGAGGATGAACAAAAATGAGTAAGATCAGGATCATAAAAAAGAATGATGAGTACAGCTCAGAATACGAGGTCGGAGATATCTTTGAGACGGAGGCGACCTGGTATGGCGGAGTGCATATCACCGGGAAATCCGGGGTACCGATCTCTCTGGATAAAGAGGAGTACACAGAACTGGACACGGAGCCGGATACAGTACCGTATACAGAACCGGAAGCAGCCGAGAAGGGGGGAATACAGAGAGAGATCCGTGCAGGAGATATCGTGCGTCATTTTAAAAGAGAATGGGTGTCCGATGAAACGTCGGAATATCTGTATAAAGTGCTTGCCTTTGCACAGCATACGGAAACAGGAGAAAAGCTGGTCATCTATCAGGCTCTGTATGCGCCGTTCAAGATCTGCGCCAGACCCTACGCCATGTTCATGAGTGAAGTGGACAGACAAAAATACCCGGATATAAAGCAGCAGTATCGATTCGAGAAAGTGCAGGTGTAAAGAAGATGGCGTCAGAGAGAACAGATGAACTATATAGGCTGCTGCTGAGCAAAGGATATCCGAAAGAATTCTGTGCGGAGATCGAATATAAACATATGAACACGGACTACACGGCTACCAGGATGCTGGGATACCTGTACCGGGTGACAGATCCCAGGATCGAAGACCTGGTGGATGAGATGCTTGCGATCCTGAGCGACAGGGAGGCGATCATACAGAAAAAAGAAATGGAACGCGCCCAGGCAGTGATCAATGATATCTATGAAAATGGTCTGATAGAATAACAGAGGTGCGGATTTTCGCACCTTTTTTGATGTGGTATTTATATAGGACACCTTTAAGAGTACCCTTTTATTAAATGATGAACACAGTGATCGAGTTGAGAAAAGGAGAGTCAGATATGAAAGGGT
>HHCFC02800__coassemble_1775_pt1 | contig 15322 bp, 10 predicted proteins | sample HHCFC02800__metabat2_high_PE_058 | metagenome-assembled genome bin HHCFC02800 | reverse complement strand
GTCTATACCGTCTGCGATACCTGCCGCGATCTGCTGCTGGTATTCCTCTCCGGCCATCTTTTCATCCTCTTCAGGGTTTGTCATATACCCCATCTCCACGATCGTTGACGGTACCTGCGCCCAGTTGATCCCGCTCATCGTATCTGTCTCCCATACGCGCTCTTTTCGGGCACCCGTGGCTGCGACAGCACAGTCCAGGACTGACTCCGCAAGTTTCCTGCTCTCCTCATACATATCTCCGTTGTATGGATTATCAGGAGTCTGGCATATCGTCATCATTCCGCTCACACTGCTGTCCGTACTCCCATTGGCATGGACCCGGATAAATGCATCTGCGGCCAGGTCATTTGCCACCTCCGCTCTCTCCGCATTCGAGATATCCACATCATTTGACTCACGGATCATCACGACCTGGTATCCCCGCTCCTCCAGTTCCTCCCTCAGCTTCAACGACACATCCAGAGTAAGCTGATATTCCGGCGTTCCTGTAGACACCCCGCTTGTCCCGGAAGCCACCTTCGCCTTGGTCTCCGACGCTCCCGGTCCAACCGGCTCCTGATCGCTGTTCCCCTGCTGCTGATGCCCTGCATCGATGACCACCGTATAGCCATTCTGCGGCAGCGCTTCTGTATCTTTCGCCGCATCACTGTACGCGCCTGCTCCTTCTGCTTCTTCACTCCCTGTGTTTTCCAGATTCTCAAGATATCCGCTCATCTCCAGCTTCAGCCCGATGATCCGGGTCACAGAAGCATCGATCCTTTCCTGAGTGATCTTCCCACTCTTCACGGCGTTTAAAACCCCGGTGTATGCCTGTTGGAAATCCTCCGGCATCAGGATCATATCAACTCCTGCCAAAACCGCTTTCACCGCAGCCTCCGCGGGGGAGTAATTCTCAGCGATGGCGCCCATGTTCATCGCATCTGTGATGACCACACCGTCAAAGTCCATATCTTCTCTCAGGACGCCGGTGATCATCTTCTCTGAAAGGGAGGCCGGCTCTTCATTCCCTGTCACCTGCGGACAGGAGATATGTCCCACCATGATGATGTCCACTCCAGCCTCGATCCCATCTGCAAAGGGCACCAGTTCATTTGACTTCATTTCCTCCAAAGTCGCATCTGTATAAGCATATCCCTCATGGGTATCCGCCGTTGTCGCGCCATGTCCTGGGAAATGTTTCAGCAGGCCTTTCACGCCCTGGTCCTCAAGCCCCTCCAGTTCTGCCAGAGCCATTTCCGACACAGTGTCGCAGTCCGAACCGAATGAACGGTCTTTTACCACTGTATTTGCCGGATTGGTCAGCACATCGGCATCGGGCGCATTGTCCATATTGAATCCAAGGCTGCTGAGAAATTTTCCTATCTTCTCTCCAAGCGCATATGCCTGCTGCGGATCGCCCGAGGCACCGATCCCCGCCATATCCACCGATGGATCATAATCAAAGGAAGGGTTCCCCCCAAAGCGGGTGACCGTCCCGCCCTCTTCATCCACAGATAAAAGCATGGGCAGACCAGTCCTCTCCTCGGCAAATTTCTGGACATTCCCGGTCATACTTCTGACCTGCCCGGGATCCTGCAGATTCTGGGTGAAATAGATCAGTCCTCCCACCGGATATTTATCGATTGCCTCCCGGGTCACGTCTCCTGCTTCCAGAACCTGACCTGTTCCGGTAAGCGCTTCCGGCGTGATCATAAACATCTGAGCCGCCTTTTCTTCCAGCGTCATATCTGTCAGCATCTCGCTGATCTTAGCCTGTAAAAGTTCCTCTTCCGACGGCATTTCTTCCTGCACGGCGTCCTGCTTCTGTACGCTCTGCTCCTCTGCTTTCTCCGCTTCGGCCATTTGTCCCGCAGACACTTCGTCTTCCTTAGACTGCCGGTACAGGAAGATTCCTGACAGACAGATGCAGACAAGGATGCCTGCTCCTATCAGCGCCGCCACTTTTATGGACGGCCCCTTCCTTCTTTTTCTTCTACTCTTCATACTCAATGATATACCCTACTTTCCCTCTCAGAAGATCCGGATAATATCCCGCAAGATCATCCGACGAATCATTCAGATACCAGGTCCCGGAAACGCAGAACAGATTCATCACATTCTCTGCGATCTCCCCATTTGCATCGGATCCGGTATCGCGGAAGCTCGGCTCATTCTGATACCAGTACGAGCTGCACCAGGAATCGCCGCTGTTCAGGCAGTCTCCCATAAATTCATTCTGTTCATTTACCCAGTAATAATCGACACCGGTGTCGTCTCTCCGTCCCCCAAGATAGAAATGGATATTCGTATACCCGCCGTTATTGAGCATATCAACGATATACTGATACTCTTCCGGCGAACTGATCCTTGCCAGATATCCGCCCTGAGTGGTACATCTGTTAAGCGCGTCATACCAGGTGCAGTCCTCAGTCACGATCTGGTACTGGTGGATGCCCGGATCATCCTGCTCGGGCTCTGCATAGAGCACTTCCCATGCAGAAAGCACAATATTCGTCCCTTCCTTCCACATATCTCCTCTCACACTCATCTGCCGCCCTTCGTAGCCATCCAGCGGACAGGGAGCTGCCGGATCCAGGGAAACGTCCGAAACATTCTCTACAACCTCTTCCTTCTGAGCATAGTTATCATACAGATAAATATTCTGAGGTGTGTCGAATACGAACCGGAGATTTCCCGCATTGTCTTCCACATGTCCTGTCACTTCAATATAATCTGCATCATATGCGTTGATCGTCACATTCGACAGATCCGGTCCCTGATCCGGTTCCGGCTCTGTTACCGGCACATCCGCTGTATCAGCCGTGTCTTCCTGCATGACCGGAGTGACCTTCTCTTCCTCATTCGCTCCCATCCCCTTTACGATAAATACGATGGCAGCGATCACCAGGATCACAACTGCGGCGACCGCGATCAAAGCCGGACTGAATGTGATAGTAACACTCTTTTTTTCAATCTTTGAACTTTTCTGTCCTTTATCAATCTTTTCTCTCTCCGGCCTCTGAGTTCCTTCAGAACTGCTCTCCCTCTTTCCAGAAGTCCCAAAAACACCTTCTGTGATCCAGTCCTGATCGGTTTTAGAGGAAACCTTTTCCGGCTCCGGGATGTTTTTCGATGTCTCAGTCTCTCCTGAAACCGCATCCACCTCTGGGGATGTCTGACTCTCCTGGCTCATCTCTGTTTCCGGATGTTCTTGATCTCCCGAACCCATCTGACCTTCCGCCTCAGGACGGATCGTTCTCTCTGCTTTCTCTTCCTTTTTCTCCGTCTTTTTCTCAGAAACCGGAATCCCGCCGAGCAGCGCCATCGTTATCGGATCATCTCCAGTCGAGGCGTTGTTCCCCGATGAAGTTTTTCCAGATGGCTCACTGCCAGATCCCCTTTTTTCGAACGGGGATTTTTTCTCTGCACGGATATGTTTTTTCTTGCCGGTATTTCCTGATACTGCACGGTTCGTCTCTGTATCGATCAGGAAAACGCCACAGCTTTTGCATTTTATCTCTGATTCATATTCCCTGCCACATAATGGACACTTTTTCATATCTCTTCACCCTCTTTTCCTTCTATTTTCTGTATCCCTTGTCCTTCTCATATTCCAGTATCAGTTCCGCATTTGCTTTCTCATATTCGTTAAGCATGCTTTCTGTAAAATCTTCAGGTGCCACAGTTCCAGAGTACCAGTCTTTAGAATCAAAATAACTCTGAAGCCCTGCGTCCTGGAACCTTCTTCCATGACGGGCATAGATCTCATTTCTCGCATAGGAAAGTTCCTGTTCTGTCAGACCTTCCAGATCAGATCTTGAAAGGTACTCCGAATCGCTTTGTGCAAAGATATACTCACTCTCCCCCTGAATTTCTGCCAGCATAAATGAATTGTTCACATAGCTGATATCCTCCATCAGCCTCTCATACTCCAGTTTTGCATAAGGATCAGCCGTATCATATGCAGGCTCCTCCGGTCTGACCAGAGCGTAGACCATCCCGTCTGACTCTGCCAGCCAGAAATAATCCGATGAATAGTAAGCCGAAGACATCTTTTGTATAGAGAAGAGATACCCTCCCGCCTCCGATGCCCGAGACCTGTTCTGGTAATAATAGAGCGCATCGCCACTTACTTCAGCAGTACAAAGTTCCTGCCAATATGCCGGAAGCATGAAGCTGTATTCTTCGGTCCCATTCTCCACCGGCTCACTATTGATAAAGTCCTCTGCATTTAACGACTCACTGTCTGTCTCCGTCTGTTCCATGCTGTCAGAGCTGTCTGTGTAGCTTCCGCCTTCCTCATATGAGTCAGCATACCAGTCTTCCCCATACATTGTATCTGGAGATGACGTTTTCTCTCTGTTCACGAACCAGAAAACTCCTGCGATGATAACCACTGCCGCAGCAAGGGCAAGCACCCCCAGGATCACAGCCGGCGGCACATGAAGATTCCCCTCAGCGGTTCCTTTCCACTCTGTTTTCACTCTTTCAGATTTTACTGTTTCTTTCTTCAGTCTTTCTTTTCGTCCTCTTTTTTCCTCCCCGACCGCTTTTCCTGATTCCATATCGATCAAAAGGACATTGCAGGACGGACACACAGTCCCCTCTTCATACTCTTTTCCACATAATGGACACTTTTTCATCTCGTATTCCCCCTCTTTTCAGATCACTGCAGGAGTTTCAGACGTCTGTTCCTCTCATTCGCCAGATTTACCAGCCTGTCCGCGCTCTCCGTCACAGCCGCTTCGTTATCCTGAGCTGCTGCGCTCTCGAGGCGGTCCAGCTCTTCAAAGACTTTATACTCAAGGTCCGCCACCTGCGGGTGTGTCTTCACCGGGCTGCTGTGGATCAGGTCATAAACACGCTCCACCTTCTTCTTCGTCTTCCCGCTTCCCAACTCTTCCATGACGGCTTTCAGACGCATTGAGGACACCTTCACATACTGGAGTTCCGCCTCATGTCTTTCTACCGCCGCTCCTGTATACTCATTGGCGATCATATTTGACAGAAGCGCCACCGCGTAGATCGCTGCGATAATGACCTGAACGATAACTGTCGTTTTGATCCCTTCCGGAGCCACAAAGATGAAAATAAGCCCCACGATAAATTCCACCAAAAAGTATCCCGCCGAGATCGAACTTAAAGAAAATCCGAAAACAGCCGCCTCTCTTCCCTTTTTCACCAGGAACGGGGTACAGACCAGCATCACATAAGCAAAATGGATAAAGAAATAGGAAATCCACACAGATGCCGGATGGTCCGTCCCTCCTGCCATATAAAATATCAGGTTAAAAACGATCAAAAAAACCAGATAAAGGATCGTCCACAACACATTTATCTTTTTCATCCGGCACTACCCCCTTTTTGTCCCACAGTTGCTGCAGAACTTTGCTCCCGGCGCCATCTCTGCGCCGCAGTTGCTGCAAAACACTTTCTGGTTGAGCGGCGTCCCGCAGTTACTGCAGAACTTCGCTCCCGATGCGCAGTCCGTACCGCAGTTCGGACATTTCACCCCGGCTCCCGTCTGAGGCCCTGAAGGATTTATCCCTGGAGTTCCCTGCTGTCCCGGTGTGTTCATTCCTGCAGTTCCCGCATTCCGCTGGGTGAACCTCCCGCTCGGTCCCTGCTGAACCGGCTGCTGGGGTTCCTGATGATTCATCGGCGCAAACATCTGCTGTGCCATACTGCCAAACGCACCGCCTGCTGCCATTCCCATACCAAGCCCCGCTCCTGCCGCTGCAACTCCTCCGGCACCCGGATTATTCGCTAAATCTCCAAGGATATTTGCTGACTGCTGCCTTGCCCAGTCTTCTCCCAATACTCCCATAACTGCCTTATCACCCTGGGCTCCCCGGATCTTATGCGTCATTTCGATCTGTGCTTCATCCAGGACGTCGTATTTTGTTACATCGATATCAAGGCCTGCAAGAGAAAATTTCACACAGCGGATGCCGTAATCCTCCAGCGCCTCATCAATGAACGGCTGAACCTGTTCAGACAGATCATCCAGATATGCATCCAGCCCGATCAGTTCCTGCTCCAGGCTGTTTAAGAACTTGGAGACCGCAGTCTTGATCTTTCCCTGAAATTCATTACCAAAATACAGGTTCAGATCTTCCTGAAATTTATATGGGACATTGTTTCCCACCAGCTTCTCCAGGAATTTTGCCGGATTTTCAATACGCACTTTATAAGCCCCGCGTACTCTTGCCTCGGTGCGGATCCCCCAGACCTTATCTCTGACCTGGATCGGGCTCTGAGTCCCCCATAGGATCTCCTCACTGTCGGCCTGTCTGACAAAATAGACCACACAGTTAAACGTGCTGATACCGCCGGAAAATGCATTTCTCAGTCTGCTGATAAACGGATAGTTCTCCGTGGACAGTTTATATGTACCGTTCTCAAATACCTGCTCTACCGTACCGCCTTTAATGAATACCGCCTGCTCTCCAGGCATGACGATCAACGTTGAGTTTGTATTAAAATCTTCCTCCGGCTGTCTCCAAATCAGAAGTTCCCCCGGACCGGAATTTTTGATAACGTCGGTCCAGTGCTTCTTTCCTCCCACAAACGCCGCCTCATTCGGGTTTTTACTGAATAATCCCATACTCTAGTTCCTCCTTCTATAAAGTCACATCTACATAACAGTCAATAGCTCTTCCGCGGATCCAGCTGTCTCTTCCTGTCTCTTTTTCTCAGAAACACTTCCAGTTCCTGCTCCTCTTCGACCGCTTTGCTCAAAGCCTCCAGATATCCGTCCTGAGAGCATACATAATCATCTTTACATGGAACATAGCCGAACAGATCTCTGTATTTCAGATTCAGCGGCTGACATTTTTTGTTAAATTCTATCGAGTTCATCTTTTACCTCCTTTGCAGGCTCTTTTTCATAGCGCCCCATACATTCGGAAAATATCTCTCCATGAATGCTTTTGATTCCCTGGTATTCGACGCATAGATACTAAATGAATTAGCATACAGTTCTGCTTCCCGTTTTCCGGTCAGTTCCCAATAATCGTTATAATGACCATAATAGCTTATGCCTCTGTTTTGATATCCTTCCATCACTGTCGCCGAATTTTTAAATGCAGCAGAGAAATTATCCGAGATCATACGGTCATATGCTGCCCCTGAATCAAATGCCTCCTTCAGCATCGCATCCATCCTTGCCCTGCCGTCCGCTGTGCCATCATCATACTGCTTAACATCCTGCAGGATCGCGTTCCTGAATTCGTCCGAAGACGAAAAACCGCCTTTCATCTCATCTACAAAATGCCCATATTCATGGGAAAATACTTCTGAATACTCGTCGTTGTCCATTATCTCTTCCATACATATCTTTTTCGTATCAAGATTATAATGGCAGCAATCGTCTCCCTCTGTATGGTCTACCTGAAGGTTCTCTGCATTTTCATTAATAATTTCTTTTACTTCCGGAGGAGCCTCAGAAAATCTGTCCAGCACAGCCTCCCGCCTGTATTCTGGGACCGCGTCAAAACATCCCTCATTTAATTCTGCTACCTCTGCTGTCTGAAGTATTTGATTGACCGGATGGGTATCCTGCTCCTGTGTCTGCAGTATCTGGCTGACCGGACGGGTATCCCGTTCTTCTGTCTGCAATATCTGGCTGACCGCCTCATCTGGCGCCATATCTTCGCCAGTCTCATTTCCCGGCATCACATCTCCAGTTCCTTCACTTCCCGCTCCTGCGTCCGAGCTGTCCTCGTCTGTATCGTCCAGAAGTCCGTCTTCTCTCATCAGATCTTCATTGAGTTTCTGCCATTCGGGATCTTTCTTATATATCTCCCCGTCTTCTCGTCCATAGTTATGGTCATACATATAATCACGCATGCGCTCTAACGCGGTCCGGTCATCTTCTGGAGAAATATCTGCTGTTTCGTTTGACGGGGTCAGCGGTCCTCCTGCATCTGCTGACGGAGCTGGTCCTGTCGGCGGAGTTCCTCCCGCACCCGCTGACGGGTCCGGTCCATTTGGCGGTCCTCCCGGTGCAGCAGCCGCCTCTTTCTTCACATTTTCATCGTTTTCTTTCACCTCTCCGGTCCCTGCTTCTCCGAATTCCTCTTTCTGATGATCTTCCTCCTGAAGATCCTGGTTCAGCCTCTGCCATTCAGGATCGTTTTGATACACGTCTGCGTCTTCCCTGCCGTAATTGTGTTCATTCATGTAATCCTGCATACGTTCCAGTGCTGTTTTCTCTTCATCGGCCGCATCGCTTTGAGTATCTGTTTCCTCTGATGTCTCATCTCCCGTATCAGTCTCATCGGACATCTCGTCGGATGTCTCATCTTTGTCGGAAATACCTTCCGCATCCGAGTCATCTTCTCTATCAGCAACATCTCCATCATCCGAGATGTTGTCCTCCGGTACAACAGTATCGATACTCTCTCCCCCGTCCGTCGGATCGATTGCTTGATCGTCAGCCTCATCACTCTGCATATCTTCTGAGATGATATCTTCACTGTCAATTTCATCTGCAGCTGCATCCTCTTCTACATCACGATCCGGCTCCGCATCCTCTGTTGTATCATCCTCCCAGTCGTCTTCATCCGTTATCTCTTCGTCTTCCGGGATATTTTCGTCCTCAGGGACAACTTCTGTCTCCGCATTCTCTTCATCTCCAGAAGCATCTTCTCCCTCTATGATTTCCTCATCATCAGGAATTTCTTCCCCATCCGGAATCTCTTCGTCCCCGGTCATCTCCGTCTCATCTGTCAATTCCTCATCATCAGGAATCTCCTCGCCATCGGAAAGTTCCTCTTTCTCATAGGTATCGCCCTTATCCTCGTCTGCTATCTCTTCATCTTCAGGGATTTCTTCATCTTCAGGAAGCTCCTCATCTTCAGGAACCTCCTCATCTTCCGGAACCTCTTCATCTTCAGGAACCTCTTCATCTTCCGGAACCTCCTCATCTTCAGGAAAGTCTCCAGCATCAGAAAGGACCTCTTCATCCTCCAAAAAATCAGTATCCGCTTCAATTTCTTCCTCTTCGGAAATCTCTTCCTCCCCGTCAAGCCCTTCGTCCTCCGGAAAGTCCTCCTCTCCGTCAAACTCTTCGTCCTCCGGAAAGTCCTCCTCCCCGTCAAACTCTTCGTCCCCCGGGAAGTCCTCCTCCCCGCCAAACTCTTCGTCCTCCGGAAAGTCCTCCTCCCCTTCAAACTCTTCATCTTCCGGAATCTCTTCATCCTCGTAGAAGCCTTCATCCTCGGAATATTCCTCATCCTCCGGAATCTCTTCATCCCACTCTTCATCATCGGGGATATCCTCCCCCACATCCGCATCTGTGTCGGCAGACATATCTATGTCGGTATCTTCCATATCTACGTCCGTATCGACATCCATGTCTGCATCAACGTCAACGTCTGCATCTACATCTGCCCCTGCATCAACGTCAATGTCCGCTCCGCTGTCTTCTGAAAATTCATCGCCCATATTCTGATCTCCTGCAATTATTTTTCATCACGCTTTTTTCAGATTATCCCTTATCGTGACATCATGGATCTTGATCTTTGTCCCATATTTTATCTTTCTGAATAGCTGAACCTTCACGCACGCCACAAGTTCATTATCCAGGACCTCATCGTTAAGTTCTGCCTTTGTCAGGCTCTTCAGCTTCGGGATCACCTTACGGATCACCTCAAAGTCTTTCGTGTCTGCTTTAAAGTACCTGTTAAATATTCTTCTCGCCACCTCTTTTGCCAGCATCCTCCTGCCATAGTCGCAGGTCTTCTGACAGTATCGCACACATTCGCACTCCGGATACGGTCTTAACTTATCCTGACGTTCCTTCCAGTAAGTGGAAAGTTCCCGGATCCCGTCATCGGAAAGCGTGATACTGATATTGTTCTGAAGGCGGTAGTCCTCAGTCTTGATCTCTTCCGGCTCTTCCAGCTTGTTAAAGAAGAAAAACGCCTCACCCGGCTTTAGTTTTGCCAGACGTTTCACCTGAACTTCATCCATGTTCGCAGAGTCCGCCAGGATCTGTTTATCTGTTGCCTCTACCAGGCGGAAGGCAAGTTTAATATCTGTGAGCGCGACCACATCCGTGGAGACTTTCCTCGGAGACTGGTCTGCAATGACGATCCCCACGCCATAGGAACGTATCTCGGCAAGCATCCTCTTCACAAGCCCCTGCGCGATGGCGCTTGGATTTGCGTCGCCCTGCCCCGCATTCGTATCCGCGTCCAGAAGAACATGCGCCTCTTCCAGAAGTATCACGTTCCTGAGTCCTCCTTCTCCCACATAGTTGCTGTTCACATAAGCCAGGATGGACAAAAGGAGCAGTGAGATGATGAGCGCTTTCTGGTCGCTGTTCTCGATAGCTGCCAGCTCAATGATGGTTGGTTTCGACAGCAGGTCCTCAATGGGGATCGAATAGTAATTATCAAACAGATTGACCAGGGAATTCAGTCTGACCACACCGGCGCGTCCGATATTCTTCGCATCTCCCGTATACCCGATGGCGTCAAACGTCTCCTGAAAGCATTTCACAAAATCCGTGATATTAAAGATCCTCCCTTTGTCATCACTTGTATATGTATCCAGCCACCGGAAATCCGAGTAACAGTTATTTATCGCTTCCTCAAAGATCTTATCCAGCGGTGTCGTCATGGACACGCCTGCTGCAAACGCAGTCTTCAAGGTAGACTTATATGTCTCCAGTTTCACATTCTTCGGAGGCACAAAAGGATTGTACACAAAAGGAGAGATAAAGTTCTTTCCCGGGGTAAATACCTGCAGATCCGGGATGCTCTGCACCAGAGCACGGTATTCGTTCTTCGCCGGTTCGATCACAAGGAATGGGATATGATGGTCCTTCCACAGCCGGTCTAAAAGGCTGACCGAAAATGTCGTTTTTCCGGATCCGGGCGTCCCCACGACCAGCATATGTTTTGCCAGATCTTTTAATGATATCCCTATCTTGTCCCCTCTGGAGGACGATTTCAGAGTTCCGATCTCAATATCTCCGGCATTAATGATATTGTCTGCGTAAGTTCGGTTTGTTTTTCCCGCCTCATTGACCGGGAGTCCCGCCGACACCCTGCTTCCGCCGACAGGCAGCCGAAAGAACTGGGACGCCTCCTCCGCAGTGATGATGTAGGGCAGACGATAGTATGCGTTGGAAAACATCCCGCTGTTCCAGATCTGCATGTTTCTGTCCATGTTCATGAGAAGTTCGTTCACTGCCCACGGAAGTGGATAGAAGTTTGCATCCTTTCTGATCTCATCTCCTCGGAGATCCTCGAACCTCATATTGACATTTTCATCCGATGAGTTGATCTGTGCATACACTCTGGAAGAGAGATTGGACACCGCCTCCGGATTTCCATAGATCAGGATGTTATACAGAAACAGCGCGCTATTTTTCTGATCTGTATAGTATCGATATGTCTCAGCATGTTTCTCCGCCAGGGCAAAACTCATATTTCCTGTCTCCACAGCCCCCTTGCTGAGTGTATCCAGCAGCTGCATCATCCGGCTCAGTTCATTGATCTCATTTCCATCCAGCCAGGCAGGGATAAGCTGAAAAGATACCGCACATCCCGGATGGTCTATCAGAGAATTTACGATCCGGCTCAAATCCTGCCCGCTGTCCGGGATCCTGTCGTAAGCGTAACAGACCGGTATCATCTGGTTCTGTAGATTTTCCAGTGTTTCTTCTTTGACAAGCGCTTTGACCGCGCTGTCGTCAACTGCGCGGACACAGCCCATCAACTCTTCTTCGTCCATATCACGGTACTCATATTTCTGCAGATCCAGTGTAGACCTGAGCGCCGTCATCACAGGAAGCGTCATCTCCGATGCTTCCCCGGGGGTCCGCCCGATGGCGCGCACGATGAGAAACAGCCTGATCTTCGCTCTGTAGGGCTGATTCACCACTTCCTCTGTCGTCCACAAAAGCTCCAGAGATACATCCTGGTTTTGTCCGGTCACTCCACATTGCGCCTTATAATTCTGATAGATCTCCGAGAGCAGATTCCCCATATCTCTTTTGTAGCCGTCGATGACTGCCGTCTCGTCAGCATTACTGTCGATGATGGAGATATCCGGCACGGATGAGATCTCAAGAGCCTGGAGCGCTACCGCCTCTCCGCTCTCGAGATATCCGATCAAGATCTTATTTCCTCCCATATCTTTCTCTCCTACTGTCATTTCTCTTTCTTGTCAGGTATTTTCACACATGTGTTCCTGAAAACGGGCGCTCTGGAGTATCCCTGACACCCTCATATACTTCTATGGATAATCTTCTCCGCCGTTCGGCGCATGGCACCGCATCAGCCGATGGATTCCTTTGACTACCCCAATGATAGATCCGTATTTTTCCACCGCAAGGATCATATATTCGGAACAGCTCGGCGTGAAGACACACCGGAGTCTGGTCGCATCAGACGCTCTGCTCTGGTAAAGATGCACCAGCCAGATAACAGCCCGTTTGGACAATACCAGAGCATATACCGCCGATGCTGCCAGACTGATAATGAGACGTTCCCTGATGCCTGCTCCTTTCAGAAGACAGGAACCGAAAAACACGGCTGTAAAAAGTGCCGCCAGCCCGATCACGGAAAGTATCATCTTTCTATAACGCACCCGGGGTCTCCTCAGAGGGTTCACCGGACGCTTATGCCCTGTGCTGAACACCACTGGGGCACCACCCACATCATAATATCCAAAATCATCTCGATCCATCTTTTTCCCCTGTCCACGGCTTATCCGTAAGCTTTTCCTGCATTGACTTTTATCAGGATAAAAAACAGGAGAAATGCCATGCACTCCTCCTGTTTGCCGCTTATTATTTCACAAACTTTCTCTCTCTGAGCATCGCTTTGGCTGCCTGGAGGCTCTGCTCCAGTGTTTCATTGTTACGCATTGAGAAACTGAAGCTGTCGTTCGGAACAACGATCCGCAGTGTATTTACAACGTAATTGTTCTTTTCCGCCTGGACACCTTTCTTCAGACATCCTACCAGATGAGTGTCGATCTTCTCCACTACTCTTTCCCGTGTCATGAAGCTGGTGATATCCTGATAGAAGAAATCCTGTGTGGTCTCCCATGTATCATCACTGGTCGTATCAAACTTGTATGTATAGGTATAGATCTGCGTCGCACTGAAGAAGATCCAGGAAGCCGCGAACCTGGATGCGACTGCAACGTCATCCTCGATCTTTACCCACACGTCATTGGTCGGCGTCACGTCATCAAACGCATAGCCGCTGAGCACGATCGGCGGGATCTCCTGTACCTCACTCTCATCCAGCCCAATCTTCTCCAGCGCCCTCTCGCGGAGGTTCAGGCTGAACAGTCTGTTCGCGACCAGCTGCTGATATTCGTCCATGGACATCGTCGATGATCCCCCGATACATCCTGTACACCCGGAGAAGCACCCTGCTTCTTTTAAAAAGAAATCGATAACACGTTTCTGCTCCTCGGATTTCCCTCTTTTCAGATTCTCAATAAATACCTGTTCTGCACTTTTCCCCACGATTTTGTCTAAGATTCCCATTCCTTTTCCCTCCTGTATTTCCTCTGTCTTTTACAGACATGACGGTCTGTCCACCTTAAGTATGGCATAAAGCTGGTCTACATCTGTAGGCGACAGCCCGATCTGCTGCGCTTTTTCAAGCAGCTCCTGCCATGTCGGCGTAGTGTTCAGAAACTTTCTCTTATAATAGTCGTATTTGATGTACGCCCAGAAATAGTAATAGATACCCAGTTCTTCGATCATCAGCGCCGCCTGGATATATTCTTCTATCTTATTGATTATCGAGCGGTCTTTGATGATGAACGCCTTCTTCCCCCCGAGCCGGCAGATTGCCGCATAGAAGAATGCTTCTGAATTGTCAAAATTATTTTCCAGCGCTTTATCAAATGCCTCCGCCGCCTTGTCATACATCCCCAGCTTCAGATAACACATCGCAACAGACGTGTTCAGATCCTGATTATCAGGATCCTCCGCCAGGTTCTTCCTGTACGCCGCGGCATACTTGTTCACCTCAGGCATCGGCATGGAATAGACACTGTTAAATGTTGTGATCACGACCGGGCCCCTGCAGTACGGACACTGCGTCTGGCCAGTGCTCACCCGTGCGCCGCATCCCGGACACGTGATATCCACTACCTGATGAGCCATTTTTCCCTCTCCCTTCAAGATGTTATCTTTTGCTCCCAGAACAAACATCTGAAAACAGTCAGACAGTTCTGACACCGTCTTCTTAATTTTACCTTTTGTCATATCTTTTAGCAAGGTGTGGACAAGTTTGTGGACAGGCTTTTTTCTAAAGTTCTGGCATTATTTCATTTTGTCTGGTATACTGAAAAAACCCGAAAAAATCACGTAAAAAGTCGGATGGAGGTAGAACTATGTCAGAATTTTCACAGCTTCTTACAGATTATGTCCACAGAAAGGATGTGCGCATCTATTCCCTGGCGGAATACTGCGGTATAGACCGTTCTCTGATGTACAAGATCATTCACGGAAAGAGAATGCCCTCCTCTGCCGGTACAGTTGATAAGATTTCTGAATTTTTACGGCTGACTCCTGCGGAGCACAGAGAACTTCACACTGCCTTCCGCATTTCCCTTGAAGGGCGGAACAATTATTACCGCAGACTGGATATCCTGGATTTCCTGGACCATTTTCGTGATATCATAACCCCAGGGATCCCCCCTGCGACTTCGCCGGCCTTCCATTTCTCTGACTGCCCGAACATCCCGCTTTCTACGTTTACAGAAGTCCGTCAGGCAACGTACATGGTACTGAGCACCCTCACAGCGGATGATCACCCCCGTCTGCGATTGATGCTTCCTCCAAAGTCCTGGTTTATCATCCGTCTTTTAAGCCCGCTGATGGATCAAAAGTGTTCCGCTTCGATAGACCATATCATGTGCCTGAACAACAGTGAGCAGGTCACACGGGAGAATCAGAACTATAATCTGCACTGCCTTAGGAATATCCTTCCTCTGTGTATCTGCGGATGTAACTATCATCCCTACTTTTATTATGACAACATTGATTCCCGGCTGGATTCATTCCAGCTCTTTCCCTATTTGATCCTCACAGACAAATATGCTGTACTGATATCCGATGACTTTGAGAAAGGGCTCCTAACGCGCCAGTCAGACCTTCTCCTGCTTTTTCAGGACCTCTTTTCCGGCTATCTCTCCCAGGCACGCCCACTCCTGAAGACCATCACCAGTGTAGCCGAGCAGCTTCAGTTTGTACGGGAATTTATCGTCTCTGAACAGGGAACAGAATATTTCTTTCAGATGATCCCCTGCATGACCCATCTCCTAACGGAAGAGTTCCTAAAAAAATACCTCCATCCAG
>HHCFC02800__coassemble_1764_pt1 | contig 15396 bp, 8 predicted proteins | sample HHCFC02800__metabat2_high_PE_058 | metagenome-assembled genome bin HHCFC02800 | reverse complement strand
GAGTTCCTGACTGCCTGGAAAGCAGAGAAAGACAGGAAACCGCTCATTGTAAAAGGTGCGAGGCAGGTGGGAAAGACCGAGTCTGTCAGACGGTTTGGAGAGAATAATTATAAAGAGATGATCTATATCAATTTTGTCGAAGAGCCGAAGTATAAGATGATCCTTGAGGATGGATATAAGACTGAGGATATCATAAAGAATATTTCACGGATCGATCCTTCAAAACGTTTTTCAGAAAAAGAAACCCTGATCATATTTGATGAGATCCAGGAGTTCCCGGATATAGCGACTTCGCTGAAATTTTTTAAGATCGACGGCAGATACGATGTGATCTGCAGCGGATCTCTTCTCGGAATCAGTTATAAAAGGATCGAGAGCAACAGTGTTGGATATAAAACGGATTATGAGATGACCTCAATGGATCTCGAAGAATTCCTCTGGGCAAAAGGCTACGGGAAGGATCTTACAGAGGAACTCCTGTCTCATATGATGGAGCAGAAAGCGCTGAGTGATCTGACTATGTCGGTCTGCAGAGAACTTTTTCTTGACTTCTGCATCCTGGGAGGGATGCCGGCTGTCGTGAGGCAGTATATCGAGCGGGGGACTTTTGAGGGGACTCTTGATATCCAGCGCCAGCTGATCGCGGATTACCGGGAAGATATACGCAAATATGCGGAAGGGATGGATCAGACAAGGATACTCAATGTATTTGAACAGATCCCGCCCCAGCTTGCCAAGGAGAATAAGAAATTTCAGATCTCCAAAGTGGCGAGAGGGGCAAGGTTCAAAGATTACAGAGGATGTGTCGAATGGCTTCACGATGCAGGGCTGGTCAATATATGTTATGGGATGGTATTCCCGGAACTGCCTTTAAAGGGAAACTATGATGAGTCAAAGTTCAAGCTTTATTTCAGTGATACAGGGATCCTGGTCGCGATGCTGGACGATGAAGCCCAGGATGATCTGCGGGCAAACAGGAACCTGGGGGTTTACAAGGGGGCGCTCTACGAAAATATCGTGGGGGAGGCTCTGGTTAAATCCGGGTACGGGCTGTATTATTATAAAAGGGAGGACTCGACACTGGAAGAGGATTTTTTTGTGCGGACAAAGGATCTGCTCGTACCGGTGGAAGTCAAGGCGGTCAGCGGAAGATCCAAGTCTCTCCGCACACTGATCTCCAGCGAAAAGTACAGTGACATCCGGTGCGGGATCAAATTGTGCGACGGGAATATCGGATACAGCGGCGGGATCTATACATTCCCTTATTTTTGCGCGTTTCTGCTGAAGGACTGCCTGAAAGAAGGCATGATCTCAATCTAAAAGACGCAGTGTGAACTGTAACCTTCAAAAAGCGGAACAAAAATGAAAGAACAGACAGAGCGGGAGGCATTTTATGTCACTACAGTTTATTTTCGGGAATTCCGGAAGCGGAAAATCCCATTATCTATATCAGCATATCGTGGAGGAGTCGGTAAAGCACCCGGAGAAGAATTATCTTGTCCTGGTGCCGGAGCAGTTTACCATGCAGACCCAGAAGGACCTCTGCCAGGCACACCCAAGGGGCGGGATCATGAACGTGGACGTCTTAAGCTTCGGGCGTCTGGCGCACCGTGTCTTTGAGGAACTGGGGCAGGATGCCCGGCCGGTCCTGGATGATGAGGGAAAGAACCTGGTGCTTCGGCGGATCGCCGGGAACTATGAGGAAGAACTGACGGTCCTGAAGGGAAATTTAAAGAAGCAGGGCTATATCAGCGAGGTGAAGTCCGTGATCTCCGAGTTCACCCAGTACGGCGTGGATTTTGAGCGTCTGGATGAGTTCATGGAGACGCTGAACCCGGACAGCTATCTCAGTTATAAATTGAAGGATATCCGAAGGGTGTACGAGGGCTTCGAGGCCTATCTGAAAGAGCGATATATCACGAAGGAGGAAATGCTGGATGTCTTAAGCAGCGTGGTGCCGGAGTCACGGATCCTGAAAGGGAGCGTGGTGGCGATGGACGGGTTCACCGGATTTACACCGGTGCAGAACCGTCTCCTCGGCGAACTCCTGCGGGTGTGCGACAGGGTGATCCTGACTGTGGAGATGGATGAGAGGGAAGATCCTTTCGTATATCGGCATCCTTATCAGCTTTTTGCACTGAGCAAGCAGATGGTGACTTCCCTTACGGAGATTGCCCGGGAGGCGCGGGTGGAGGCTGAAGACCCGGTGTGCCTTTACGGAAAGCCGCCACGCCGTTTCCGGGAGAATCCGGCGATGGCATTTCTGGAAGCCGGTCTGTTCCGCTATTCGGGGCATACCTTTGAGGGGGAGCAGGAGGCAGTGAGCCTGCATGAGGCGAGGAATCCCAGAGCAGAAGCCGAATATGTGGCCGGGGAGATCCGGCGCCTTGTGAGGATGAAAGGATACCGTTACCGGGAGATCGCGGTGATCGCCGCGGACATGAACGTGTATGCGGACGCGCTGGAGAAGGCGTGCGCCGGGTTTGAGATCCCGGTATTCATGGACCACAAGAAGAGTATCCTGCTGAATTCGTTCGTGGAGTATCTCAGGAGCCTTCTTGCCATGGCGGAGCAGAACTTTACCTATGAGAGCGTGTTCCGGCATCTGCGGACCGGGCTGTGCGGGTTTACGGACGAGGAGATCGACCGGATGGAGAACTATGTCATCGCCCTGGGTATCAAAGGTTATAAGAAATGGCAGCAGGCGTGGGTCCGCCGGACAGATCGGATCGGGGAGGAGGAGATCCAGGCACTGAACCACCTTCGGGTAAGGTTTGTGGAGAAGACGTCCGCCCTGATGATGATCTTAAAGCAGCGGAGAAAAACGGTCCGGGATATCACCTTTGCCGTATATGAGTATCTTGTGCAGGAGAAAATCCAGGAGCAGCTCGCCGGGATGGAGCAGGCGTTCCAGGAAAGGGGAGAACTTGCCCTGGCGAAGGAATATTCCCAGGTGTACCGTATCGCCATGGAGCTCTTTGACAAGTTTGTGGAACTTCTGGGGGAGGAGCAGATCAGCCTGAGTGAATACTGTGAGCTCCTGGACGCGGGGCTTGAGGAGGCGAAGGTGGGTGTGATCCCGCCCAGCCTGGATCAGGTCGTCATCGGAGATGTGGAGCGTACCAGGATCAAGAACATCCGCGCCCTCTTTTTCGTGGGGGCGAACGACACCCTCCTCCCGGGAAATATGGGGGCCGGGGGGCTTTTGTCGGAGCGGGACAGGGAACAGTTCCAGGCGCAGAAGATCGCCCTATCCCCGGGACCGAAGGAGAAGACTTACGAGCAGAAATTTTATCTTTACATGAACCTGACCAAACCGTCGGAGTATCTGTTCCTGTCCTGGTCCAAGGTGTCCGGGGACGGGAAGACACTGCGCCCGGCATACCTGGTCCAGGATATCCGCAGACTTTTCCCGAATATTAAAGTCTGGGACGAGGAGAAGCGTCCGCTCTCGGAGCGGGAGATGACCAGGGCAGGAGGGATCCGGATGCTGGCGGAAGGACTGCGGGAGCGTCGGGCCGGCATCGGCGATACTTGGAAGGAACTGTACACCTGGTTTGACGGGGACGAGAAGAGCAGGGCAGCGATCGGGCAGATCCTGCGTGCGGGCTTCCTCCACAAGGGCAGCGACCGGCTGGCTCCGGATGCGGCGGCACAGCTCTATAAAGATCCGGACCGGGTCAGCGTGACCCGGCTGGAGCAGTTTGCGTCCTGCGCTTACGCTCATTTCCTGAACTATGGTCTCCGGCTCTCTGACCGGGAGGAGTACGGGTTTGAAGCCATGGACCTGGGAAATATCGCCCATCAGGCGCTGGAACGTTTCGCCCGCAAGACAGAGCAGGAAGGGGTGAAATGGACGGAACTGTCCGAGGAAAAGAGGGAAGAACTGATCGATGAGAGCGTGGAGGAGAGCATCCTTGATTATGGGAATACAGTGCTGTTCAGCTCTGCCCGGAACGAGTATATGATCCGCCGCATCAAGAGCCTGATCCGGCGCTCCGTGTGGGCGCTGACAAAGCAGCTTGAGAAAGGGGACTTTCTCCCCAGCGGATATGAGATGCGGTTTGGCAGCGGGAAGATCGACCGGATCGACACCTGCGAGGATGAGGAGAAAGTGTATGTCCGGGTGACGGATTATAAGACCGGGATGAAAGCGTTTGACATCACATCCTTTTATCACGGTCTGCAGATGCAGCTGCCTGTCTATCTGAACGCGGCGCTTGAGATCGAGAAGAAGAAACATCCGGACAAGGAGGTCGTCCCGGCGGGGATCTTCTATTACCGGATCCAGGATCCGCTGGTGGACCGGGCGGACACGGAAGAGGAAGTAGAGAAAAGTATCCTCAAGGAACTGAAGCTGGATGGTCTGGTCAACGGGGAAGAAGCCGTGGTGGAGCATCTGGAGCACGGCCTTTCCGGAACTTCAGTCCTCTTCCCCATCGGGCGGAACAAAGACGGCTCTTTGAGCCAGAGGTCGAGGGCTCTCGCGCCGGAGGAGTTTGACACGGTGCTGGCGTATACAGAGCAGAAAGAGAAGGACCTGAAGGCGGAGATGTACGGAGGGGAGGCTGCCCCGGCGCCCTACGAGATGGGAAATGCCACTGCGTGCGACTATTGTGCCTGCCGGGACATCTGCGGGTTTGACCAGCGGATCGACGGGTACGGTTACCGCGCCCTGGAGAAATATTCTGTGGAAGAAGCAGTGGAGAAGATGAAAGAACGGCTTGACGGTGCAGAAAAAGATGCAGAAGAGAACGGCAGAAAGAGCATGGAGAATACCCGTCGGGAAAAGACAGGAGGAGGTGAGCAGGGATGGGAGTAAAATGGACAGAAGAACAGCAGAAGGTCATTGATCTGCGGGACAGGAACATCCTTGTATCCGCTGCCGCCGGCTCCGGGAAGACGGCAGTGCTCGTGGAGCGGATCATCCAGAGGCTGACGGATGAGCGGGATCCGGTGGATGTGGACAAACTGCTCATCGTGACATTCACTGAGGCTGCTGCTGCAGAGATGAAGGAGAGGATCGGTGCGGCGATCGAGAAGAAGCTGTCCGAGCGCCCCGGGGATACTCACCTGGAGCAGCAGGCGACGCTGATCCACAGTGCGGCGATCACTACCATCCACAGTTTCTGTCTCTCTGTGATCCGGGAACACTTCCATGTCATCGGGATCGATCCGGGATTCCGTATCGCGGAGGAGGGGGAACTGAAACTGCTCAAGCAGGACGTTCTGGAGGAAATGCTGGAAGAGTGTTATGCCTCGGAGGAAAAGACGTTCATCGAGTTTGTGGAGAAGTTCGGCACCGGGAAGAATGACCGGAAGATCGAGGGCATCATCCTGAAGCTGTATGAATATTCCGGGAGCTATCCCCAGCCGGACCGGTGGCTGGACTCCTGCGTGAAAGCCTATGATCTGGAAGGAATGGACCCCGAGGAGTCGGAAGGGGCGCTGTGGGCATGCCGCAGGGCGGGACAGCGGGCGCAGGATCTGACTGCGATACTGAAGCGGGCGCTGAAGATCTGTGAGGAGCCGGACGGCCCTTATATGTATGGGGATATGATCGAGGCGGATCTTGAGGAGATCGGCCGCCTTGCGTCGGAGGAGACGTTTTCAGGTATGTATGCTAAGATTGGAAGCCTGAAGTGGAAACGGCTTTCCTCAAAGAAGGATGAGACCGTATCCCAGGAGAAAAAAGAGCAGGTCCAGAAACTTCGAAAACAGGTGAAGGACCTGGTGAAAAAGATACAGGGTACGTACTTTTATGCGCCCTGTGAGGAATGGTCGGCGGATATGGAGGATTCCCGTTCTTCCATGGGAACCCTCGCAGAACTTGTGAAGCGGTTCTCTCAGATGCTGAGCGAAAAAAAGCAGAGCAGGAACATGATCGATTTTAACGACATGGAGCAGTTCGCACTCCGGATCCTGACGGAGGAGAAAGACGGGAAGCTGATCCCCTCCCCGGTGGCGGCAGAATATCAGGACCGGTTTGAGGAAGTGATGATCGATGAGTACCAGGACAGCAACCTGGTCCAGGAGACGATCCTGACCAGTGTGTCAAAAGTGTCCCGGGGACAGTACGATATCTTCATGGTGGGGGATGTGAAGCAGAGCATCTACCGGTTCCGTCTGTCACGTCCGGAACTGTTCATGGAGAAATATGATACTTACAGCCTGGATGACAGCGAGAAGCAGCGGATCGACCTGCACAAAAATTTCCGCAGCCGTCCGGAAGTGCTGGACAGCGTGAACTATGTATTCCGGAAACTGATGCGAAAGGAGTTCGGGGGCATCGAGTACGATGATAATGCGGCTCTGTATCCGGGCGCCCAGTTCCCGTCCTTGCCGGAGGAGGCGCTGAGGCGCGGGTTCTCGGACCGGACCGAACTTCTCCTTTTGGATGCAGAGGACACGGGAGAAGAGGACGCCCGTCGGGCAGAGGCAAGGATGATCGCACAGCGGATCCGGGAACTGATCTCGGGGGGCACAGTGGTGGACAAGGAGAGCGGAGAGTACCGGAAGATACAGTACCGGGATATCGTGATCCTGACCCGGAGCATCCGGGGATGGGCGGAAGCCTTTACTTCTGTGCTGACCGAGGAAGGGATCCCTGCCTATTCTGTGAGCCGGGAGGGGTATTTTGAGACCTATGAGGTGAGCGTGCTCCTGGATTACCTGAAGATCCTGGACAATGTGAGACAGGACCTGCCTCTGACGGCAGCGCTGACGTCTCCCTTCTGCGGGCTGGATGCATCAGAGCTGGCTCAGATCCGTCTGGCATACCCGGAACTTCCCTTCTATGAGGCGGCGATGGAGTACGCCCGGAGCGGACCGGAGGAATATGAGAAATATGACAGGAGCGGGGAAAGCAGTACTCCGGACGAGGAGAAACGGAGAGAACCGGCGTGTGGAAAACTCCCTCAGCTTGTGGAAAAACTGGAGAGGTTTTTCGATGTGCTGGGAAAATTCCGTGAGAAGGTCCCTTACACTCCGATCCATGAACTCCTGGAGGAGATCATCGAGAAGACGGGATATGGCACCTACATCCTTGCCATGCCTGGCGGCGGACAGCGTGCGGCGAATGTGGAGATGCTTGTGGAGCGCGCCGCGTCCTTTGAGGGGACCAGCTACAAAGGTCTGTTTAATTTTGTACGCTATATCGAGCAGTTAAAAAAATATGATGTGGATTACGGGGAAGCGGGGATACTGGACGAACAGTCCGATACCGTGCGGATCATGAGTATCCACAAGAGCAAAGGGCTGGAGTTCCCTGTCGTGTTTACGGCAGGGATGGGGAAACAGTTCAACACCCAGGACACAAAGGGGAGCATCGTGCTCCATCCGGAGTGGGGCGTGGGGCTGGACTGCATCGATCTTGAGAAGAGGACGAAAAGCCCGACGTTTCTGAAGAAGATCATCCAGGAGGAGACAGCCCTCGAGAACCTTGCGGAGGAACTGAGAGTCCTCTATGTGGCGATGACCCGGGCGAAGGAGAAGCTGATCCTGACCGGCGTCTGTGAGATCCCGGAGGGGCTGAAGCCAGAGGTCGTGAAAACAGAGGACATGATATCAGAGGACTTCGGATCGGAAAAATTGAAACCGGAGGAAACCGAGGTCCGCTGTGAGGATGAGATCGGGCTGTACCAGCTGGAAGGCGCGAGGACTTATCTGGACTGGATCCTTCCCGCCGTGCTCCCCGGAACAAGACCGGCTTCCGCCGGGAATGGGACTGTATCGGGGACCGCCGGCGAGACGGACGGGGAAGATCTCTGCCCTGTGGAGATCCGTGTTGTCACAGGAAAGGATATCCTTCAAGAAAACGCGGCGGAACAGCGTGCGGATATCCTCAGCCTGGATGTGCTGAGGCACTGGGATCCGAATGGGAGCTATGCGCCGGAACTTCGAAGACAGCTTGACGTGCAGATGGACTACGGTTATTCCTTTGAGGATGAAGGAAAGATGAAGATGAAATTCACGGTCTCTGAGCTGAAAAAGAGGACGGCGCTTTCTGAAGAGGCAGGGGAGGAGATGTACGCAGAACCGGAAGTCATCCCGTTCATCCCGGAGTTTTTAAAGGATGAGGAGGTGCTCACAGGTGCTCCCCGGGGAAGCGCATACCACAAGCTGCTGGAACTTCTGGATTTTACCAGGGCTTATGGAAAGGCGGAACTGATGACAGCAGTGGAGGAGTTCCGGGAGGAAGGAAAACTCTCCGGGGAGATGGCGGAGTGTATCCGTCCGACGGATATCCTCCATTTCCTCCACTGTGAAAGCGGAGAGAGGATGGAAGAAGCCGCCCGGAGAGGGAAGCTTTACAAGGAGCAGCCCTTTGTCCTGGGAGTGGATGCGTCGGAGATCTATCCTGGCGACCGCTCTGGGGAGACGATCCTTGTCCAGGGGATCATTGATGTGTTTTTCGAGGAAGAGGACGGTCTGGTCGTGCTGGATTACAAGACGGATAAAGTAAGGAGCGCGGGGGAACTGAAAGAAAAGTACCATGCCCAGCTTGACTATTACGCGCAGGCGCTGGAGCAGCTTTTGGAGAAGCCGGTGAAGGAGAAGATCATCTATTCCTTCACCCTGAGAGAGGAGATCAAAGTATGAGATATCTGATATATTATCTTATCATCATAAATGTGGCGGCATGGATCATGTACGGGCTGGACAAGTGGAAGGCAAAGCGCGGTGACTGGAGGATCTCCGAACGTGCTCTGCTGCTGGTCGCACTCGCGGGAGGTTCTGTAGGAGCGCTCGCTGGGATGATGATGTTCCGGCATAAGACAAAAAAAGCGAAGTTTGTGGTGGGGGTTCCGGTGATGCTGGTCCTGCACTGCGTGATCGTTGCGGTACTAGTGCTTGAACTCCTGCAGAATGCATGAATGCTCCATAAAAAATATCCCCTTCAAAGCAGCTACTTTGAGGGGGATATTTTTCTATGGAGAAGTCCTTTGGTCCCACATTACTTTGGCTCCACATATGGAGTAAAAGTCCTTCGGCCAGTCTGACTAGATCAGTTCCGCCATGATCTCTTTGGCGTCTTTTGTCTCCAGGCCTTTCAGATATCCGGCAACGGCGTCTTTTAATCCGTCAACTGAGGTCAGGTCTTTCCCGCTCCAGAAATCAGTGTTGGAGAGGACTGCCTCTGCAACGGCGTCCGCGTCATTTCCAGACCATGTTTCTGCGAAGAATCTCAGCACTGCCTCGTCGTCACGGATCTGGTACCGGGTCCCGTCTTTTCTTGTCCCGGTATAAACGCCGTCTTTCATCTCGCCCTGATAGAACTTGATAAATGCTGCCAGAGAGAAGGTCAGGCACTTCGGGAGTTCCCCTTTCTCCTCCACATATCCAAGGAGGGACGGCAGGCATCTCGCATTGAACTTGGAGCAGGAGTTCAGGGCGATATCCAGCAGTTTGTGCTTGATATAGGGATTAGCAAACCGGTCATTGACAGCGGCTGCAAAGGATTCCAGCTCGTCTTTTGGAAGGTCCAGGGTGGGGATGACTTCTTTATAGATCACATCGTTCATGAACGTGCGAACGGTGTCATCCTTCATAAAGTCTCCCACGATGTCAAATCCGGCGAGATATGCGGCGAGGACAGTGGAGGTGTGGGCGCCGTTCAGGATACGGACCTTGCGCTTCTTGTACGGTCTTACGTCGTCGGTCCAGATCACATTTGCATCGGTCTTATGTACAGGGAGTTTCTCCGCCCACTTCTTGTCGCCTTCGATCACCCAGAGGTTGAACAGCTCGCTGGTATCAATGATGTTATCTTTGTATCCCAGTTTTTCTTCAAAATAAGAGACTTCATCTCTCGGATATCCGGTCACGATCCGGTCTACCAGAGTGCTGGTGAACTCATTTGCCTCGCTGACCCAGCGGATGAAATCATCTCCCAGCTCCCATTCCTGCGCATATTGAAGGACGATCCGCTTCAGTTCTGCGCCGTTGTTGTCGATCAACTCTACCGGGAGGAAGAGGAGCCCTTTGTCAGAAGCGCCCTCAAATGCCTGATATCTCTCATAGAGAAAGGCAGCCACTTTGGCGGGGAAGGAGACTGGTGGGCGGTCAGTGAGCTGATCACCTGCATGATAGGCGATACCTGCCTCTGTGGTGTTGGATACGACAACCTCGAGGTCTGCGCTCCGCGCCAGTTCCATCAGCGCGTCATAATCCTCATAAGGATTGATGCAGCGGGAAACGGAGGTGATGACCTCGATGTTCTCTACTGCCTGTCCGTTCTCGGCACCCCGCATGGCGAGGGTATAAACGCCGTCCTGGGCGTTGATCATATCTTTGAGTCCCTGGGCGATAGGCTGACAGAGGACGATACTGCCCTGATAAATGCCGTCCCGGTTTGCTTTGTCGATCATCCAGTCCACGAACGCGCGGAGGAAGTTCCCCTCGCCGAACTGGAGGATCTTTTCCGGATAATTTCCATATACCTTTTCTATTGTTTCGTTGATGGTCTTCATGATGATACCTCCATATTTCAGTTCATTAAAAAGTATTTCGCTGAGGAAGCAGAGGCTTCCGCAGTATTGATGTCCACAGCGGGCCGGGTCAGAGAGTCACTCCCTGTTTAAAGATCGCCATGTCGTGGAAGCCGGCTTTTTCCGACTTTACCTTCTCGCCGGATGCCACGGAGATGATGTAGTCGAAAAAGCGGTCCCGCAGTTCTTCCAGGGTGCCGCCCTCCACGAGGGAGCCGCAGTTGAAGTCGATCCAGTTTCCTTTTTTCTCATAGAGCCGGTTATTGGTCGAGATCTTTACGGTTGGGACCGGGGAAGCAAACGGCGTTCCCCTCCCGGTGGTGAACAGGACGATGTGCGCACCAGCAGCCGCAAGGGCGGTGGAAGCGACCAGGTCGTTTCCGGGAGCGCTTAAGAGGTTGAGCCCTTTTTCTTTTACCTGCTCTCCGTATGCGAGGACGCCGCGCACCGGAGCGGTACCGGACTTCTGGGTGCATCCCATGGATTTGTCTTCCAGGGTTGAGATCCCGCCTTTTTTGTTTCCCGGAGACGGGTTCTCGTAGATGGTCTGTCCGTGGCTCTTGAAATATTCTTTGAAGTCATTGATCAGGTCTACGGTCTGTTCAAAGAGGGCTTCGTTTTCACAGCGGTCCATAAGCTGAGTCTCCGCTCCGAACATCTCCGGGACTTCGGTCAGGATCGTGGTGCCGCCCTTGGAAATGAGAAGGTCGGAGAAAGCTCCTACCGTCGGATTTGCCGTGATCCCGGAGAGCCCGTCGCTGCCTCCGCATTTCATGCCGATGACCAGTTCACTGCAGGAGACGGACTCCCGCTGGAAGGTGCCTGCATAGGCGGCAAGGTCTTCAAGGAGAGTGAGTGCTTCCTGGATCTCATCGTCAGAGTCCTGACAGACGAGGAATTTTACCCGTCTGGGATCATAGCCTCCAATGTATTCTTTTAAGACTTCGATACCGCTGTTCTCACATCCCAGACCCAGGACGAGCACGCCGCCGGCGTTGGGGTGGTTCACCAGATCGGCAAGGATGCGCCGTGTGTTTTCCTGGTCATCGCCCATCTGGGAACATCCGTAAGGATGGGGAAAGGCTGCGACTGCCTCCACAGTCCCGGATACCAGCCACTGTGCCTTTTTCTCGATGGCGGTAGCGATGTTGTTCACACAGCCGACGGTGGGGATGATCCACAGTTCGTTTCTCACGCCCGCTTTTCCGTCGCTGCGCCGGAATCCCTGGAAGAAACGCTCCGGCGTGGGGGCGGGGGCGGATACCTGCCTGTTATAGGTGTAGGACAGAAGGTCCCCCAGCCCGGTGCGGATATTATGGGTATGGACCCAGGAACCGCAGGTGATCTCTTCTTTTGCGATACCGATAGGATATCCGTATTTGATGATCTGAGTCCCGTTCGGGATATCCGAGAGGGCAAACTTGTGGCCCTGAGGGATATCCTCTTTTAAAATGAAGGACAGCTCGTCCAGCTCGACTGCCGTGCCGGCCGGCAGGGGTGCCAGGGCAACGGCTACGTTGTCTTTCGGACTGATCCTGAGATATGTTTTCATAGTAAGTTCCTTTCCGTTTGTCATTACTATTTATGTAAGTGCTTACATAAAAGTAACTCTTTTTTTGATAAAGGTCAATACTAAAATCCCAAAATGACAGAGGACCGCTTAAAATCGTCGGATTAAACAAAAATGTGGTGGCCGTTTTTAGAAAAAATGCTGAGAAAAAAGAATTGATTCGAACATGTAATTCTATTATAATGAAAATATATGTAAGCGATTACGCAAGAGCGAGGAGGCGGGAGATGAATATATATGATATAGCGAAACTGGCAGGAGTATCCATTGCTACCGTGTCCAGAGTGGTCAATGACAGCCCGCGGGTCAGTGAAAAGACGAAGCAGAAAGTGCGCGCTGTTATGGAGGAGAACGATTACACCCCTAATGTGTTCGCCAGAGGGCTGGGACTGGATTCCATGAAAACGATAGGGATCATCTGCCCGGATGTCTCGGATACGTATATGGCGAGGGCGGTCTCATTTCTTGAACATCGGCTGAGGGAATATGGTTATGACTGTATCCTTTACTGCAGCGGTTATCAGCAGGAGAAGAAAGAAAATGCAGTAGAACTTATATTGAAAAAACGCATCGACGCGCTTATCCTGGTCGGATCGACTTATGCAGGTCACAGTGAAGAAGACGACGGTGCAGATTACATCCGGGAAGCAGCAAAGAAGACACCTGTCTTTCTGATCAACGGAAAGATCACAGGGGAGAATGTCTATTCTGTTTACAGTACAGATGAAGATGCGGCATACAGTGCCGTGTCCGGTATGATCGAGTCGGGGAGAAAGAGGATACTCTATCTGTCGGATTCGCATTCATACAGTGCCAACAAAAAGCTGGAGGGCTATGAGCGGGCGCTTCGGGAACACGGACTTCCCGTACTGGGAGAGTTGAAACTTTATGCAAAAAATCAGGTGCATTATGTGAGAGATATCCTGCTCGCAAGGCGTGCGCTTGTGTTTGACGCCGTCTTTGCTACCGATGACGGCATGGCGGTAGGTACGGTGAAATATGCTCATGCCAGAGGGCTGAAGATCCCGGAAGACCTCAGCATTATCGGATATAACAACTCAGAATTGTCTGTCTGCTGTGAACCGGAACTTACGACCGTGGATAACACGGGAGAGAAGCTTTGCAATATGACTGTTGACAATATGATGAAAGTGTTGAATGGGGAAGAAGTTTCACAGGAGATACCGGTAAAGTGCATCCTGGTGAAGAGATGCACGACGGATTTTTGAACTTTGAAATATTAAGATCTGAAAGGAGAAAAGATAAAATGAAGGAATTTATGGACAAGGATTTTCTGCTGAACACAGAAACGGCAAAGGAACTGTTCCACGGATATGCGGAGGAGACGCCGATCCTGGACTACCACTGCCACATCAACCCGGAGGAAATCGCAAAGGACAGAAAGTTTGACAATATCACCCAGGTATGGCTGGGCGGCGACCATTACAAATGGAGGCTGATGCGCTCCAATGGCGTGGAGGAGAGATATATCACAGGTGACGCTTCAGACAGGGAGAAGTTCCAGAAATGGGCGGAGACACTGGAACGGGGGATCGGAAACCCGCTGTACCACTGGAGCCATCTGGAACTGCGCAGATATTTCGGTTATAACGGAGTGCTCAATGGAGAGACTGCCGAGGAAGTCTGGAACCTGTGCAACGCGAAACTGGCGGAGGATTCCATGAGCGTGAGGAACATCATCCGGCAGTCCGGCGTTACTCTGATCTGCACCACAGATGATCCGGTAGACTCCCTTGAGTGGCATAAGGTGCTCAAAGAGGATGAGACGTTTGAAGTCCAGGTACTTCCCGCATGGCGCCCGGACAAGGCAAACGGTATCGAGAAGCCGGGATTTGCGGATTACCTGAAAGAACTCGGTGCGGCAGCGGGGATGGAGGTCCGGACATTTGCGGACATAAAGGAAGCGCTGAAGAAGCGGATGGCATTTTTTGATGAGATGGGATGCCGTGCTTCCGACCACGCACTTGAGTATGTGATGTACGCTCCGGCTTCCGAGGAAGAGATCGAAGCGATCGTGGCGAAAAAACTTGCCGGCGGCGAGATCACGAAAGAAGAAGAACTGAAGTATAAGACCGCGTTCATGCTGTTCGTGGGAAGAGAGTACAGCAGGCTGGGATGGGTCATGCAGCTCCATTATGGATGTAAGAGAGATAACAATACTCCGATGTTTGACCGGCTGGGACCGGATACCGGATACGATTGTATCAACAACTACGCGCCGTCGGGGCAGATGGCAGATTTCCTGAATGCCCTGAACGTGACGGGAGAACTTCCGAAAACGATCATCTACAGTCTGAACCCAAATGATGACGAAGCGATCGGCACGATCCTGGGCTGTTTCCAGGACTGCGACGCTGCGGCGAAGATCCAGCAGGGGTCCGCATGGTGGTTCAACGACCACAAAACAGGAATGACAAAACAGATGACATCCCTTGCGAACCTGGGCTGCCTGAGCAATTTTGTGGGCATGCTGACAGATTCCAGGAGTTTCCTTTCCTATACAAGACACGAATATTTCCGGAGGATCCTGTGCGAACTTTTCGGAAACTGGGTGGAGAACGGTGAATATCCGAAAGACATGAAAGTGCTCGACGGGATCGTGAAAGATATTTCCTACAATAACGCAGTGAGATATTTTGGATTTGACCTTGAGCCTGTGAAATGATAACCAGATATCTGGTAATGACAAAATAAAATATTTTATAGATGGAAGTATTCAATAGAAGAAACAGAACACGCATGTCCGGATAGAGTGGAACATGCGTGTTCTTTGCGCTGTCCCGTGTTATCGCGTGGTCAGGGGGATCTTCCTCTGCCTGACCGTTTTTTGTCCTGTTCTGTCGGTCGGATCCTTGACAGATCAATACTATAGAAAATATAATATGAGAAAGAAAATAGTATTTAAGGAGATAAAAAGGAGAAGACTATGGTATTTAATACAGGCGCGGCGCTTCTGGATGCAGTGGTGCTGGCAGTAGCTTCCGGAAAAGAAGAAGGGACTTACGGATATCGGATCACCCAGGATGTCCGGAAGATCCTGGAGGTGTCCGAGTCCACCCTGTATCCGGTTCTGAGAAGGCTCCAGAAAGACGGATGCCTTGAAGTCTATGACAAACAGTTCGACGGACGGAACAGGAGATACTATAAAATAACAGAACGAGGTGTGGGACGGCTTCAGTTGTACAGGGAAGAATGGGAGGAGTACAGCGGCAGGATCAGTGCTATCTTCCGGGGAGAGGAGATCGTCTGATCTTTAACGGGTGCCGTGTACTTTTGAAAAAGTGTACGGTACCTGTTGGAAAAGTCAGAATATTT
>HHCFC02800__coassemble_1757_pt1 | contig 15465 bp, 13 predicted proteins | sample HHCFC02800__metabat2_high_PE_058 | metagenome-assembled genome bin HHCFC02800 | reverse complement strand
AAAATTCCTGCAGGAGCTCTGTGGAAAACAGATCTATTTCCCGTTCTTCCTTGCTTATGAGAAGGACTGGCTGATCGAACTGCAGCTCTGGGATAAAGTGCTGATCGAGTACAAGGGTCAGAAAGGCAGCAGGGTCATGCTTTACTATCAGCTTCAGAAAGGCGGGACGGAGCCTGTGGATTATTCCACGGAAGTGCTCACGCCTATGTATGAGAACCTGTATGTGAAGAAATTTGTGCTGTTCGCCAACGAAAAGCTGAAATACTATTTCAAGGAGACCATTGACGGCAACTCCTACAGAAGCGACAAGGAGACCTGCGTGCGGGAAGTCGTGCCGGGCGAACAGGGAAGATACGGGAGGCTGAACGATATCCTTCTGGAGCAGGATGAGAGAGAACGGGAGAGAAAGATGAAGGCATATGCGCTGGAGGATACAGTGGCTGCGCATATGTTTGAACAGTATTAAGGAGGGTGCCTTTCCATGGGACAGGGCAATATAATAGGATACGAGATAAATGAAAAGACATGCCAGATCAGTTACTACAATGATCAGCAGATGGAGCCGGAGACCCTGGAGGTGGATTCTGACAACTATCAGATCCCTCTGATCATCGGGAAACTCAGGGATACCTGGGCTTACGGGAAAGAGGCGAAGCGTCTTGTCTCGATAAAGGAAGGGTTCACTGTGACCCGGCTTTTGAGCCGCAGCCTTGCCGGCGACAAGATCGAATTCGGCGAGGAGACCTACGACGCAGTGTGGCTCCTCTCCCAGTTTATCCAGATGTCGCTCCAGCCGTTCCCGCAGATCGACGGGATCGTGTTCAGTGTCCCGGCGCTGACGGAGGAACTGGCGCAGATGCTGCGGGGGATCGCGGTGCGGATGAACATCGATAAGCGGCATATCTTTATACAGGATTACAAAGAGAGTTTCTGCAACTATCTTTTTTATCAGCCAAAGGAACTGTGGCAGTATGACGCGGCGCTGTTCTGCTGTGACAGAAACGAGATCAAGGCTTATATGCTGCGCCGGCTCAAGCCGGGCCTAGGCGGCGGCAAGACTACCTTTGTGACGGTGGATGAGGTGGCCAGTGCACATATGAAAGAACTTGCCATGGTCTATCCGGTGCTGAACGAAGATAAAGCAAAAGAGGCAGACGCTATGTTCTGCAAGTTTATAGAGAGCGTGTTTGATAAACGGATCGTCTCCTCGGTCTTTCTGACGGGGGAGGGGTTTGAGAACGACTGGTACCCCAAAGCGCTCCGTGTGCTGTGTAACGGACGGCGCGCGTTTATCGGGAATAACCTGTACAGCAAGGGAGCCTGCTATACGGCGTACCGGAAGCTTTATATGCACATAGAAAATCCGGTCTATCTCTCCGAGGACAAGCTGACAGACCAGATCACGGTCAATATGCGTGTGGACGGGCAGGAAATGTGGTACCCGATCGTTTCCTGGGGAGCCCACTGGTATGAGTCGAACAATCAGTGGGAAGTGATCATGGAAGATGTGGAGGACATTGAGTTCCATATCGAATCCCTGACCCAGGGGACTCTGAAGACGGAGAAGATCTCGCTGGACAAATTCCCGAAACGCGCGGAGTATTCCATGAGGCTCCAGATCGAGACGCTGTTTCTGGATGAGAAGACCTGCAAGATCACCGTGAAAGACGTGGGGTTCGGAGATTTCTTCCTGCCTACGGATTTCCAGGCGGAGAAGATCATACACTTAGGAGGCAATGATGGGAAATTTAATTCTTTGTCATGACAAGCACGCGACGCATCCCTATGAGATCACGCGGATCCACTGCCGGATCTTTACGATCGAAGAGCTCTGCTATTATCTGTGCAATAATCTTTATCTGATCGATTACACGATCATGAACGAGCAGCTCTGTACCTGGATCGAGGAGGAGATCGGGATGCCTGCCCTGGCGGACAGCCTGAGGGATGTCCTGAGACTGCGCGGGTCAGTGGAGAAATTTGTCCTGACGATACTCAAGGCGTCCCGGATCTACCGTGAACCTCAGATGATACATATCCAGAATGTCCTGGAGCATCTGAAGAACCAGAGGGATATCGAGCGGCAGAAATACAAAGGGGACAACCTTCTCGAGAGCGGTGAGATCGAGGAGGCGATCCTGGTCTATCAGGCGATCCTGAACCAGGAGAAAGATGAGAGCGTGGACGAAAAATTCTACGGGAAGATCTATGCAGGGCTGGGAGCAGCGTACGGACGGCTCTTTCTGTATCAGGAATCGGCAAGGATGTACGACCGGGCTTATCAGATCTGCGAGGACAAGGCGCTCCTCAAGCCTTATCTCTATGCTTCGTATAAATATATGTCGATGGAGGAATATCATATCCTGATCACAAAGCATGAAGAATACATGGAAGTCAACGCGCAGATGAGACAGGAGATCGATGAGATCAAAGAGAACCTTCAGACCGAACCCAATCCGGTCCTTCTGGAAAAATGGAAGAGACAGCACCGCAGGAGCCATAACTGAGATACCTGGAAGAAATAAATTGACACAGCCGGGTCTATATGGTAGAATACAACGGTACTTTATCGTAGTGCAGTGGCTCATTGATAGAGAAAAAAAGTGCCGTTTAAGGGACGGCGGCGGGAGGGTAATATTATGAAAAGAAGGATCTTAAGTGTTTTACTGTGTGCGGCTTTCGCGGTTTCCATGCTTCCGGGATGCGGATCTGACAGTTCCAGTGCTGATTCATCTGCTTCATCCGACAGTGCAGCATCGGAAGATTCCCAGGAAAGCGATATGCAGTATGTAAAAGACAAAGGGACACTTGTGGTGGGGATCACGAATTTTGAACCTATGGACTACAAGGACGAGAGCGGAGAATGGGTCGGATTCGACGCGGATATGGCGAAAGCATTTGCAGAGAGCCTCGGTGTTGAAGCGGAATTCGTGGAGATCGACTGGGATAATAAGGTGCTCGAACTGGATGGGAAATCCATTGACTGTGTTTGGAACGGGATGACCCTCACAGATGAAGTGACAAGTGCCATGGAATGCACCAACGCATACCTGAACAATGCGCAGGTTGTTGTTGTTCCCGCGGATGTGGCAGACCAGTATCAGGATACGGACAGCCTGTCTGAGCTGAATTTTGCCGTTGAGGCAGGAAGCGCCGGCGAAGAGCAGGTAAGCGCGCTGGGACTGAATTACACTGCAGTGACTGCCCAGGCGGATGCGCTGATGGAAGTAGAGGGAGGCACCTGCGACGCGGCAGTGATCGATTCTCTGATGGCGTCAGCTATGATCGGGGAAGGAACAAGTTATGAGGACCTGACCTATACGATCGGGCTCAATAGTGAGGAGTATGGCGTTGGTTTCCGGAAAGGTTCTGACCTTGCGGAAGAACTGAACAATTTCTTCGCAGAGAGCTATGCGGATGGAAGCATGCAGGAATGCGCAGAGACATACAAAGTACAGGCTGCCCTGATCGAGCAGTAAGAAAAACAGGTGGAACTTTGAAATGGAACTGATATTAGAACAATTTCCGATTGTCATACAATCGCTGAACATTGGCTTTTTGCAGACGCTGAAGCTGTTTTTTGTAACACTTCTGGGTGCGGTGCCGCTGGGGCTTATCATCTCCTTTGGATCGATGTCCCGGTTCCGCCCCTTAAGCTATCTGACAAAGATCATCGTCTGGATCGTCAGGGGGACCCCCCTGATGATCCAGCTTCTGATCATTTACTATTTCCCCGGGCTTGTGCTGGATAACCCTATCTGGGGCGGCGGCGAGTCGGGGCGTTTTCTTGCCGCTTCTGTGGCATTTATCTTTAACTATGCATGTTATTTCTCGGAGATCTACAGAGGCGGGATCCAGGGAGTGCCCAAAGGTCAGGAAGAAGCCGGCCTTGTGCTTGGTATGACCAGAAGCCAGATCTTTTTTAAAGTCACGCTGCTCCAGATGATCAAGCGGATCGTGCCGCCTATGTCAAACGAGATCATAACCCTTGTAAAAGATACATCCCTGGCGCGGATCATCGCGCTCCAGGAGATCATCTGGGCGGGACAGGCTTTCCTGAAAGGCTCTCAGGGAATTTCGGGCGCGATCTGGCCGCTGTTCTTTACTGCAGTCTACTATCTGATCTTTAACGGGATCCTGACGGTCCTTCTCGGAAGGCTGGAGAAGAAACTGGATTATTTCAGATAGGAGGTGGATGATATGGCGATCTTAGAAGTAGAACATCTGAATAAGAGTTTTGAAAATATCGAGGTTCTCAAGGATATCAGTTTCACCCTTGAAAAAGGGCAGGTGCTGTCCATTATCGGTTCGTCGGGGAGCGGGAAGACAACGCTCCTGCGATGCCTTAATTTCCTGGAACGCCCGGGTGGAGGAAAGATACGGGTAAACGGCGAGACCCTGTTTGACGCAGCAGATCCTGCCACGATGCAGGAGTCTCAGATCCGGAAAAAGCGGCTTCATTTTGGTCTGGTATTCCAGTCATTCAACCTGTTCCCACAGTATACGGCACTGGAAAATGTGATGCTCGCCAAGGAACTCCTGGCAAAGGCACAGCCGGATTACAAGGCACGGAAAAAAGAGATCCACGCAGGGATCGAGGCGGAGGCGAAGGAACTGCTCGTGCAGATGGGGCTGGAAGACAGGATGGGAAATTATCCTCATCAGCTTTCGGGCGGACAGTGCCAGCGTGTGGCGATCGCACGTGCTCTTGCCCTGAAGCCGGACATCCTCTGTTTCGACGAACCTACATCGGCACTCGATCCCGAGCTGACGGGAGAAGTGCTGAAGGTGATCAAGGGACTTGCGGATCAGGAGACGACCATGATCATCGTAACGCATGAGATGGCGTTTGCAAGAGACGTGTCCAGCCAGGTGATCTTCATGGATGACGGACGGATCCTGGAACAGGGAACGCCGGAGAAGGTCTTTGAACATCCGGAGGAGGAGCGTACGAAGCAGTTCTTGTCCCGGTTTACACAGGGATAAGAGGACAAAGGCGCAGCAGAAGATCACATAAGGATCTGTGTATAACGGATGCCTTGTTATAAGAAAGACTTATAAATGTGAAGACGATAAAATAATAAGAACGAGGATACCTGAGGCAGGGGGAATGTTGATTTTCCACCTGCCTTATATTATAATCTTAGCTGACAGCGAAGAAACCTTCAATGTATCGGCATCAAAAGAGAAGGAGTTAATTCTATATGGATCGATTTGACAGAGTTACGACCGGGCTCGGAGAAGAGTGCGGAGTTTTCGGAGCCTATGATATGGACGGGCACAATGTTGCCGCTTCTATTTATTACGGGCTTTTTGCATTGCAGCACAGGGGACAGGAGAGCTGTGGGATCGCAGTGACGGATACTTTCGGAAAGAGGAAGGTCATTTCCAGGAAAGGGCTTGGGCATGTCAATGAAGTGTTTGACGAGGAGACAATTTCCGAACTGAGAGGAAACCTGGGAGTAGGTCATGTCCGCTATTCCACCGCAGGAGGGACCCGTGTGGAGAACGCGCAGCCCCTTGTCATCAACTATGTAAAGGGGACGCTCGCTATCGCGCACAACGGAAATCTTGTCAACGCGCTGGAACTGAGAAAGGAACTGGAATATACCGGTGCGATCTTCCAGACGACCATCGACTCTGAGGTGATCGCGTACCATATAGCCAGAGAGCGCCTGAATACCCCAAACGCTGAATCGGCAGTGAGAAATGCCATGAAGAAGATCCGGGGAGCATACGCCCTGGTCGTCAGCAGCCCGAGGAAGATGATCGGCGCGCGGGATCCGCTGGGACTTCGCCCCCTGTGCATCGGCAGGAGGGACAACACTTACTTCCTGGCTTCCGAGAGCTGTGCCATCGCGGCTGTGGATGGAGAGTTCATCCGCGATGTACTTCCGGGGGAGATCGTTACCATCACGAAGGACGGGATCAGCTCGGACATGAGCATGGCGCTGGGAAAAGAGAAGGAGGCAAGATGTATCTTTGAATATATATATTTTGCCAGGACGGACAGCACTATCGACGGGATCAATGTGTATCATTCGCGCATCACTGCGGGAAAAGCGCTGGCGCAGTCCTATCCGGTGGAGGCAGACCTGGTGGTCGGGGTGCCGGATTCCGGGCTTGTCGCGGCAAAGGGATATTCGGAAGAGTCCGGGATCCCCTACGGTATGGCGTTCCACAAAAACAGCTACGTGGGAAGGACCTTTATCAAGCCGAAGCAGAGCGACAGGGAGTCGAGTGTCAAGGTGAAGCTGAACGTGATCCCGGAGGTCGTAAAGGGAAAACGTATCGTCATGGTAGATGACTCCATTGTCCGCGGGACGACCTGTGCGAACATCATCCGGATGCTGAAGAAAGCGGGAGCGACAGAGGTCCATGTGAGGATCAGTTCCCCGCCGTTTCTCTACCCCTGCTATTTCGGCGTGGATGTTCCGTCCAACGAACAGCTCATTGCCCACTCCCACACGACAGAAGAGATCCGTGAACTGATCGGCGCGGATTCTCTGGGATACATGGAGATCGGGAAACTCAAAGACATGGTGGGAGACCTGCGTTACTGTGACGCATGCTTTACAGGAAAGTACCCGATGGAAGTCCCGGGAAGGGATATCAGTTTTGCATTAGAAGAAGGAGAATATTGATTATGAGTAATGACCGTTATGTAAGCCCGCTCTCAGAGCGGTATGCAAGCAAGGAGATGCAGTATATTTTTTCGCCGGACAAGAAGTTCCGCACCTGGAGACGCCTGTGGATCGCTCTTGCCGAGACGGAGAAAGAGCTTGGGCTTAATATCACAGACGAGCAGATCGAAGAGCTCAAAAGCCATGCGGACGACATCAACTACGATGTGGCAAAAGAGAGAGAAAGAGTGGTACGCCACGACGTGATGTCCCATGTCTATGCCTACGGCGTACAGTGCCCGAAAGCAAAAGGGATCATCCACCTGGGAGCTACATCCTGCTATGTGGGAGATAACACAGATATCATCATCATGGCGGAGGCCCTGAGACTGGTCCGTAAGAAACTGGTCAATGTGATCGCAGAACTGGCAAAATTCGCGGAGGCACAGAAAGCGCAGCCGACACTCGCCTTCACCCACTTCCAGCCTGCGCAGCCCACAACTGTGGGAAAGAGGGCGACACTGTGGATGCAGGAGTTTGAGATGGACCTGGAGGATCTGGAGTATGTACTGGGGAGCCTGAAGCTTCTCGGATCAAAGGGGACGACAGGGACACAGGCAAGCTTCCTGGAACTCTTTGACGGGGATCAGGAGAAGATCGACAGGATCGATCCCATGATCGCGGAGAAGATGGGATTCAAGGCATGTTACCCGGTTTCCGGACAGACTTATTCCAGAAAAGTAGATACAAGGGTGCTGAACGTCCTCGCAGGGATCGCGGCGAGCGCTCACAAGTTCTCAAACGATATCCGCCTGCTCCAGCATTTAAAAGAAGTGGAAGAGCCTTTTGAAAAGACCCAGATCGGTTCTTCTGCAATGGCGTACAAGAGAAACCCGATGAGGAGCGAGCGTATCGCGTCTCTTTCAAGATATGTGATGATCGATGCGCTGAACCCGGCGGTCACATCCGCTACACAGTGGTTTGAGCGTACGCTGGATGATTCGGCTAACAAGCGCCTGAGCGTACCGGAAGGATTTCTCGCGATCGACGGTATCCTGGACCTGTGCCTGAACGTGGTGGACGGACTCGTGGTCTATCCGAAGGTCATCGAGAAACATATGATGGCGGAACTGCCGTTCATGGCGACAGAGAACATCATGATGGATGCAGTGAAGGCAGGCGGTGACAGGCAGGAACTTCATGAGAGGATCCGTGAACTCTCCATGGAAGCCGGCAAGAATGTGAAAGAAAAAGGACAGGACAACAATCTGCTGGAACTGATCGCGGCAGACCCGGCGTTCAACCTGACTCTGGAGGATCTTCAGAAGGCTATGGAGCCGGCAAAGTATGTGGGGCGCGCGAAAGAACAGGTGGAGTCCTATCTGGAGAATGTGGTCGAGCCGCTGCTTGAGAAGAACAAAGATGTGCTGGGAATGACGGCAGAGATCAACGTATAAAAATGCAAAGGAATGTTGCAGAGGATTGCGGCATTCCTTTTTCTCTGGTAATTTATCTTCGTAACCAAATATTTATTCTGTGCTGGTACAGAAAACTTGGGGGAAGTTTGTGGTGGAAAGGAAAGGTGTTCAGAATTGGAATGGTGTGGAGAAATTTACAGGGAGATGGATGTGGAGGAGTTTGTCCGCAGAGGAGTGAGCGTCATGCTTGCCATGCTTCTCCTTCTGGCTATGGTCACGGGAGGTGATCCTGCGACGGAGGAAAAGGAACTTCCGTCGATCAGCGTGAGCGATGCCGGGACACTTCCTTCCGGCGTGGGACTGTTTCCGGATGTCTTCAGCCTCATTGAAGGAGATGGGAATCTGGCGTTTCCGGATGGCGCGAGGAAGATGCCTGTACTGCCTGTGGATGAACCGGGAGCAGGCACGGTACTTATGGCTGACAGTGCTGTATCCTCAGACGCGGTTCCCGCAGATATGGAGATGACAGAAGTCCTTCTGGTGGAAGGGATCGTGGCGGAAGGCGCAGAAACTGATGGTGCAGGGATTGATATCCCGGCTGTTGTTTTCCCGAAAGAGGAGGTCCCGGACAATGAGATCCCTGCGGCGGATATTCCGGGAACGGATGTGCCGGTCATGGATATCCCGTCTTCCGGCGGAGACGGGGCAGATGTTCCTTCTTCTGACATCCCGGCAGCGGACATCCCACCGGAAGACATACCTGCCGCGGACATTCCGGAGACAGGCGTTTCAGATCCGGACAGCCCCGGGGCAGGGGATGCGCTGACGGATGACAGTGGGTCCGATATTCCGGACTCGGATATCCCCGGGACCGGCGATGCTGTGTCAGATCCTCCGGCTTCAGATATACCTGAAGACAGCGCATCAGCAGGAGATGTTTCTGATGGGACAGCGGAAGCGCCTGTCGAAGATCCGGCGAACGGTTTCATCATCGATGAGTCCGGAATGATATGCGGGATTTCAGATGCCGGTCTTGCTGTGACGGATCTGTGCCTGAACCTTCCCGCTGAGGGATGCACTGGGATCGCCAGAGGAGCATTTGCAGGAGTTGCAGCAGAGATCGTCGAGGTCCATATCCCTTCCGGGATCACATATATCGAGGAAGGTGCTTTTGCCGGTATGTCCCAGGTGTGCAAGTTTGAGGTTGAAGCCGGGAACAGTGTATACTACACGGAAAACGGAGTCCTCTTTTCCGAGGGCGGTTCCTGCATCCTCGCTTTTCCTGCGGGAAGGACAGGGACCTATTCAGTGCCGGCGCAGGTGACACGTTTCGCCTCCGACGCTTTTGAGGGGTCCATGCTTTCAAAGATCGATACGAGAGCCTGCGCCCTGGAAGATCCCGGGAATCTGCCTGAGAGTATCTCGATACTGTGACAGGGCAGTCCCCGGCCGGTCCTGCCGGTGTGAGCGTTCGCTGTGATACAGTCGATTTTGTGCTGTTATGATGCGGTCGATTTTGTTTGTTGAAGATTCTGCGGAGTTGTTCTATAATAAGACAAAGGCAGGTCTGTGAATGGTCTTATGGCGGAAGGAGGAGGGCGTATGAGAGAAAAAAACATACTGCAGATACTCCGGGAGAGCAGGTATACGGTTGTGCTCAGCGGGATCGAGATGATGAGCCAGAGTGGTTATCCGCTGCTCCGGGATGGAGAGGAGTCCTACGATATAGAGAGCAGATATGGTTACTCCTTTGAGGAGATATTCAGCAGCAGCTTCTACTCGGCGCGGAAGGAACTGTTCTTCCGGTTTTACAAAGATGTCATCTTAAAAGCTGCTGAGATCCCGCCAGGACAGGGATTCATCAGTTTGAAGAAACTGCAGGACCACGGGCTGGTCAACTCTATCATCACCAGGCGGATCGCCGGACTGGAGGAGCGCTCCGGCTGTACTGATGTGATCAATCTGAAGGGGACGGTGTTCGAGAACCGGTGCCCGTCCTGTGGAAGAAGTTATCCCATGGAGTATATGAGGGATGCAAAGGGTGTGCCGCTCTGTGAAAAATGTCTTGTCGCGATCCGTCCGGGCGTGTGCCTGTTCGGAGAGATGATCGATAACGGGCTTATGACCCGCGCTGCCGGCGAGGTGGAGAAGGCGGATGTGCTGATCGTCCTGGGGACGAACCTGAATTCTCCGCTGTGCGGCCAGATGATCCAGTATTATACCGGAAGCAGTCTGATCCTGGTGTCAGAGAGAGAACATTATTCTGACCAGAGGGCGGACATCATCATCCATGGGCGAAGCGACGAATTCGTGAACAAACTTGCCGAAGAATTAGAAAAGGAAGAGAAAGGCTGAAAATATGGACAGGAAAATAAGAACAAGATTTGCACCCAGCCCGACAGGCAGGATGCATGTGGGAAATCTGCGCACCGCGCTGTATGCTTATCTGATCGCGAAGCATGAGGGAGGAGATTTTATCCTCCGTGTGGAAGACACGGATCAGGAGCGCTACGTAGAAGGAGCCCTTGATATCATATACAGGACACTGGAAAAGACCGGACTCATACATGACGAGGGTCCGGATAAGGACGGCGGATACGGACCTTATGTCCAGAGCGAGAGGAATGCTTCCGGGCTGTACCTGAAGTATGCAAAGCAGCTTGTGGAGCAGGGAGATGCTTATTACTGTTTCTGTGACAAGGAGAGGCTGGAGTCCCTGAAGACATCCGTATCGGATGACGGGACGGATATAGTGGTATATGACAAGCACTGTCTGGGGCTGAGCAAAGAAGAGGTGGAGGCGAACCTTGCTGCGGGGAAACCCTGGGTCATCCGCCTGAATGTGCCTAACGAGGGAGAGACGACCTTCCACGACGAGATTTATGGTGATATCACGGTCCCTAACAATGAACTGGATGATATGATCCTGATCAAATCGGATGGATTCCCCACATACAACTTTGCCAATGTAGTGGACGACCATCTGATGGGGATCACTCATGTGGTGAGGGGAAATGAGTATCTTTCTTCTGCGCCGAAATATAACCGTCTCTACGAGGCGTTTGGCTGGGATATCCCGGTGTATGTACACTGTCCGCTGATCACGGATGAAAACCACAAGAAACTGAGCAAGCGCTGCGGACACTCTTCATACGAGGATCTGATCGAGCAGGGCTTCGTATCTGAGGCTGTGGTCAATTTTGTGGCGCTGCTGGGATGGTGCCCTTCAGATAACAGGGAGATCTTCTCACTGGAAGAGCTGGTGGAGGCGTTTGATTACCGCCATATGAGCAAATCTCCGGCCGTGTTTGATACGACGAAGCTGAAATGGATGAACGGAGAGTACCTCAAGGCGATGGATCCTGACAAGTTCTACGAACTTGCGGAGCCGTACATCAGGAAAGCGGTGACAAAAGACTATGACCTGAAGAAGATCGCGGCGCTGGTGAAGACCAGGATCGAGATCTTCCCGGATATCCTGGATCAGATCGATTTCGTTGAGGAACTTCCGGATTATGACACAGCGCTGTACAATCACAAGAAGATGAAGACCGATCCGGAAAAGTCCCTGGAACTTTTGAGAGAAGTACTTCCTGTTCTGGAAGCTCAGGAGGACTACAGCAATGACGCCCTCTTTGAGACGCTCAAAGGCTTTGCGGGAGAGAAGGGATACAAGATCGGCTATGTGATGTGGCCGATCCGTACGGCTGTTTCCGGAAAGCAGAGTACTCCGGGCGGAGCGACAGAACTTATGGAAGTGTTTGGAAAAGAAGAATCCTTAAAGAGGATCCGGCTTGGGATCGAGAAACTCAGCTAGAAAGGAACGACATGGGATTTAACCAGGCTCAGAAAGACGCGGTCACACACGGGACCGGACCCTGCCTTGTGCTGGCGGGTCCGGGGTCCGGAAAGACCCTGACGATCGTGAACAGAATTAAATATCTGATCGAAGAATACAAAGTAAGGCCAGAAGAGATTCTGGTCGTTACTTTTACCAGATTTGCGGCGGCAGAGATGAAGGAAAGGCTGTGCGCCCTCATGGGAAAGGCGCAGGTGCCTGTCACCATGGGGACATTCCACGGGATCTATTACGGGATCCTGAAGTGGGCATACCGGTTTGGCAGTCAGAATATCCTCTCAGAAACAGAGAAATATCAGATCCTGCGGGGCGTGATCGCCCAGCAGAAGATGGAAGTGTTTGACGAGGAGGACTTTATCCGGGATATCGCGGCAGAGATCGGGCGCATCAAGAACAACCGGATCGATGTGGATGGATTTGTCTCGGAGAAGTGCAGCGCGGATGCGTTCCGGGAAATATACAGAGAGTATGAGACACAGCGGAAGAAACTGAGAAAGATCGATTTTGATGATATGCTGGTACTCTGCTATGAGCTGTTCAGCAGCCGCCCGGATGTGCTGGCGCAGTGGCAGAAGAAATTCCGGTATATCCTGATCGATGAGTTCCAGGACATCAACCGGATCCAGTATGACGTGATCTGTATGCTCGCCCGTCCGGAGAACAATCTCTTTGTCGTGGGGGACGACGATCAGGCGATCTACGGGTTCCGCGGCGCAGATCCCTCCCTGATGTTCCGGTTCCGGGAAGATTTTCCGGAATCAAAGCAGTTTCTTCTGGGTATCAATTACCGTTCTACTTCAAATATTGTAAGAAATTCCCTGAAAGTGATCGAAAATAATGTGCACCGGTATGAAAAGGATCTGACTGCGGTGAAAGAGAAAGGTGCTTCGCTGCATGTCCAGGAGGTGAAAGATCCCAACGAAGAGGCGGAGTATGTCGTCGGGGAGATCGAGAAACGCTGTGATGAAGGAGTACGTGCGGAGGATATCGCCGTGCTTTTCCGAACCCATACGGACGCCCGTCCTGTGGCGGAGATGCTGATGGAGCGGAGGATCCCGTTCCAGATGAGGGAACATCTTCCGAACATATACGATCATTTTATCGCGAAAGACATACAGGCATATTTCCGGCTTGCCCTGGGGGAACGGAAAAGGCAGGACTTCCTTCAGGTCATGAACAGGCCTAAAAGATATATCGGGAGGGACAGCATATCAGGCGCCTCACCGTCGTTTGAGGATATCAGGAAATTTTATGCTGACAGGGAATGGATGATGGACCGGGTAGACCAGTTTGAGTGGGATGTTAAGATGCTCGTGAAGATGGCGCCCTACGCAGCGATCCAGTACATCCGGAAGCGGATCGGGTATGATGACTTCCTGAAAGACTATGCGCTGACACATAAGACAGACAAGTCGGATCTGTTTGAGGTCCTGGCGGAACTCTCCGAGGCGGCAAAGCCGTTCTCCACTATCGAAGAGTGGTTCGGACATGTGGAGGAATACACAGAGATGCTGAGGATGAAAGAAAAGCAGAAAAACCTGGAACAGGAAGGCGTCAGGCTGATGACGATCCATGCAGCGAAAGGGCTGGAATTCGACTCCGTTTTTCTCATAGAGGCGAATGAAGGGAGCATCCCTTATAAAAAAGCAAAGACGGAGGAAGAGACAGAGGAGGAACGCCGCCTGTTTTATGTGGCGATGACAAGGGCGAAAGAACTGCTGAAGATATGCTATGCAAAGACAAAAAACGGAAAGGAGGCATCTCCTTCCCGCTTTGTTGAAGAACTGCTTGAGGATTAGTCAAGCTCGTCCAGGTCGACGTCGGTAAATTCCTGTTCCTGTGCCCAGTCATTGAACGCTTCGGATGCAAGGGAGAATTCGCTGTCTTCCGTGATGTTCTCCAGATCCGGTTCTGCGTCACCGTGCTCTATGAGGCGGTACAGATAGACCTGGCCGGCCTCACTGTCCGGGCCTTCCAGGGGAAAAAGAGCGATATATTTTCTCCCCCCGGCTTCCAGAGTGGTGAGTACTTCGCACTCCAGCTCTTTATCGTCGTCCAGTGTCAATGTTACGGTCATCGATCCGTTTTCATCCATATACATAATGGGGATCCTCCTTGGAATATAGTATTAAGTCCGGATGGATTTCATTACAGATGTTATCAAAAAGAACAGGAAAAAGCAAGAAAGACTTCCTGATCCTCTTATTGACTTTCCCCTGAAACCAGGTAGAATGAAAGTAAGAGTGTTCACAGGATAGTGCAGCAGAAGGAGTATGGCAGATGAAAAAAAGAGTGTTGTTGCTGTTCCTCACGGCTGCCGTCACGGGGATCTCCGTGACGGGATGCAAGCAAAATGTGGGGACGCCGGAAGATAATGCGGTCGTGGAGGAGGAAGGAGGAGAAGAGTCAGAAGCGGAGACAGAGCCGGGAAGGCTTTTGGGATACAGTTCCGCCGATATGTCTGATCCGTTCTATGAGACGCTGAAAGAGTCTATACGGACTTCACTTGAGGAGCAGGGTGACCGGATCATGGTCAAAGACGCTGAGAACAGTGCAGATACGCAGATCGCCCAGATCAGTGAGATGATCGATGCCGGGGTTGATGCGGTATTTCTGTGTCCCGCAGACTGGGAAAAGATCACGCCTGCCCTGGAAGAACTGGATGAGGCGGACATTCCGGTCATTAATCTGGGCACAATGGTAAAGGAGACGGAATATATCGATGCGTTTATCGGAGCGGATAACCGCAATGCAGGATATGTCTGCGGCGGGGATCTTGTGGAACAGAGACCGGACGGCGGAAGGATCGTGATCGTTGAGAAGCCGTCAGTGAATTCTCTGAATGAGAGGATCACCGGTTTTGAAGAGGCGATCTACAACGACGGTTTTGAAGTCGCGGTAAGGATAGACGCGAGTTCAGGAAAGGAAGCGGTTCAGGCTTCCCTGAAAGAAGTTTTGGATCAGGATACCCATATTGACGCAGTGATGTGCGGAAATGACCAGATGGCTGTGCAGGTGCTCACAGTGCTGGAAGAGATACAGTACGAGGATATCCTTGTATACAGTGTGGATGGATCTCCTGAGATCAAGTCTGCGATAGCGGATCTGGAAAGCCCTATGCAGGCGGTGGGCGCCCTGTCTCCGATCAATATAGGGAAGAGAGCTGCTGAGACTGCAGCAGTTCTGCTGGATGGCGGAGCCTACGAGGAAGAGGTGTATGAAGAGACGTTTCTGATCGATCAGAAAAATGTGGATATGTACGGGACAGACGGCTGGCAATAGGAAAGGACTGAAATGATGATAAAAAGAGAAGGAATCCCGCAGCCTTTCGGGGCACACGCAGAGAAGGACAAAGTGAATTTTGCAGTACAGGTTCCCCGGGGACAGAAATGTGAGCTGCTCCTGTACAGGGCAGGGAAGAACATTCCGGAGATTGTGTTCGAGATGCCCGAGGAAGAGGGAATCGGCGAAGTGAGATATCTTGCTGTTGAAGGAAAGAACATCAGCAGAATGGAGAGAGCAGTTTTATTTTTTGATATTGACGGGACTGTCCTGAGTGAAAACA
>HHCFC02800__coassemble_1753_pt1 | contig 15506 bp, 8 predicted proteins | sample HHCFC02800__metabat2_high_PE_058 | metagenome-assembled genome bin HHCFC02800 | reverse complement strand
GGAAAGCGCTAGTCCCATTCCAAAACCAGATGAGCAGGGGGACAGAGATCTATAAATTGATGTCCACCAAACCCGAAGATTTTGATGGAACATGGCACAATGCAGCAAGTACAAAAGAAGAAAATGGAGGGCAAACAGATGAGTGAACTACGCTTTCGTTCAAAGGAACACCGACAATTTTTCCTGGAGATGTTAGAGAAGAGCAGATACAAGGACTGTAACCATCAGTCCTTTTTCTATTGTGTGGGGATTTCTGAAAGCGCCAGAACGAACATTGATCGGCTGTTCGATTTTCAGAGAGACTGGATTAAGCCAGATGGATTACATGATGGATGGCAGACAGGCGGAACAATTCGGCTGACACGGCTTGCCTTTAATCTGATGGAGGGATATGTGGAAAAGGGGCAGGAGCGAATGTACTCCCCGTATGAACTGTTCGACTGCGGGTATGCGCCATACTTTTTCGAGGCAATCCGACTGCGGTATCCGGATTACTGCAGGGATCTTCCCCGCAGTCATGTTAACAGTCCGGGCGTTTATAGAAACAATCCGATAGAGCGGTAGGAAAATGAAATGAGCAGGGATATAAAAGTACGGCAGGTGAGGCGTGATGTAAAAGTGCTGGATCGGGGGCTGACAGCGGCGGAGCATATGAAACAGGGAATTGTCCGTATTAAAGACCAGACCGGGCAGACGCCGATCCAGAATCGGGGCAGTTCCGAATCCGTAGCTTATGCACAGGATCGGATTTCACGTACCGCAGAATCCTTTGCCTACCGTGGGAGCAGACAAGTAATCCGGCAGGGCGGAAAGATCGGGCGCAGAGTAAAAGACGGGAGTCAGTCTTTAGAAGAAAACGCCCGCCTGAAAAGATATGTCCAGAGTCAGGCACGGGGTATCAACAGTACCATCCGGCAGAGTGTAAAGACGCGGAATCGGGGTACGCAGACCGTAAAAACGTTGCAGAGGACTACCAGCTCTATCAAAACCGGAGGCGCACAGAGTATCAAAGCTGGCGGGAAAGTCGTGAAAACTGCGGCGAGCAGTTCCCGGGCAGCGATAAAAACGACTGCGCAGACCGCGAAGGCAGTCCAGATGGCGGCTCGGACATCCGTGATCACAGCACAAAGGGCAGCTTATGCCACATGGATCAGTGCAAAAACGGCACTCGTGACAGCAAAAGCAGCGGCGAAAGCAACAGCCGCTGCAACGAAAGCGGCGATTGCCGCAGTCAAAGCTCTGATCAGCGCTATTGCTACAGGAGGATGGATAGTGCTGATGATTCTGATAGTGGTGATCCTTTTGGGGGCGGCGCTGAGCCTTTTGGGAAGTAATTCAGAGATCTATACTCCCGTCAGTGAAGAAGTAGAGGCATATGATCCGCTGATCCGGCAGTATGCCAATGAACATGGAATAGGTGACTATGTGGAATTGATCAAAGCGGTCATGATGCAGGAGAGCGGCGGACGTGGGAATGATCCTATGCAGGCATCAGAGTGTCCGTATAACACAGAGTATGCTAACAAACCGAATGGGATTACTGATCCGGAATATTCGATCAATGTGGGAATCCAGTACCTTGCAGCCTGTCTTGTTGAAGCAGAGGTGGAAAGCCCGATTGACATGGAGCATATCAAACTGGCGATACAAGGATACAACTACGGAAACGGATATATTTCATGGGCGAAAGAGAATTATGGCGGGTACAGTGTGACCAATGCCAGTGACTTTTCCGATATGATGGCGGTACAGTTGGGCTGGAGCAGTTATGGAGATAAACAGTACGTTGCGCATGTCCTGCGTTATTATCCCTATGGCAGGCTGATCTCTACTGGCGGAAGCGACGATCTGGTGGAAGTGGCACTGTCTCAGGAGGGGAACAGCGGCGGTGAAATATACTGGAGATGGTATGGATTTGAAGAATACCAGCCGTGGTGTGCCTGCTTTGTGTCATGGTGCGCGGATCAGTGCGGTTATATTGACGCAGGAGTAATCCCGAAGTTTTCTCTTTGTTCGGCTGGTGTGGAATGGTTTCAGGCAAGAGGACAGTTCATGGACAGCAGTTACATTCCGGTAGCGGGAGACTTGGTTTTCTTCGATTGGGGAACTGACGGAAGTATCGATCATGTGGGGATTGTTATCGATATAACTGAGGTGATATTCCATGCATTTTTCGGAATATGTGGTAAAAATAATCTGATCTGCTATATCATACAATTCCTGAAATAGCTTAAATATAGAAATCTGTCCCCTTCAGATAGTAGACAGCTTTACTTATTTTTAATTCAGTAATAAGCTGTATAAAATTTTCTCCAATATTTTTTAATGAAAGGTCAAATCCACCAGTTATGCTGGGGAGAATGGAGTAAGTAGGAGCGCATAGGACATCAATTAAAAGCCTCCTATGCTAAAGCGGGAATGGTGTCGTAAGCCAAACTCAATAATTAGTATAGGAGGCGGTTCAAAATGAACAAAAAGAGTTTATCACACGATGTGTCTTGAATATACGGTTTTTGAACATAAAGTATATGTAAAAAGCTAAAATTGATTCCGAAAGACGAATTTGTCACTTAGAGAACGCCGGAAATTCTCCTATAATTCAGTTACAACAAAGACATAGTTCAGGGGTGCACACCTGAAGTCAATGCTGACAGGTCGTTGTTTATTGAGAGAAAAGGAGATTAGAGTAATGGGAAAAACAAAAAAAGATCCAAGTGAAAAGCTTGGGCTTGGCAACCTTCTGATATGGAACAGCCGTGCTGTTTCTACCACTATCTATACTTTGATGGCGGGCTTTCTGATGGCTTACTGTACAGATACACTTGGAATTACCCCCGCCTATATCAGTATTATTATGGTAGTAAGTAAACTTCTCGATGGCGTGACAGACGCAATGGCGGGATTTATCGTAGACAAAACAAATACAAAATGGGGGAAAGCACGTCCGTATGAGCTCTTTATTCTGCTGATGTGGCTGGCTACATGGCTCATGTTCTCCTGTCCTACAGGATTCAGCGAGATTATTAAATGTATCTGGATATTTGTGATGTACTCTCTGGTCAACGCTGTTGCATATACATTCCTTAGCGCTAATGGTACAGTATATACTGTTCGTGCATTTAAAGGAAATCAGATCGTAAAACTTACATCCTACAGCAGCGTGATCACAATGCTTTGCGCGGTTGTCTTTAATATCGCATTCCCGATCCTTATGGCTACATATGCTACATCTGCGAGAGGATGGAGCCTGCTGGTCGGAACCTTCGCGATCGCGATGACTGCGATCGGAATACTCAGGATGATTTTCATTCCTGAAAAATATGATGTTGATGCACAGAAAAAAGAGGAACCGCTGAGAGTCAAGGAGGCACTGCTGGCGATCAGAGGAAACAGATATATTCTGATCCTTGCATTTATGGGACTGCTGTTCAACTTTGTTACAAATATGGGAACACAGGTTTATTATTACACATGGGTTGTAGGAAATGTAGGTCTTATGAGCGTTTCCAGTGCAGTACAGGCTATTGCGATTCCGTTTGCGTTTATATTCCCGGCGGTCCTGAAAAAGACAACAGTTGTAAAAGTGATGTTTGTCGGATTTATTATCTCGGCGCTAGGCTATCTGCTTAATTTCTTTGCTGTCGCAAATGTACCGCTTCTTGCAGTTGCCGCCATCCTGACAGGTGGCGGTACAATGCCGTGCAGTATGCTGATGATGCTCGCGATTCTTGAATGTTGTGATTATAATGAATGGAAAGGCCTTCACAGAATGGAAGGGACTCTTTCAAGTGTGAACAGCCTGGCAAAAAAAATCGGCTCTGCTCTTGGAAGTGCAGGATTGGGAGTGCTCCTGACTTTTATCGGATACGATGGAACGCTCGCTGTACAGTCTGCAGGAACATTAATGGGAATCCGCCTTCTTTTCAGTATTGTCCCGATGGCACTGTATGTGCTTGTTGCAGTCTCTCTTGTCGGATATTTTAAACTGGATAAGATGATGCCTCAGATCAGAGAAGATAACGAAAAGAGGAGAGAAGCTGCAAGGGCAGCAGAACAGGAGCAGTAAAAATGGACATTGAAAATGTTTTATCACAGATGACTTTGGAAGAAAAAGCATCGCTGTGTTCGGGATATTATTACTGGCATACGAAGAGTATTGAACGTCTGAATATTCCCAAAATCATGATGTGCGACGGCCCTCACGGTCTGCGTAAGCAGACCGGGCCGGAAGACCATCTGGGAATCCATGAGAGTCTCAAGTCAGTCTGCTTCCCGAGCGCTTCCGCACTGGCTTCATCTTTTAATACAGAAGTAATGAAAGAACTGGGCGAGTGCCTGGGAAGAGAATGCCAGGCGGAAAATGTGGGAATGCTGCTCGGTCCCGGAGTCAATATGAAGAGAAGCCCGCTCTGCGGAAGAAACTTTGAATACTTCAGCGAGGATCCGTATCTTGCCGGAGAACTTGCATCTGCATATGTGAAAAGTCTTCAGGCACAGGGAGTTGCTGCCTGCGTCAAGCATTTTGCCTGCAATGACCAGGAGACCGAGCGGATGAGCATAGACACAGAGGTGGACGAGAGAACGCTTCATGAAATCTATCTTCCGGCATTTGAAAAAGTCATTCAGGACGCAAAGGTGCGGGGAGTGATGTGTGCATACAATTCCCTGAACGGAACTTTCTGCTCGGAAAATAAAAATCTGCTGACAGATATCCTGAGGAACCAGTGGGGATACGAAGGGTTTGTTGTAACTGACTGGGGTGCGGTCAAAGACCGCGTGGAAGGCGTCAGGGCAGGCCTTGATCTTGAGATGCCGGGAGGCCCCGGCGCTCAGGATCAGAAGATCGTGGCAGCTGTTCAGGACGGGAGTCTGGATGAAAGTGATCTGGATAAGGTTGTCAGACGGATTCTGCAGTTCGTTTCGGACTGCACGGAGCAGAAAAGAGTAGTCGTAAAGGATTACGAGGCAGATCATAAAAAGGCGGCAGAGCTTGCCGGCGAGTGTATGGTACTTCTGGAGAACCGGAATGATATCCTGCCTCTTAAAAAAGAGACAAAAACAGTGTTTATCGGAGAGTTTGCCGTAACACCGCGCTATCAGGGCGGCGGAAGCAGCCATGTGAATCCATGGAAAGTGGAGGATGCATACCATGCGGCAGAATCGGCCGGAGCAGATGTCACTTTTATAAAAGGATACGATGTAAAAAATGAAAAGGATAAAAAACTTGCCGCACATCTTATAGAGGAAGCTGTAGAAGCGGCGGAAAAAGCAGAGACGGCAGTGATCTTTGCAGGACTTCCGGATGAGTATGAGAGTGAGGGCTGGGACAGAAGTACGCTGGATCTTCCGGAAGTTCAGAACCGTCTGATCACGGCGGTCGCCTCCGTACAGCCGAATACGGTCGTTGTCGTCCATGCAGGAGCGCCTGTGGTCATGCCATGGAGGGATCATGTGAAAGCAATCCTTCTGGCATATCTGGGCGGCGAGGGAGTCGGAGCGGCAGAGGCGGATGTGCTGTATGGCAGTGTGAATCCGTCAGGAAAACTGGCAGAGACTTTCCCGCTGGAACTGGAGCATAATCCTTCTTACCTCAATTTCCCGGGGGCAAATGGTCAGGTAAAATACCGGGAAGGCGTGTTTATCGGCTACAGGTATTACGATAAGAAGAAATTGGAGGTCGAATATCCTTTCGGCTACGGGCTTTCTTATACGAGTTTTGATTATGATAATATCAGATTAGACAGAAAAGAAATGAAAGATACAGATATCCTCCATGTATCGTGCCGTGTGACAAATACAGGACACATGCAGGGCAAGGAGATCGTCCAGCTCTATGTAGAGCCGGAAACGGATCCGGCTCTGGAGGAACGCCCGGTCAGGGAACTGAAAGGGTTTACCAAGATCGACCTTAAGCCGGGCGAGAGCAGAGAAGTGGAGTTTACTCTGGATAAGAGGGCATTCGCATATTACAGCAAAGAACTTCATGACTGGTATGTTCCGGACGGAGAATACAGGATCCAGATCGGCGCGTCCAGCAGAGACCTGAGACTGGAGGATTCGGTCCGCATCGAAAGTACGCAGGCACTGCCAGTATACTATACGCAGTATATAACGGTGGGGCGCCTGATTCGAAATGAAAAAGGAAGACAGTTTGTTTTAAAGGCTCTTATGAAATACATGGGATTTTCAAAACTGGAGATTGAGGAACAGCCGGATGTGGAAGAGTGTCCGGAACGGATCGAGCAGACGATACAGGCTACTATGCTCGGCATGCCTCTGAGGTCAATGGTGACATACGGGGCGCTCAGAGAAGAACAGTTAAACAGATTCCTGACAGAAATAAATAAAGAAAGTTGTTAATCAGTAAAAAGTCGTCTATACTTGGTTTTATCAAATGATAGACGGCTTTTTGCCGTGCCCTGACTGGAGCAGCAAAGTACAGATGAAAAGGAGAAAACTATGTGGAAAGATGATGTCGCTCAGAGAGTAGCCATCCTGATGGAATACTTTTTTGTGGGAAGCGGAGTCCCTGTCTGGGGACTCGGTCCGGACGGAGAATTGTTCTATACGTCCAGCCAGAATGCGAAAGAGCTGGAACTCATCCTGAGGAGCGGAGATTGTCTCCGCTTTGCCCTCGGGGAGGCATCGGAGCTGAAAGTACCGTTTGTAATGGGAGATCCTCTGGGAATGCTGTGGGTCGGCGAATATGCGCATATTACAAAAAACATGAATAAGATGCTTGTACTGATGGGGCCTGTTTTTCCGTCAGCGGCATCGGAAAAGGGACTTGAGCAAAGCCTGAAAGATCTCGGCGTCTCTCTTGAAATACGGAAGAAGTCCATCCGCATCATGCAAGATATCCCGATCCTGCCGGTGCCTGTCCTTGATCAGTATATCCGGATGCTCCATTATGCGATCACAGGCAGCACGCTGGATATGGATACGGTTGTCACCCAGTATACGGAAAGAAAAGAAAAGAATTCCGGACATGAAAAAAGTTTTACCGATTATGAGCGTGAAAGAAACCGGGAACAGACCATGCTCCAGTGTATCCGGGAGGGCAACCGGAACTACCATCAGATTCTGAATGATACGGTTCAGATGTCAAGGTACAGTCTGGGACTGGACACACCGCTTCGGGAAGCAAAAGATACTTTGATCATTTTCGCTGCCGTCTGTACGCGTGCTGCGGTGGAAGGCGGTCTCTCTAATAAAAACGGCCGGGAGATGGAGCGTCAGTATCTTCATGAGATTGAGAAATGTACAAGAGTGACAGACCTTGCGGAACTCAGGCGAAGGATCATGGATGAATGTGTGGAGGCAGTCTGCACTGTAAAACAGGAGAGTACAGTGTCCCGTCCCATACAGGCGTGCTGTGACTTCGTCAAGGCACATTTTAATGAGCCGATCGAGCTGAAGGATATCGCCAGAAGCGTCGGATATACCGAGTATTATCTTACAAAACGGTTCCAGAAAGAGATGGGGGTCAAACTTCTGGATTATATCAAGAAGATACGGCTGAGCTATGCCAAGGTATGGCTGATCACAAATGAGAAAAGCATCCAGGAGATCAGCGAGATCCTCCAGTTCAGTACGAGAAACTATTTTACCAAGGTATTTAAGGCACAGGAAGGAATGACACCTGCAGAGTACAGGGAGCGGGCGATGAATGCAGGTGCAGAGACAGAAAAAAGCTAAATTTTCCTTTCCTTTCACGAAAAATTCTCTGTTCAGGCATTAGAAGATATCTTATCATACAGTTACGATCAGAATGAATGGAGGAAATGCTATGGAAAGATATCTTGATACAAGTCTGTCTGCGCGAGAAAGGGCAGAAGATCTTCTTGGAAAACTGAGTCTGGATGAGAAAATGGGACAGGTGAACTGTCTGTTTCCATATAATGATAACTGGGAGATAATTGAGAAGGAAGCAGAGCACGGCATCGGCGAAGTGAGTACGCTGGACGTCCGTGAGATAGAAAGCCTGGATGAAGCCGTACAGTGGCAGAGAAAGATCCAGAAGATGGTAATGGAAAAGAGCGAACATCATATTCCCGCTATTTTCCATATGGAGGGTCTCTGCGGACCTTTTATCCAGGATTCGATAAGTTACCCCTCGGGGATCGCAAGGGGGGCGTCATGGGATCCGGAACTGGAAGAAAAAATCGGAAAGAGCGTGGGACGTCAGGAACTTGCCTGCGGGATCACACGGGTTCTTGCACCGGTACTGGATATTTCAAGAGACTCCAGGATGGGACGGCAGGGCGAAACATACGGAGAGGATCCCACGCTCGCTGCAGCAATGGGAACGGCATATACGAGAGGGATCCAGAATTATGAAACAGCAGGAAGGTATGCGGAGTCAACTGCAAAGCACTTCCTCGCCTTTCATAACTCTCAGTCAGGAATCCACGGAGCAAATTCGGACACACCGGCCAGACTTTTGGACGAAGTGTACGGAAAGCCGTTCCAGGCAGCCATCCGTGATGCTTCCCTGAGAGGGATCATGCCATGCTACTGTCTGATCAACGGAGAGCCGGCGTCTGCTTCGAAAGAAATCCTGAACAGACTCCTGCGGGAGGAAATGGGGTTTGACGGTGTCTGCGTAGCGGATTACGGAGCTGTCAGCAATGTGTATAATGTGCAGCATATGGGAGAGTCTATGACGGATGCCGGATATATGTGCATGGAAGCCGGAATGGATGTGGAACTTCAGCAGAGAATTGCGTTTAACGATGAGCTGAAAGAAAGATTCCGTTCCGGGGAAGCTGATATAAAGATCCTGGACCGTGCTGTCCTGCGGGTGCTTGAAGCTAAATTCAGAATGGGATTGTTCGAGCATCCTTATGCACTGGAAGGAGCCGAACTTAAAGATATATTTTATGATAAAGAGGACAGGGCGCTTTCTTTAAAATCTGCTCTGGAGTCTATGGTGCTTCTGAAAAATAACGGAGTGCTTCCTCTGGACCGGAAGATCCGCAAGCTTGCGGTCATCGGATGTCATGCAAAGAATGCGCGAAGTTTCTTTGGAGGCTATACGCATCTGAGTATGGAAGAGGCAGTCCATGCTGTTGCAAATTCCATCGCGGGACTGGAAGCAGGAACAGTAGACGGGAAAGATGTGGCTTTTATTCCGGGCACCCAGATCCAGAGCGATGAGACGGAAGAGTTTGACAGGATCCTTAAGATCCAAAAGCCGGAGTGCAGAAGCCTTCTGGAAGAGCTGAGGGAAGAACTGAAGGAGACAGAGATCGTCTATGCATACGGATATCCGGCAGCAGGGAATGATTTCTCCCATTTTGACGAAGCACTTGATGCAGTGAGAGAGGCGGATGCCGTCATTCTTACACTTGGCGGCAAGCACGGCTCATGCTCGGTGGCTACAATGGGAGAGGGGGTAGACAGTACGGATATCAATCTGCCGGTATGCCAGGAAGAGTTTATACGCCGGGCAGCTGAACTCGGGAAACCGATGATCGGCGTCCATTTTGACGGACGCCCGATCTCAAGTGATGCGGCAGATGCATATCTGGATGCTGTACTGGAAGCGTGGAACCCGTCGGAGACCGGAGCACAGGCAGTTGTGCAGGTACTGACAGGCAGATATAACCCGGGAGGAAAGATGCCGGTATGTACGGCAAGATGTGCCGGACAGGAGCCGATCTATTATAACCATATGTTCGGATCTTACTGGCATCAGGGAGTAAGCATCGGTTTCAAAGATTATGTGAATATGCCTCATGAACCCAGATATTTCTTTGGTCAGGGGCTGTCTTATACGACATTTGCCTACTCGGATCCTGCAGTTTCATCAAATGAAATAGCGCCTTCTGATTCTGTAAAAATCCGTGTAACGATAGAAAACACAGGCTCCAGAGACGGGGACGAGGTCGTACAGCTTTATTTCCGTGATGTACGGGCAAGTATGGCAAGACCGGTGAAAGAGCTTGCCGGATTTAAGAGGATCCGTTTAAAAGCAGGAGAAAAAAAGACAATCGAATTTGAAATGCGGGCAAGCCAGACTGCTTTTCTTGACCGGGATATGAAGTGGAAGATTGAAAAGGGAGACATAGAACTTCAGATCGGCAGTTCATCAGAGGATATCAGACTGACCGGAAATGTACGGATCACAGAAGATAAATGGATCCAGGGACGTGACAGGGGATTCTGCGCAGATGTAAGGGAGGTAAAGTAAATGGTGCAGGAAGGAAAATACGGAATTTATGAGATCAGTTTCAAAGAAAGCGGAATGTATGGGGCGGTGATACCGGATGCCGCTGTTTTCCGGTGCGGCGGAGATGAAATAAAAACAGCTGCGTACAAGGCGGGCAAAGACATTTATAAAGTGAGATTTATGCCGGTAAAAGAAGGTGTGTGGGACTATATTATCCGGATAGGAAATAAAGAGATCACAGGTTCTTTTGAATGTACAGAAAATGCGGAAGGTATCCACGGACCTGTGCGCACAAAAGGAGAAGGATTTGTCTATGATGACGGCAGCAGGTTTCTGCCTTTCGGTACCACATGCTATGCATGGCTCCACCAGACGGAAGAACTGCGGGCGGAAACGCTGCACACACTGGAGAACGCTCCGTTTAATAAGATCCGGATGTGTATTTTCCCGAAATCCATGCCTTATAATAACAACGACCCGGAGGTTTATCCGTTCCGGAAAAAAGAGGATGGAAGATGGGATGTAAATGATCCGGACCTAAAGTTCTGGGATATGCTGGATGAACAGATCATACGTCTTAAAAGAATCGGGATCGAAGCTGACCTGATCCTGTTCCATCCCTATGACAGATGGGGATTTGCGGAGCTGACACAGGAAGAATCCTGTACATATCTCAGGTACTGCATTGCCAGACTCTCTGCCCACAGCAATGTATGGTGGAGCCTTGCCAATGAGTACGAGATGGTTCATGCAAAGACTCTGGAGAACTGGGATGAGTATGGAGAGATTCTGCTGGCGGAAGATCCTTATCGTCATCTTATCTCGATCCATAATTTCCTTCAGCTTTATCCGAAGAAGCGGTGGATGACACACTGCTCTGTACAGTCCGGCGATATCAACCGGATCCTGCTGTGGAAAGAACAGTACGGGCTTCCGGTTATGATCGATGAATGCGGATATGAGGGAAATATTGAATATGAATGGGGAAACCTGACAGGATTTGAGATGGTGCACCGGTTCTGGCAGACCATGTGCAGGGGCGGTTTCTGCACCCACGGAGAGACGTTCCACAGAGAGGATGAGGTACTCTGGTGGGCGAAGGGCGGAAAGCTTTACGGAGAAAGTGCACCGCGGATTGCTTTTCTAAGAGAACTTCTGGAGTCGCTCCCGGGAGAGTGGAAACCGATCCGCAGGAGGATCGGAAACCCTAATGCCGACCTCTCGGATCCGGCGGAGGCGGAAAGTGAAAAAAAATTCAAAGAAATGATGGAAAGATTTCCACAGGACATACAGGAAGGTTTTTATGCGCAGACACCGCTTCAGATCGAATCCGGTCAATTCCGGCTGCTCTATCTGGGACATGCATGCCCGTCCCGGATGCATATGCAGCTTCCGGATGACGGCAGCTGGAAAGTAGAGCTGATCGATGTATGGAATATGACAAGAAATCTTCTTATTGAAGGAGTCAGGGGAAACATCTGCCTCGGACTCCCCGCGAAAGAGGGCATGGCGCTTCTGGCAGTAAAAGAATGAAAATGAATATAAGTTCAGGAGGAGAGAAGGATGCAGTTTCAGGCGCAGTGGATACGTCCTTCGGAAGAAACCGGCGATGTGTGCCCGGTATTCCGAAAGAAAATACAGATTTCAGGCAATATTAAAAAGGCAGAGTTATATATTACGGCTCTTGGCGTATATGAGGCGGTCATGAACGGGCGCCGTGTGGGTGAATATGTACTGGCGCCGGGGTGGACTGCATATGACCACAGGATCCAGTATCAGTGCTATGATGTGACGGAAATGCTGGATAAAGAAAATACGCTGGATCTTACAGTGGGAAAAGGCTGGTATGCATCCCCTATGCCGGGATGGAACGAGTCCGTGGACAAGATACGCAGAAAGAAACGGAAAACAGCAGTCTTTGCCGAACTCCATCTTATAGATGAGGATGGGAAAAAAGAAATATATGCCACAGATCATACATGGCAGTGGGCGGAAAGCCGGATACGGTTCAGCGAGATCTACGATGGTGAGATCTGTGATGCCACAGTGAATCCGGCTGAGTGGAAACCGGTGCGCACCGCAGAAGGACCGACGGATCTCCTGATCCCGCAGGAAGGCGAGGAGATCCGGGAAAAAGAGATTGTCTCGGCAAGAACAGTCTTTACCACACCTTCCGGTGAAACAGTGGTGGATTTCGGTCAGGAAGTGACCGGCTATGTGGAGATCCGCGTCAATGCCCATGCAGGCGACAGGGTGAGATTCCTGCACGGAGAAGTCCTTGACAGAGAGGGAAATTTCTACCGGGACAATTACCGTTCGGCAAAAGCAGAGGCAGCATATATCTGTTCGGAAGGACAGCAGACGTGGCATCCGGCTCTTACTTTTTTCGGATTCCGGTATATTAAGCTGCTGGAATTTCCTGGCGAGGCAAAGCCGGAAAATTTCCGGGCGATCGTTGTGTATTCCGATATCAGGCAGGCCGGATGGATCCGGTGCGGCAGACCGGAGATCAATCAGCTGACCTCCAATATATTCTGGGGACAGAAAAGCAATTTCCTTGATGTCCCCACAGACTGTCCCCAGAGGGATGAACGGCTCGGCTGGACCGGCGATGCGCAGGTCTTTGTCAGGGCAGCAGGATATAATTATGATGTGGAAAAATTTTTCAGAAAATGGCTCAGAGACCTGAAAGCCGATCAGAGACCGGACGGATCCGTCGGGCAGGTGATCCCGGATTATATGCCGGAAGAGGCACCAAGCGCGGCATGGGGAGATGCGGCTGTGATCTGCCCATGGCAGATTTACGAGACATACGGGAACGAAGAGGTGCTTAAAGAACAGTTTGACAGTATGAAAAAATGGGTGGACTATATTACTTCCGCCACTGAAAAACGGTATCTCTGGACCGGCGGCGTACACTTCGGGGACTGGCTGGGACTTGACGCCCCGTCAGGAAGCTACAAAGGATCCAGCCGGGAGGACTTTATCGCATCTGCATTTTATGCCTGTTCTACAGAATTGGTTATAAAAGCAGGCCGTGTGATCGGAGCGGATGTCAGCGGCTATGAACAGCTGTACAGAAATATTGTGGAAACTTTCCGAAAAGAATATCCGGAATATCGTACGCAGACAGAGCATATCCTGGCAATCCGTTTTGGTCTGGCGGAAGATCCGGGAAAGACTGCGGATGCGCTCGCGGATATGATCCGGCGCGACGGTATACAGATGCGCACGGGATTTGTGGGAACGCCGTATATCCTTCATGTGCTCAGCGATTACGGACATGAGGATCTGGCCTATTCTCTTCTGCTGAGAAAAGAGTACCCGTCCTGGCTTTATTCTGTGGGAAAAGGTGCGACGACAATCTGGGAACACTGGGACGGCATCATGGAGAACGGAGAGTTCTGGAGTACGGATATGAACTCCTTCAACCATTATGCATATGGTTCCGTTGCGGACTGGCTGTACGAGAAAGCCGCCGGTATCATGCCGGCACTGCCCGGATTTGAAAAAGCGGTCATATGTCCGCATCCGGATAAAAGACTGGGCTGGATGGATGCAGAGATCGATACACGTCACGGAAAGATCCGGTCTTACTGGTGCTGTGAGAAAGATACCGTCCGGTATGAGCTGTGGGCTGAAATGCCGGTGACGGTTATCATTGATGGAAAGAAAACAGAGCTGGAACCGGGGAAATATACATTCTGGGGTAATGATGCAAAACAGGAGAAAAATAATGAAATATTACTGTAATCCGATAAATATAGATTATCGATACCAGTTTATTGCTGATCCGAGAACAAATGGAAGTATCCGGATCGACAGAGAAGCAGCAGATCCGTCTATGATATTTTACAAAGGAAAATATTATATCTGTGCATCTATGACGCTGGGCGTTTGGGTTTCAGACGATCTTGTACACTGGGAGAATCACAGACTTCCGCAGGAGCTTCCACTATATGACTATGCACCTGATATTCGTGTGATCAATGATTCTGTGTATTTCTGTGCCTCGAAAAAGGGACAGAAATGTGATTTCTACAGGACACAGGACATTGTAAACGGTCCCTATGAGAAGATAGAAGGGACATTTGATTTCTGGGATCCGAATCTTTTTCAGGATGATGACGGAAGGATTTTCCTTTACTGGGGAAGTTCTAATGTGACACCTGTCTGGGGTGTGGAACTGGATCCGGAGAATTTAAAACCAATAGGAAACAGACAGGAACTGATCCGGGCAGATGCGCAGACAAAAGGATATGAAAGACTGGGAGAAGATCACTCTGTATTACCGCTTGAAGGAGAAAAACTGGAACAGGTGTTTCGGGATTTTCTTGAAACACGGGGCATAAAGGAATCGGAAATACCATCCGATATGGCCGGGATGCTCCGGGCAATGCTAGGAAATCAGCCCTATATAGAAGGGGCATGGATGACAAAATATAATGGAAAATATTATCTTCAATATGCATGTCCGGGGACAGAATACAATATTTATGCAGATGGTGTATACATATCAGATTCCCCGCTGGGACCATTTGTATTAGCGGGGAACAACCCGTTTTCATATAAACCGGGCGGATTTCTTACAGGGGCAGGACATGGGTCGACAATGCAGGATGAATATGGAAAATGGTGGCATGCCTCAACAATGCGTATCAGCGTGAACCAGAATTTTGAACGGCGTGCGGGTATATGGCCTGCCGGATTTGACAGAGACGGGGAACTGTTCTGTAATCAGAATTACGGTGACTGGCCGCGATGCATTGACAGAGACCGGGATGATCCATGGTCTGAGCCGGAATGGTTTCTGCTGAGTTATAATAAAAAGGTGGAAGCCTCTTCTTCGGAACCGGGAAAAGATCCGGGGCAGGCTGTAAATGAGAATGTAAGGACGTGGTGGCAGGCGGCGTCGGCAAAGCCGGGAGAGTGGCTGCGTATAGATCTAGGAGAAGTCTGCGGCGTCCATGCCGTACAGATTAATTTTGCAGATGACATGATTGATATTCCCGTGCCCGGCTGTATCAGTCAGGAAGCGCAGCGATATATAGAAGAAACGGATATGTATACCAGATGGGTGCTGGAAGGCTCAGAGAACGGAAGCGATTACATTGTTCTGGAGGACAAATCTCAGGCAAAGACCAGTCTGCCTCACGATTTTATTGTTTTCGAAGAGGAAATGAGACTCAGATTTCTGAAAATAACTATATTAGAAATTCCATATGCTCAAAAGCCTTGTATTTCCGGATTCCGTGTTTTTGGAAAAGGCAGCGGAAATAAACCGGGAAAACCTGAATTTGAGGTCTGGCTGGAAGATGAGCTTGATATGACT
>HHCFC02800__coassemble_1747_pt1 | contig 15598 bp, 12 predicted proteins | sample HHCFC02800__metabat2_high_PE_058 | metagenome-assembled genome bin HHCFC02800 | reverse complement strand
CGATAACATACTTATCATCAGCCTCGCCAAGCTCTCAGACTGGGGGATGCCGCCACGACCTCGCCTTACCGGTCATAGCAGTATTGTCTGCTGTGACATCGAACACATCGACCATATCCAACCTCATAATAATTTCCCAGCTCAATCACTTCACTTTCGTTTCGGCTCTGCTGCTCCCTGTCCTACGCTTAAGCCTGACGTTACCGCTTCGGCTCCAAGGACTCGGTACAGGCGGTTGGCTAGACCTTACCTGATAGGATTTTCCTACTGTATTGTTATCAGCTTACCAAGGCTTGCAGAGTTTCCTCCGCTCGCCAGGGGAAATCAGCTACGCTGATTTCACAGCTCGCACCAATGTTCATATTATAACACAGGGCGAGAAAGGTATTTATAACATTTTTGTGAAAAAACCGCGCCATTATCATATTAGTTACTCACCCCGTGTCAGATTGTTAACTTATTTTGTTTTTAAGTTGACAATCATCCTTCAAATCTGTATACTTGTCCCTGGTCGTGTCAATATGATACAAAAATGATCTTACGATAGAAAGGGATACAACATGCCGGATAATATCACTTCTCCTGAAACCACATCACGGAACAGAACAAAAAGACTGACCCTGATCGGTCTCATGACCGCAGTGCTCTGTATTCTCGGTCCGTTTTCCATCCCTCTGCCGGTCAGCCCGGTCCCACTCTCCCTCACGAACTTCGTGGTCTATATCACGGTATACATACTGGGGAGGAAATGCGGGACTGCCACCGTGCTCCTTTATCTGATCCTGGGCACGGCAGGTCTCCCTGTATTCTCCGGTTTTAGCGGAGGGCTTGGGAAACTTGCCGGTCCTACAGGCGGATACCTGCTTGGTTTTCTCTTCATCGCGCTGCTCCAGGGTTTCTTTACAGAACGCTTTCCCGGCAAAAAGTCTGCTGCTGTCGCCGGAATGATACTGGGACTCGCCATATGTTATACCTTCGGCACCCTCTGGCTCGCCTGGCAGATGAGCCTCTCCTTTGGTGCCGCTCTTGCTGCGGGCGTCATCCCCTATCTTCCCGGGGACGTGCTTAAGATCATCCTTGCAGCAGCCATCGGTCCAAAACTCAGGGCAAGAGTCAGAAAAATCTGACAGCTCTGCAAAAAGGGACAGACACCTTTGCACGCGTGCCTGTCCCTTTTGAATACTATATTCCTCTCATCGTGAGCTGGATCCTTTTTTTCTTCAGATCCACACTCATCACTTTCACATCCACGATGTCTCCCACGCTCACCGCCTCCAGCGGGTGTTTGATATATTTATCCGTGATCTGGGAAATGTGGACGAGACCGTCCTGATGCACGCCGATATCCACGAATGCACCGAAATCAATGACATTTCTCACCGTCCCCTTGAGGACCATCCCTTCTTTCAGGTCTTTCATCTCAAGGACATCCGTGCGCAGGATCGGTTTGGGCATCTCATCACGGGGATCTCTCGCCGGTTTTTCCAGCTCCTTTACGATATCCCGCAGCGTGATCTCTCCAATCCCCAGCTCTTCCGCTGTCTTTTTATAGTCCTTTATCGTAAGCGAAAGTCCTGTCAGACGATGCTCCGCCACATCCTCGGGGGTAAATCCCTGCTTCTTCAACAGCTCTTCCGCCGCCTTGTAGGACTCCGGATGGACGCCGGTGGAATCCAGCGGGTTCTTTCCGCCCTGGATGCGCATGAAGCCGGCGCACTGCTCAAACGCCTTCGGTCCCAGTTTTGGTACCTTCAGCAGTTCTCTCCGGTCCGTGAACCTTCCGTTTTCTTCCCGATATGCCACGATGTTTTTCGCGATAGTGCTGCTGATACCGGAGATATAGGACAGAAGCGGTGCCGATGCGGTATTCAGATCCACGCCGACTTTGTTCACACAGTCCTCTACCACGCCGTTCAGGGATTCTCCCAGTTTTTTCTGGTTCATATCATGCTGGTACTGCCCCACGCCGATGGATTTCGGGTCGATCTTCACCAGTTCGGCAAGAGGGTCCTGCAGCCGTCTCGCGATGGACGCGGCGCTGCGCTGTCCCACATCGAACTTGGGGAACTCCTCGCTTGCCAGCTTGCTCGCCGAGTAGACGGACGCTCCCGCCTCGTTTACGATGACATACTGCACTTTCTCCGGGATCTCCTTTAAGAGTTCTACGATGAACTGCTCGGACTCCCGTGACGCAGTCCCGTTTCCGAGGGAGATCAGAGAGATGTCATACTTCGGGATGATCTTCTTGAGCAGGTCTTTGCTCGCCTGGATCTTCTTCGGCGTCGTAGGCGCGGTGGGATAGATGACTGTCGTCCCGAGCACTTTCCCGGTGGGATCCACCACTGCCAGCTTGCATCCTGTACGGAACGCGGGGTCCCAGCCCAGGACCACATGTCCCGCGATGGGCGGCTGCATGAGGAGCTGGTGCAGGTTCTTCCCAAACACCTCGATCGCTCCGTCCTCCGCCTTCTCTGTCAGCTCATTACGTATCTCCCGCTCGATCGCCGGGGCGATGAGACGGTGATAGCTGTCTTCCACCACATCCTTCAGGATGGGAGATGTATACGGATTCTCCGAACGGATCACCTTTCTCTCAAGATAACTTAATATCTCATCCTCCGGCGCATCCACTTTCACGATAAGGAACTTCTCCTTCTCTCCCCTGTTCAGAGCAAGGATCCGGTGCCCCGCCAGTCTCGCTGCAGGTTCCTCGAACTCATAATACATCTCATAGACAGATTCTTTCTCCGGATCCTTGGCAGCGGAAGTCACTTTGCCCTTCTTCATGGTCGTTTTCCGGATCCAGCTCCGGTAGTCCGCATTGTCGGAAATGGACTCTGCGATGATGTCTTTCGCCCCTGCGATGGCGTCTTCCGCCGTCAGCACGCCCTTTTCCTCTGAGATATAGTCCTTCGCCGCATTCTCCAGCGGCTCTCCTGTTTTCTGAAGACTGATGAGAGCAGCAAGGGGTTCCAGCCCCTTTTCTTTTGCGATCGTCGCACGGGTGCGCCTTTTTGGCCGGTACGGACGGTAAAGGTCGTCCACCGCCACCTGCGTCTCCGCTTCCAGGATCTGCCGCTTCAACTCTTCCGTCATCTTCCCCTGCTCTTCAATGCTGGCAATGACCTGTTCCTTTTTGTCTTCCAGATTGCGCAGATAGACCAGCCGCTCGTACAGCTTTCTGAGCTGCTCATCATTTAGTGAACCTGTCGCTTCCTTCCTATATCTCGAGATGAATGGGATCGTATTCCCCTCATCGATCAGTTTCACCGCCGCATCTACCTGCCAGCGTTTCACGCTCAGTTCTTCTGTCAGTCTCTGATTAATGTCCATTATCCTATATTCCTCTCTATTGATTCTGTCAGTTCGGCGCCGCCGTTTTCGTACCATTCTACCACAAAAGTGTCAAAATAATCCAGAGGTTTCTCTCCTGCGATGATCTGTAGGAATGTCTCCCGCTCCAGATCCTGCAGGCTCTGAGGTATCTCCCCGTCCGCATTTCCCATGGAGATCGGCGGGATCTTCCTTGCATCCGCTGCATTCAGCACCTCCACTGCCTGGATGCGGGATGCATAAGCCGCCCAGCCGTTTGCCGTTGTCAGGTTCCCGTTCAGGTAAGAACGGCATGTATTATAATAGGACTTCTCAAGTCCGGAGAGTTCCGTCACACTGATCTCCCCGTCCAGTGCCTTCTGCAGATTTTCCCCGCACCGATACAGGGCGTCTGCATAATCCACATTGATGTTCATAGGGCGCGCCGTGGGATCCACATTGATAGAAAAATACTCATTGACTTCACTGGCATACCGGTCGTCCTCATAGCGTGCATAGTCAAAGATGGCGCTCACGTATTTTCCCACGATCTCCGGGTGCTCATATCCTTTGCGTACCACCACATACATCCAGTCATCATAGGACTCGAATGTCTGCGGACGTTCCGCGATATCCTCTTCAAAAAGATAGGGCTTCCACTCTGCCGTACTGTCTGCGCTGTAAGAAATACTCAGCGGGTTGTTCGGTGCCCACCAGCGCCCGAAGACCGCACCACAGCGTCCTTCCTCGATCAGCTCGTCAATATTTTCCGGCTTTCTCAGAAGGAAACGTGAGTCCAGGATCCCTTCTTCATAGAGCTGGTTCAGATAGCCGAGTGCTTCTTTGGTCTCCGGCGTCAGGGAACCGTATACGACCTTCCCGTCTTCCCCCAGGATCCATTTCTCCGGGGAAGAACCAAACTTTGTAAAAATACCATCCACACCGTAGGTATCGCTGGATCCCGCGATCACTTCCGTGCTGCAAGCCAGCCCCACGGTCTGCCCGCCTCCTGATACGTCCTCCTCCACAAACGCGCGGATGATGTCCATCGCTTCATCCATGGACCGGGGTTCTTCCAGCCCCAGTTTCTCGATCCAGTCTGTCCTCAGCCAGAGCAGCATCTCTCCGTCGTCAATGGCGGTATTGGGGAACGCGTAGAGCTTCCCGTCAAACGTGGCGGAACCCAGCAGGTCTTCCCCGTAGCTCTCATACATTTCCTTGATCGTATCGGTAGTACATTCCTCATATACCTGTGTCAGGTCCTCCACAAGCCCGTTTTCCACGAGCCGCTCCAGGTTATCCCACCCGTTCACCACCAGAACATCCGGGATCTCCCGGTCCGCGATCGCCACTTCCAGCGCTTCCTCATAAGACCCGTCTGTCTCCAGTTCGAACACGTCCTCGTTCTGTATGTTGAGCACTTCTTTCAGATACCTGGTGTAGGCGTTGTCCTCATACGTATCCCCCACCGGAAGATTTGAATTGTTGTTCCCTGAGATCTTACCCAGGGTATATTCTACAGTCTCCGGATATTTTCCCAGCGGGGTATGCTCCGCCTCATCCCACTGCTGCTCTTTCTGCGCTTCCTTCTTTCCCTGCGTATCAGAGACAGCCCCGCGAGCGGTTCCCTCTCCCTTCGCTGCTTTGCCATATCCGTTATAGGCACATAACCCGATGAGCAGAAGTGCCGCAAAAACGAGCCCCGCAAAGATCAATCTGTTCTTCTTCATTCCATCCTCTTTTCTGTCTTTTTCGGTATCCGTATCGTCACTTTCGTCCCCTTACCCGGAGAACTGTCCACCCGCACGCTGCCCGCCGCACCGTAAAGGACCCGGATCCGTTCACATACATTGCGGACTCCGTACCCTTTTGACTGGTAGCTCGTGATCTCCTGAGCCCTTTCTTTTTCCATTCCTGCCCCGTTATCCTCGATCTCAAACAGGATGGAATCCTCATCCTCTCTCACGGAGACAGTGAGACATTTCTCTTCTTTCTCTGACAGGTCGAGGCCGTGGTCGATGGCATTTTCCACGAAAGGCTGAAGGATCAGCTTCGGTGTCTGCAGATTCATAGATTCCGTATCTAAAGAAATATTTTCTTTTACCCGAAAACTATTATCATGCATGATAAGCTGTATCTTCAGATATGCACGGATATTGTTCAGCTCATTTTCCACCGTGGTCATGGTCTCCCCACGGTTCAGACTGGTCCGGTAATAAGTGGAAAGCGCCAGCGTGACCCTGCTGATCTCCTCCTCGCCCGCCTCCAGAGCTTTCCAGTTGATGATAGAAAGGGAGTTATATAGAAAATGGGGGTTGATCTGTGCCTGGAGCGCCTTCATCTCCGAATTCTGCAGCCGTATCTTCCCTTCATATACTTCTGAGATCAAATGGTTCATCTGGTCCATCATCCGACGGAACGAGCGGATGAGCACTCCCACTTCGTCATTTGAGCTGCTGCTCACCGTGACCTTTCGAAATCCCAGATGGATCTGGTTCATATTTTCCGTCAGGCGCTCCAGACAGGAGACGATCCGGCGGGAAAACAGGTAGCCAAGGAGGACCAGAAGCACGATACAGATCCCTACAAGAGGGATATTCCCTGCCAGCAGGTCCATCGCCGAACGGGTGATGATCTCGGTCGGACGGTACATACAGAATATCCACCCTGTCCCCTCCATCTCCCGGATCGAACAGGTATAGTTCTCCTGAATATATTCCAGGGACTCCGACTGAGCCGGCCGGTATCCCTCATCCAGCGAATATCCCGCATACACCATGTTCCCGTCGCCGTCCAGGACGATGCCTCCCGTGTTGTCCAGAAGGAGATTCGTAAACGGCTCCAGAACAGCCCGGTAATCCAGGCTCATGGAAAGGACGGCTGTGATGTCATCGCCGTCATAAAATTTTCTCGATGCAGTGATCTCCTGATCCGCTCCGCGCGTGACCGTCCACTGCATGAGAGTCCCGCTTTCAAGCTGGCTGTACCACTCCTGCTCTTTCGCTCTGGAAAGAGGCATCAGCGTGTTGCCGTGGGGCACCTCGATGCTCTCTGCATACAGGGTGATCTCACGGATCTCCCTGTGGTAGAGCTGAGGCATCTGGAGAAGCGGGTCTGCCACATCCACATACTCTGTATAAGTCTCATAATCTGATCGCGGCTCCATTGTGAGGATGTCCCTCAGGTCCTGAGAATAGGAAAGATAATCTACCAGATTCTCATAGATCTGTTCCTGGTTCTCGATCGTCTCCACAGCCTGTTCCAGAGATTTTTCCAGATTGTCGACCTCATTTTCATGGAGCAGGTTCATCATCCCGCTCTGCATGTACACCACGATGATCGACACAGGGATCAGACCTGCCGCCAGGACAAGCAGAGTAAGCTTATATCGGAATTTCAGGTTTTTAAACGACTGGAGCAGCTTCTTCATCTGTCATCTTTCCTTTCCTGCACGACTCGGGTGAGTTTCCGAAAAATTCCCTGAAACTCCTGCAAAAATAGGAGCTGTTGGAAAATCCCACTTCCTTCGCGATCTGGGTGATCTTCATGTTCGTCCCCTCCAGGAGTTCTTTCGCTTTTTCCATCCTCACTTCCCGGATATAACGGTTCAGGGTCACCCCCGTCTCTTCCTTAAAAACAGCACTCAAATATCCCGGGGAAAGGTAGACCATGCCGGACAGTTCTTCCGCGCCGATATTTTTCTCGCTGTAGTGGTGCTGGATATAGGTCTTTACCTTCGCGATCTCCTCTCTCATCCCGTCCTTCTGCTCGTTCATGCTCGTCTCAAACTCTGAGACCGCATCCGATACGATGCCGATCACATCCTGTATCTTCCTGCACCGGTACAGTCTGTCCACTTTCCGCGACAGGACCTTTTCATCCCCGGGCGAGAGCTGTTCATAAAGTTCTTTTAAAATGCCGGAAAAGACAAATTTGACATACATCTCCGAAAACTGCCGGTTTCCCCTGTACTTCTGCTCCAGCTTTCCAAAATCCTGTTTGAGGTGGATCACATCTTTCTGACGTATCTCGCTGCTGATCCGGTCCATCAGCTCTGAATCCTCCGCCGGGGCGTCCTCCCCTTCTGCTTCCTCTCCGCTGATCAGTACATGCTGCCCGGGCTGATAAAACTGTTCCTCAAGAAGCGACTCCAGCTTCCGGAACTCTTCCGGCACATCCTCTATCTTTTCTAAAGGAGCGCTGACCGCAAAGTAACACTCACAGTCATACTGCTTCCGAAAAAACTCATAAAGCTTTTGGGCAAGCTGTCGGTAATCCGTATATTTCTCTGTAAACAAAAATAATGACTCGTTTGAATTCAGATTGATATATCCCAGATCTCTGTGAAACTGCTCTTTCAGATTTCCGATAAAATGTTCTTCCTCCGTCTCAAAAAATCCATTGGAAGCGCCGGCTAGGATCATCCGCCTGCACTGGTCCAGCGCCTCTCTCCCTCCGTCAAAAAATCTCTCCAGCTGATCCAGATTTTCACGGTTCCCGCTGTAAAGGTAATTGATAAAGAAATATTTTCGGAGATAATCTTCCTGTCTGGTCTGTTCCGCTTCCTCTGCCTGTCTCACATCTATGTGCCCCATCACACGTCCCAGTGTCCTGTGAAACTCTTCCGGGTCTACCGGTTTGAGCACATAATCCACCACGCCGTAGCGCAGTGCTTCCTTTGCATAGGAGAAGTCGTTATAGCCGCTGAAGATGACGATCTCCAGACCCGGATAGAGTTCCCTGGCATGTCCCGCCAGTTCCAGCCCGCTCATATACGGCATCTTCACATCCGAAAAAAGGATGTCCACCGGCTCTCTCATGAGCACGCCAAGCGCATCCTTTCCGTTCGCCGCCTCCAGGATACGGAATTCTTCCCGCTCTCTCTTCAGCAGGAACTTGATTCCGTTCCTTTCCAGCTTCTCGTCATCCACGATCAAAATTGTCAGCATCTTCCCATTCCTTTCTCAGATAAATCCTGCCTGTACCGGAGCGTCATATCCCTCATGCACCGCCATGTAAAATATTATAATATAAGTCTTCCTATAAATCCAGCGCCGGCAGGATGTATCCATTCACACCGCGGCAGCATCTTCTTCCTGCATTTCCCCGTGCCACATCAGGATGGAGGAACGCTCTTTTAGTATTTAAAAAGCTTCTGTGAGTTGATATAATAAACTATACTTTACAAGAAAGGAAAGTGATTCTCCATGCATGCAAGTTCCATGTGCATCTCCTGTCTCCTCTCAAAACAGGAGAAACTCATCCGTCAGTTCCCTGACGAAGAAAAAAAATCCGACTATATACATCAGGTACTCCATATACTGTATCTATACGGGCAGTCCGAATCCGCACCGGCCCTGGCGGAGAAGATCGACACTCTGCACCGGAAGTTCTGGGGGCAGACAGAAGATCTCTCCGGACAGAAAAAGCTGTATAACGACCTGCTCCTCAGTATGGAAGAGGAGATCGAACATCAGATCCTAGGCTCGGAAGATCCTTTGAAAGAATGTATCAAGTATGTCTGTGCCGGAAATTATATTGATTTCTCCGCCGTGGAAAATGTAGACAAATCTGTACTGGGTTCTCTTCTGGAAAAAGCGTCCGGCGAAAAAGTACCGGAGACAGAATACCAGGATTTCCTCTCTGATCTTCGCAGCGCAGACACCCTTGTCTACCTGACCGACAACTGTGGGGAGATCGTTCTGGATAAGATCTTCATCCGCCATCTCAAAGAGGAGTTCCCTGATCTTAAGATCACCGCCATCGTAAGAGGACAGGACGTGATCAACGATGCGACCATGGAAGATGCCAGGGCAGTCGGGCTGACCGGGCTCATCCCCTGCATCGGGAACGGGAGCGCCGCACCCGGGACAGTCCTCTCGGAACTGAGCCGAGAGGCGCGCCGTGTCCTGCTGGACGCTGATGTGATCATCTCAAAAGGGCAGGGGAATTTTGAGAGCCTGTACGGTGAAGGGTTGAATCCCTATTTTCTATTTCTGTGCAAATGCGAACTCTTCGTCCACAGGTTCGGGCTGGAGCGGTATGCATCGGTCTTCTTCCGGGAGGACCGCATGTTCCGGGCACGCCGTGGAGGGGTGTCCCTAGCAGACCCGCTCCCGCTCGGAGAAGCAGCGCAGCGGACACGTAAGAGCGCAAAGGACGCGCTCTAAGTGCCGGCGCTGTTCTACGGTCTGTACGTGACACCCCTTCACGGCTGGGCTGTTCCGGCCGGAAGGTATTGGGGAGGGGACGGAAGGAGGCGGTCCCGGCTGCGCAAAGCGCTGCCGGGAGCTGCCTTCCTGGGGCCTCCGGCCGGGAAGGGAAAAAGTTTCTTTGTTCCGATCGGAGCAGACGAAGACATTTTGTGAAAATGGTTAAGCCGGGTCAGACAGAAGTCCCACTGGACGAGTGTCTGACCCGGCTTTATCATTTTCCAAAAGGGCTGAGGAAGCGGGCGCCGCACCCCGATGCAGCACGGCACGCCGGCTTCGTCCCCTTTCCCCTACCCTTTGACAGCACCTGCCACAACGCCTTCGATGATATATCTCTGGCAGAACAGGTAGAAGATGATGATCGGTACGATCGCCAGCACCAGCGTTCCCATCATGGCTCCCATATCAACGGAGCCGTAGCCGCCTTTTAAGTACTGCACTGCCATCGGGATGGTCTTATATTTCCTCTGATCCAGCACAAGGGACGGCAGAAGGTAATCGTTCCAGATCCACATTGCCTGCAGGATCACGACCGTGATGCAGGTCGGTTTTGCGATCGGCATGACCACACGGAAGAATGTCTGGATTGGCGTACATCCGTCGATCATCGCCGCCTCCTCGATCTCCAGGGGGATGGATTTCATAAATCCCGTAAACATGAAGACCGAAAGGCCTGCACCAAATCCCAGATAGATGATGACGATACCCCAGGGATTTCCCATGTGGAGCATGTTCGCGATCTTTGACAGCGTATACATCTCCATCTGGAAAGGAACGATCATCGCAAACAGACAAAGGATATAAATCGCTTTCGTCACTTTTGTGTGTACTCGGCTGATGTACCACGCGCACATAGAGCAGCAGAGAATGATCGCAGCCACAGAAAATACTGTGATGAAGATGCTCCACCCGAACGCTTCGACCAGTCCGGTCTGTTCGATCCCCCGGATGTAATTCTCAAGTCCCACAAACATATTCCCGGTCGGGATCTTGAACGGATACTTGCTGATATATGCTTTCTTTTTAAACGAATTAATGAAGACCAGCACGATCGGATACACATACAGGAGGCTCACGATCGTAAAAAATATGGTCAGCGGCCAGCCGTGTTTTGCTTTTCTTGCTCCCATTACTGCTGCACCTCCTTGGAAGTAGTGAGCTTGTTCTGGATCAGTGCGATCGCTCCTACAATGATAAAGAATATGACTGCCTTCGCCTGTCCGACGCCTTCCCATCCTGCTCTTCCGTAGAACGTATTATAGATATTTAGCGCCAGCAGCTCGGACATCTTGGACGGTGCACCGTTGGTCAGCGCAAGGTTCTGGTCGAACAGCTTGAATCCGTTTGTCAGTGTCAGGAATGTACAGATCGTGATGGACGGCATGACCATGGGGATCGTCACGTGGCGCAGGATCTGCGACGGTTTTGCCCCGTCGATCTTTGCCGCTTCGATCAGCTCTCCCGGGATATTCTGGATCCCGGAGATATAGATGATCATCATATATCCCACCTGCTGCCAGAGCATCAGTATGACAAGTCCCCAGAATCCAAACCACTCTGAATAAGTCAGCGTCCTCTCAAAATTGGCAAGCACTCCGTTTAAAAGAAGCTGCCATACATAGCCGAGCACGATACCGCCGATCAGGTTCGGCATAAAAAACACGGTGCGGAACAGATTCGTCCCACGGATCCCTTTTGTCAGCAGCAGAGCCACCGCAAAGGCAAGCACATTGATCAGTACGACCGTGACAAGCGTAAAGAGCGCCGTATACCAGAGCGAATGGATGAACTCTTTGTCTCCCAGTATTTTCAGATAATTATCGATCCCGATGAATTCCGCATCCGTTACAGTCGTGAAATCGCAAAATGAAAGATAGATTCCCAGGATAAACGGTGCCAGAAATCCGATCACGAATGCGATCATCGTAGGCAGTACAAAGATCGGAAAATATTTCTTTATTGCTTTCTGCATGTTTCCCTCTCCTTCCTGTAAAGAGCTCCGCCAGAAACTGCCGGAGCCCTTTTCTCGAAACCTTCAGGAGGAAATCCTCTAAAATTTCCTTATTGTATTATGATATGGATCACTCGTTTGCTGCTGCGTACTCTGTTGCCCATCCGTCTACGAATGCTGTCACAACGCCGTCCCAGTCTCCTGTTCCCTGTGCGTACTCAAGGAGTGCGCTTCCTACGTTGTTCTTCCAGTTCTCAGACGGCATTGTCGTGAAGTTCCAGCTTACAGGAGTCTTGCCCGCTTCGTTGTACTCTTCGTTCGCCTGCACCAGCGGATTGGACGGAAGGTAATCTGAGAATGTTGTGAACGGTGTCACAAATCCCATCTGATTTGCCAGCATGTCACGTCCTGTATCGCTCTCAACTACCCACTGCATAAAGTCAAGGGTTGCCTGGATATCTTCTTCTGATGCGTTCTTGTTTACACACCAGTAGTTCTCAGAACCTGTGCAGAGTCCCTGATCTTCCTCTCCGTCCGCACCGATATAGATCGGGAGCATGCCAAGGTCTTCGTCTGCCACTTCATTATCTTTGATGTCATTGTAAGCCCATGTACCGTTCTGATAGAACACTGCCTCACCCAGAGCGAACTCGGATGCCGCATCCTCGCCTGTCTTGGAAGAGATCATGGACGGCTCACAGGTTGAGTTGTTGATGTACAGATCCCATACCTGTTTGTAGTTGTCAAGGTATGTACCTTCGATCGCATCTGTGGATGTGATGCCTTTGTCTTTGTATTCATAGTAGATCGGCAGGTTTGCAAGATGTGTCTTGAACCTCCAGTCTGAGGAAGAATCCATTCCTGCAGATGTGAATGCCCCTTCTACTCCAAGGTCATCTTTGTGCGCCTGGATCTCTTCTGCCACGGTCTTGAGCGCCTCAAAGCTGTTCAGATCATCAATAGATTTCACTGTAGACCAGTCAGCAGCGAAATAGTCGTTCAGGATCGCTTTGTTGTAGATGAGCCCGTATGTCTCGATCACGTATGCGACACCAAGTACCTGGTCCCCGTCTTTGAGTACGTAATCATCGCTGGAAACATCTTTGTACACTGCACTGTCTGACAGGTCGTAGCAGTAATCCTTCCATGTTGCAAGTCCGACCGGACCGTTTACCTGGAACAGAGTCGGCGCCTCATCCTTTGCCATCTCTGACTTGAGCTGTGACTCATATGTGCCGGAAGCCGCCGTCTGCACATCAACCTGTACTCCGGTCTCTTCTGTATACTGCTCAGCAAGTTCCACCCACTGGTCAGCCTGTTCCGGTTTGAAGTTCAGGTAATAAACCTTTCCTGTCGCTTCACTGCTGTCAGATGAACTGCTTCCCCCATCCGAACTGCCTGAACTGCCGCAGCCTGTCACCAGTCCTCCGACCATCGCCGCTGCCAGTACAAATGCAAGCACTCTTTTCTTCTTCATAAAACGTTCCTCCTTTTTGTTTTATCTTTGTTGTGATCATTATAGGAAAAACAGTTACAAAGAGACATGATAAAATTTCCAGAAACGTGTCACTATTTCAAGATAATGTGATATGATTCATAGGTGCCGTGTACTTTTGAAAAAGTACCTGACACCTTTTCAAAAGGTGCCTGACACTTTTTCAAAAGTACACGGCACCAATTAAAAGCATTTTCAGAATCTTCAGACAGAAAGGCATCCCATGGACCGAATCATCACGTACACCATTAAAAATACAGAAAACAATCTCCGCATCGAACAATTCCTACGCAGAAAGGGTTATTCCTACCAGAACCTGACCCAGCTCAAAAAAATGCCCGAGAGCATTCTTATCAACGGGACCTGGTCCTATATGAGAACTCCGCTCTCTGAGGGAGACGTGCTCACGGTACATATCCAGGAAAACGAGTCCTCTCCCAACATCCCGCCGGCAGATCTCCCCCTGGATATCATTTACGAGGACGAGGATCTGATCGTCGTCAACAAGCCAGCAGGGATGCCCACCCATCCTTCTCTTAACAATTACCGGAATTCCCTTGCGAACGCGCTTATGCATTATTATGATCAGCAGGGAAAGCCTTTCATCTTCCGGTGTACAAACCGTCTGGACCGAGACACCTCCGGTCTGACCGTGATCGCCAAGCACATGGTCAGTTCCAGTATCCTTTCCGGCATGGCAGTACGCCACGAAGTCACAAGAGAATATCTCGCCATAGTGAGAGGCAGCATCACACCGCCGGAGGGTACGATCAGCGCGCCCATCGGACGGGCAGGGACTTCCCTGATCGAGCGGAAGATCGATCAGGAACACGGGGAAAACGCGGTCACCCACTACCGCGTGGTAAAAGAAGAAAACGGGCACAGCCTTGTCTCTCTCATTCTCGAGACAGGCCGTACCCATCAGATCCGTGTTCATATGAAATATATCGGTCATCCCCTTATCGGAGATTATCTCTACAATCCTGACATGGAGTTCATCTCCCGTCAGGCGCTCCACTCACACCGGTTAAGCTTCCGCCATCCCATTACCGGAGAAAATATGGAATTTACAGCGCCGCTTCCGGTGGATATGTCAGCCTTCTTTCCGAAATGCTGACCAAAGGCAGCCTCCCCGCAGCGCCTATACACTGAGTTTTTTCTCCGACAGCCACCCGGATACCAGAAACAGGATCACGCTCATCAGCAGATAGTATACGATCTGCCAGATCTCCAGCCCGGGCGCAGCCCCTGAGACATTTCCCCAGGGAAGTGTCCCCAGCATGGACATGCCTCTTTCGATCAGGAAGATGATCACAAAGAAGAGGACCATGGAGAGCACTCCCGCAAATTTTGAACGGATCAGTGCCGTTCTGGATATAATGACCGCAAGGAATCCCACAAAGATCACCTCTGTCCAGCCAATGAGCATGCTCACTGCAAACCAGATCAGATCGATCAGGATCATGCCCCAGTCCACTCTCACATTCGCCATCGACCGCACCAGTGATTCCACTGCTTTCACCAGCTCCCGGATACCCCCGCCGCTGAGCACCGCCGCAACAGTACACAGGCACGCCGCCGCAACAAAGATCCCGAAGACAAACAGCATCTGGAGAAAGGCGCAGATGTATTTTGCTCCCAGGATCTCCCACACCGATCTAGGGACCATCCAGAGCATATAGCTCTGCTTCGTCTTCAGATCTCTGTTAAGGACCAGGATACTCTCGATCCCCGTATAAAAAAGAACAAATATGGAACCGCACACCATCAGCAGGATAGCCACAGCCAGGGCCGGATCGTTTTGGAAGATCAGACCTCCCAGAAACAGGACAAGGCACGCTGCCAGACTGATCAGGATCACCACTCTTGACGTCCTCTGTTTTCTCCACTCGTATTTTATCAGTTTTCCCATCTCTTTCTCCTCCTTACATGATGTCCATATAGATGTCCGCAAGAGACCTGCCGCTGGTGATCCGCTCCTGCTCAAGATCTGTCACCTTCAACACCTCTCCCGCCTTGATAAATATCGCCTCATCCACAAAACTCTCCACCTCTTCCAGCAGATGCGTGGAGATCACAACGGTATTCTCCTCGCCTGCCTCGTCAAGTATCAGGGAGATGATCTCTTCTCTAGCCTTATAGTCGATCCCGTTCAGAGGCTCATCCAGAAGACAAAGGACCGCTTTCCTTGACAAAGTCGCCGCTATCCTGAGCTTTGCGCTCATCCCGCTGGAGAGATTTCTCACTTTCATATTGTCTTCCAGCCCGATCTTTCCCACGATCTCTGTAAATTTTTCCCGGTCAAAGTCTGAAAAGAAATCCTCATAATACTGTCCCACATCAGAAACTTTCATATAATCATAGAAAAATGGCTCTGTAGACATGTAGGCGATCTCCGCTTTATCCCTGTAACAGAGGGGATGGTCTTTGTACAGGATCTCTCCTGCCGACGGCTTCGTAAGTCCTGCGATCATCTTCATCCATGTCGTCTTTCCGCTTCCGTTTTCTCCCAGCAGCCCGTATATCCTGCCCTTTTCCAGGCTCAGATTTACATTGGAAACCGCTCTTTTTCCCACAAATGTTTTCGTCAGATCTTTACACTCCAGTATCATTCCTGCTCCTCCTTAT
>HHCFC02800__coassemble_1732_pt1 | contig 15804 bp, 11 predicted proteins | sample HHCFC02800__metabat2_high_PE_058 | metagenome-assembled genome bin HHCFC02800 | reverse complement strand
AACAAGACACTGGCGGCACAGCTCTACGGCGAGTTCAAGGAATTTTTCCCGAACAATGCCGTAGAATATTTTGTCTCCTACTACGACTACTATCAGCCCGAAGCTTACGTTCCCTCTTCGGACACCTACATCGCCAAAGATTCTGCCATCAACGATGAGATAGACAAACTCCGTCTCTCTGCCACCATGGCTCTGACAGAGCGGCGCGATGTGATCATTGTTGCCAGCGTATCCTGCATCTATGGTCTGGGCAACCCGGTAGACTATCAGAACATGGTGATCTCTCTGCGTCCGGGCATGGTCAAAGACAGGGATGAAGTCATGGCAAAGCTGATCGAAATCCAGTATGACCGCAATGATATGGATTTTCACAGAGGTACTTTCCGGGTCCGAGGAGATGTACTGGAGATCATTCCCGCCTATGAGAGCGAGACGGCGATCAGGATAGAGTTTTTCGGGGATGAGGTGGAACGGATCACAGAAATCGACATCCTGACGGGAGAGATCAAGGATGAACTGAAGCATGTGGCGATCTTTCCGGCATCCCACTATGTTGTGGATAAGGATAACATTAAGAGGGCAGTCCATGATATTGAGGAGGAACTGGATGAGCGCGTGAAAGAGTTCAAACACCAGGACAAACTGCTGGAAGCCCAGCGGATCGCTGAGCGTACGAACTTTGACATTGAGATGCTCAAGGAGACAGGATTCTGTTCGGGGATCGAGAATTATTCCAGACATCTGGCAGGACTGGCTCCGGGACAGCCGCCCTATACGCTGATCGACTATTTTCCGGACGATTTTATCATGATGATCGACGAGTCCCACAAAACGATCCCTCAGATCGGAGGGATGTACCACGGCGACCAGTCCAGAAAGACGACTCTGGTGGACTATGGGTTCCGGCTCCCCTCGGCAAAGGACAACCGTCCCTTGAATTTTGAAGAATTTGAGAGTAAGATAAATCAGGTCATGTTTGTCTCGGCAACACCGGGACCTTATGAGGAAGAACACGAACTCCTCCGTGCGGAACAGGTGATCCGTCCTACAGGACTTCTTGATCCGGAAGTTTCCGTGCGCCCTGTGGAAGGTCAGATCGATGACCTGATCGGCGAGATTAACAAAGAGGTGGCGAAGAAGAACAAGGTCCTTGTCACAACGCTGACAAAGCGTATGGCGGAGGATCTTACGGATTATATGAGAGAAGTGGGGATCCGTGTGAAGTATCTCCATTCCGATGTGGACACGCTGGAGCGGACGGAGATCATCCGAGATATGCGCCTGGATGTGTTTGACGTCCTTGTAGGGATCAATCTTTTGAGGGAAGGTCTTGATATCCCGGAGATCACCCTTGTGGCGATCCTGGATGCGGATAAAGAAGGATTCCTGAGATCGGAGACATCCCTGATCCAGACCATCGGACGTGCGGCCAGAAACGCGGAAGGTCATGTCATCATGTATGCGGATACTGTCACCGAATCCATGCAGATGGCGATCGATGAGACAAAACGGCGCCGCGAGATCCAGATGAAGTATAACGAGGAACACGGTATCACGCCGCAGACGATACAGAAGTCTGTGCGTGACCTGATCAGTATCTCGAAGAAAGTGGCTGCAGAGGAGGTGCGGATGGAGAAGGATCCGGAATCCATGAGCCGCAAAGAACTGGAGAAGCTGATCGCAGATCTGACAAAGCAGATGAAGAAGGCGGCAGCAGAACTGAACTTCGAAGCTGCGGCAGAACTGCGTGATAAGCTGGTCGATCTGAAGAAGATGCTAAATGAGATGGACTGAAGCTGATCGATACCGACAGAGTAAAAGCGATATATGAACAGTGAGAAATAAACGTCTGACGTGGACCGGACAGAAAGACGTGGAAAAATAAAACAGGAAGGAAACATGATGGGAAAAAAGATGGACGCCCGGCAGTACATCAGGATACGCGGGGCGAATGAGAACAACCTTAAAAATATAGATGTGGATATCCCGAGGAATGAACTTGTGGTCCTGACGGGGCTGAGCGGTTCGGGAAAATCTTCGCTTGCGTTTGATACGATCTACGCAGAGGGACAGAGGAGATATATGGAATCCTTGTCTTCCTATGCGCGGCAGTTCCTGGGACAGATGGAAAAGCCGGATGTGGAAAGCATCGAAGGACTTTCCCCTGCGATCTCGATCGATCAGAAGTCTACAAACCACAATCCAAGGTCTACAGTGGGGACTGTGACGGAGATTTATGATTATTTCCGTCTGCTCTATGCGAGAGTCGGGATCCCCCACTGTCCGAAGTGCGGGCGCGAGATCAGGAAACAGACTGTGGATCAGATGGTAGATCAGATCATGGCTCTCCCGGAGCGCACAAGGATCCAGCTTCTGGCGCCGGTCGTGCGGGGCAGGAAAGGGACACATGCAAAGCTGTTTGACCGTGCAAAAAAGAGCGGTTATGTCCGCGTGCGAGTAGACGGAAACATGTACGAACTTTCCGAAGAGATCACCCTGGATAAAAATATCAAGCACAATATCGAGATCATCGTGGACAGGCTTGTCGTAAAACCGGGTATCGAGAAGAGACTGACTGATTCCGTGGAGAGCGTTCTTCATCTGGCAGAAGGGCTGCTTGTAGTGGACATCATTGGCGGAGAGCCGATGAATTTCAGTCAGAGTTTCTCCTGTCCGGACTGCGGGATCAGTATTGAAGAGATCGAGCCGAGGAGTTTTTCTTTCAACAATCCATTCGGCGCCTGCCCGGAATGTTTCGGGCTAGGGTACAAGATGGAGTTTGCGGAAGAACTGATGATACCGGATCCGTCTCTTTCCATAAATCAGGGTGCGATCGCAGTGTTGGGATGGCAGTCGTGCACAGATAAATCCAGCTATACCCGAGCGATACTTGAGGCACTGTGCAAGGAATATAAGTTTGATCTGGATACGCCTTTTGAGAAATATCCGAAGAAGATCCATGATATACTCATCCACGGGACGAACGGGAAAAGTGTGAAAGTTTTCTATAAAGGCCAGCGGGGAGAGGGCGTTTATGATGTGGCCTTTGAAGGGCTGATCAAAAACGTGGAACGCAGGTACCGGGAGACGGGATCTGAGACGGTAAAGTCAGAATATGAGACGTTCATGAACATCACTCCCTGTTCTGCCTGCAAGGGACAGCGTCTGAAACCCGGAGCGCTCGCGGTGACTGTGGGGGAGAAAAATATCGCGGAGGTGACTGCGCTTTCGATCGAGAAGCTGCAGCAGTTCCTGGATTCCCTTGAACTGAGCGAGACTCAGGTGATGATCGGCGGACAGATCTTAAAAGAGATCAGGGCGAGGATCCGGTTCCTTATGGATGTGGGACTGGATTACCTGACTCTTGCAAGGGCGACGGCTTCCCTTTCCGGCGGCGAGGCACAGAGGATCCGCCTTGCCACACAGATCGGTTCCGGTCTGGTGGGGGTTGCCTATATCCTGGATGAACCCAGCATCGGACTGCATCAGAGGGACAATGATAAGCTTCTGGCAACACTGAAACATCTCCGTGACCTGGGGAATACTCTGATCGTCGTTGAGCATGATGAGGATACCATGCTGGAGGCAGACTACATCGTTGATATAGGTCCCGGTGCAGGAGAACACGGAGGAGAAGTAGTGGCTGTCGGAAATGCCCGGGAGATCATGGAGAACCCGAACTCGATCACCGGGGCATATCTGAGCGGCAAGATCAGGATCCCCGTCCCGGAGGAGCGGAGAAAACCTACAGGATTCCTGAAAGTGGTTGGAGCTTCAGAGAACAACCTGAAAAATATCGATGTAAAGTTTCCTCTCGGCGTCATGACCTGTGTGACCGGAGTTTCCGGTTCCGGAAAAAGTTCGCTTGTCAATGAGATCCTGTATAAACGGCTGGCGCATGACTTGAACCGTGCCAGGACGATCCCGGGGAAACATAAACGGATCGAAGGGCTGGAGCAGGTGGATAAAGTGATCAATATAGATCAATCGCCGATCGGGCGGACGCCACGCTCAAATCCGGCGACTTACACCGGCGTGTTTGACCTGATACGTGATCTTTTTGCGGCGACTCCGGATGCGAAAGCGCGCGGATATAAAAAAGGAAGGTTCAGTTTTAATGTGAAAGGCGGACGATGTGAGGCATGTGCCGGAGATGGCATCCTGAAGATCGAGATGCATTTCCTGCCGGATGTCTATGTGCCCTGCGAAGTGTGCGGAGGAAAAAGATACAATCGAGAGACCCTTGAGGTGAAATACAAAGGGAAGACCATATATGATGTTTTGAACATGACAGTGGAGGAAGCTCTGCAGTTCTTTGAACATGTGCCGAGTATCCGCAGGAAGATGGAGACGCTCTATGATGTAGGGCTTTCCTATATCCGGCTTGGACAGCCCTCTACGGAACTGTCCGGCGGCGAGGCGCAGAGGATCAAGCTGGCGGCAGAACTGAGCAAAAGGAGCACCGGAAAGACAGTATATATCCTGGATGAACCGACCACGGGGCTTCATTTTGCGGATGTCCATAAACTTACGGAGATCCTGAGGAGGCTTGCGTGCGATGGCAATACGGTGATCGTGATCGAACATAATCTGGATGTGATCAAAACAGCGGATTACATCATTGATATCGGACCGGAAGGCGGGGATAAAGGCGGTACGATCGTCGCCTGCGGAATTCCGGAGGAGATCGTGAAGAATGAAAAATCCTATACCGGGAAGTATATTGACCCGATCCTAAAGAAAAAATAAATATGGAAAAAAGGGTTTCCATTTTTGGAAAAGTTTATTATACTAGTGATGCGGATAAGGGAGGAGAAGCCAGCACACACAGGAGGAAGATGTTTGTCTGCCGGCAGACTGTTAAGGGAAAGAGTATAAAGAGTTTGGAAGGGAGAATCAAATATGTCTGTAGATCTTGGAATAGATTTGGGAACCGCCAGTGTACTGGTATACGTGAAGGGAAAAGGAGTTGTTCTGAAGGAGCCGTCCGTTGTCGCCTTTGACCGGGATACCAACGTCATTAAGGCAATCGGTGAGGAGGCAAGGCTGATGCTTGGCAGAACGCCGGGCAATATCGTGGCAGTGCGCCCGCTCCGCCAGGGTGTCATCTCTGACTATACCGTGACAGAAAAAATGATAAAGTATTTTGTGCAGAAAGCACTTGGAAAGCGTACATTTAAGAAACCGCGCATCAGCATCTGCGTTCCGAGCGGGGTGACCGAAGTGGAAAAGAAGGCTGTTGAGGAAGCTACGTTCGCAGCAGGCGCGCGTGAGGTGCATCTGATCGAAGAACCGGTTGCTGCAGCGATCGGAGCCGGGATCGATATCGCGAAACCGTGCGGGAACATGATCGTTGATATCGGAGGGGGAACCGCGGATATCGCCGTGATCTCACTCGGAGGAACGGTCGTAAATACGTCCATCAAAGTTGCAGGAGATGATTTTGATGAGGCGATCGTCAGGTACATGCGGAAAAAACATAATCTTCTGATAGGTGAGAGGACCGCGGAAGACATCAAGATAAAGATCGGTACGACTTACCCGCTCGTGGAAGAAGAGACTATGGAAGTGAGGGGAAGAAACCTGGTGACAGGACTTCCAAAGACGGTCACAGTCACATCCTCTGAGACGGAGGAGGCTCTTCGGGAGGCGACAAGCCAGATCGTGGAGGCTGTCATCTCTGTGCTGGAACAGACGCCGCCGGAACTTTCCGCGGATATCCTGGACAGAGGGATCGTTCTGACAGGCGGAGGAGCGATGCTCCGGGGGCTTGAGGAACTGATCGAAGAGAAGACCGGGATCAATACCATGACAGCGGAGGATCCGATGAAAGTTGTGGCGATCGGAACAGGTCAGTTTGTCGAATTTATGAGTGGAAGGAAAGATTTTTAAGATCCGACGGGATTGGTGAAAGGGTGTGCGTAAAAATGCACCCTTTTTCTGTTTGTATCCCATTCACGGAATGCTCTGCTGGACGAGGGGGATTCTGTGAAGGGATGCTTTATTTGATTTGAACAGCGAAGGAGAAGTGAGAGATATTGGAGACGGTGACAGGTTATGTGGACCATATCGTGTTCCGCAATGATGAGAACGGATATACGGTCTTTAATCTGGAAAATGACGATGGGGAACTGACCTGCGTGGGCAGTTTTAATTTTATCAATGAGGGAGAATTACTGGAACTTCAAGGCGATTATGTCAATCACAGCGTTTACGGGAACCAGTTTAAAGTAGTGTCGGCTCAGTTGAAAGAACCGGAGAATCTGGTATCGATCGAGAGATACCTGGGATCCGGGGCGGTGAAAGGCGTGGGGGCTGCACTTGCCGCGAGGATCGTCCGGAGATTCAGAGAGGATACGTTCCGTATCATAGATGAGGAGCCGGAGAGACTGTCTGAGATCAAAGGCATCAGTGAGAGAAAAGCCCGGGAGATCGCTGTGCAGGTAGAAGAGAAGAAAGACCTGAGAAAAGCGATGATCTTCCTGCAGAAGTATGGGATCTCAACAAAGCTGGCTGCAAAGATATACAAGTATTATGGTATGAAAGTATACAAAGTGCTGGAGGAGAATCCATATCAGCTTGCTGACAACATAGAAGGGATCGGATTTCGTACTGCAGATGAGATTGCATCGCGCATCGGTATACATACGGACTCGGATTACAGGATCAAGAGCGGGATCTTTTATACGCTCCAGCAGGCTGCCGGAGAAGGGCATATCTATCTGCCACAGGATGTTCTGCTGAAAAGAGCGGGTGCGCTGCTGGAAGTGGAGATCCATGATATCGAGAAATATGTCATGGATCTGTGCATCGAGCGGAAGACGGTCATGAAAGAGACAGAAGATGGGGAAATCCGGGTTTATCCGGCACATTATTACTATCTGGAACTGAATACTGCGAAAATGCTGCATGATCTGGATATTGACTGCGAGATGCCGGAGGACATGATGGAGCGGCGGCTTAAGGCGGTGGAAGAAAAGGAACAGATCGAACTTGATCCGATGCAGCACCGGGCAGTGATCGAGTCGATCAAGCATGGGCTTTTGGTACTTACCGGAGGACCCGGGACAGGAAAAACGACTACGATCAATACTATGATCCGTTTTTTTGACAGTGAAGGAATGAGCATCCTTCTTGCCGCGCCTACGGGAAGGGCTGCAAAGCGTATGACAGAGGCGACCGGATATGAGGCTCAGACGATCCACAGACTCCTGGAAGTAAGTGGAAATCCGGAAACGGAAGGAAACGTGAACGGTTTTGGCAGGAACCGGGAGAACCCGCTTGAGACGGATGTGATCATTATTGATGAGATGTCCATGGTGGATCTGAACCTGATGCATGCACTCCTGTCTGCGACAGTGCCGGGAACCCGTCTTGTCCTGGTGGGGGATGTGGACCAGCTTCCTTCGGTCGGTCCCGGAAGTGTGCTCAAGGATATCATCCGGTCAGAATGCTTCCCGGTCGTGAGGCTGACGAGGATCTTCCGCCAGGCGGGAGAGAGCGATATCGTGGTAAACGCGCATAAGATCAATTCCGGTGAACCGGTGGTGCTGGACAATAAAAGCAGAGATTTCTTCTTCCTGAAGAGACAGGATGCGAATGTGATCATCAGTGTGATCATCACGCTGATCCAGAAGAAACTTCCCCGCTATGTGGAAGCTAGTCCCAACGAGATCCAGGTCATGACGCCTACGCGAAAAGGGCTGCTGGGAGTAGAACGGCTGAACCAGATCCTGCAGAGGTATCTAAATCCGGCGGAGCCCGGAAAAACTGAGACGGAGATCAATGGAAGGCTGTTCCGTACTGGCGACAAAGTCATGCAGATTAAGAATAATTACCAGATCGAATGGGAAGTCTCTACCAGATACGGACTGACGGTGGACCGGGGGACCGGTGTCTTTAACGGGGACATGGGCGTGATCACAGAGATCGATCCTTATACAGAATCCCTGGAAGTGGAATTTGACGAGGGGAGAAAGGTGAAATACAGTTTTGAGATGACGGAAGAACTTGAACTCGCCTATGCGATCACGGTGCACAAGTCTCAGGGGAGCGAGTATCCGGCGGTGATACTGCCACTGCTCCCCGGTCCCAGGCTTTTATATAACAGAAATCTTCTCTATACAGCAGTCACAAGGGCCAAACGGTGCCTTACGATAGTGGGGAGTGATGTGACATTTCAGGAAATGATACAAAACAAAAGCGAACAGGAACGATATACCAGCCTGGCAGAACGCATAAAGGAATTCTAGACCTGCTGTATCCGCCGGTATGCCCTTTCTGCGGACGGATCACAGATGAGATGATCTGTCCGGACTGCAGGGGAGAGATCCTTTATGTGAGGGAGCCCCGCTGCATGCGCTGCGGAAAGCCGCTGAAAAGAGAGACGGAAGAGTACTGTCCGGACTGCAGGGAACATCCGTCCTGCATCCGGCAGGGAAGGAGCGTGTGGCTTCATCGGGGAAAAGTCCCGGGAGCGATATACCGTTTCAAATACCATAACAGGAGAAGATATGGGAAGGTCTTTGCGTCAGAAATGATGAGGTGCTTCGGGGACGAACTGAAACGGTGGCGTATCGGACTGATCATTCCGGTTCCGCTGCATTCCTCCAGAAAACGGGTGCGTGGATATAATCAGGCGGAAATACTTGCTGATGAGCTTTCTCTTCTCACAGGGATCCCTGCGAGAAATGACATACTTTACAGGATAAAACGGACAAGTCCCCAGAAAAAACTGGATGGAAGCGGCCGAAGAAAAAATCTCCGGGGAGCATTTGCAGTGAAGAGAGGGGAAAACCTTCCTCAAAATGTACTCCTGATCGACGATATTTATACGACGGGAAGTACAATGGAGAGGTGCGCTAAAATGCTACGTCTTGGAGGAGTACAAAATGTTTACTTTTTAACTGTAAGCATTGGACAAGGAATATAGGTATATGATATACTAAAACATAATGGGCTGATGCTGAACGACAGCCCAAGTACATAGGAAGGACGGCAGTCAGGTCATGTTGGATAAAAAGCGGATCCGCCTGATGGCGAGAACGGCGATCTATGAAAAGGAGCATGCTGAGGAAGATGTTAAGATCAGCACATATTATAAAAAGGATTATGCCAGTTTGAATACGTGGATCACCCTGATCTGGGTCACAGTCGGATATGTCCTCCTGGTGGGGATTTTTCTGCTGTGCACGGCGGATTCGATCATGGAGGGGCTGACGATAGTAAAGCTCATCCTTCTTGCAGCGATCGCCCTGGGATTTTACCTTGTCCTGCTGATCTTATATGGGATCGGAGCCGGGAATTTTTACCGGAAGAAGCATGGACGGGCAAAGCACCGGGTGAAGCGATATTACAGGGAATTATCCAGACTGGAAAAGATGTATAAAAAGGAGAAAAACAGACCATGAGTAATTTACTTGTCCTGCGGGAAAGATTGAGAAAATTGTATGCCGCGTATTCTGTATATATTTTAAAGGTACTTCAGTTTCTGCTTGGGCTTGTCCTGTTCGGAGTGATCAACTCGAATGTTGGATTTATGAAGATGGCATCGTCTGTTTTCTGTACTATCGGGCTTGCTGTCATCTGTACCTTCTTTCCGATGATCGTGATGGTGCTTGCGGCAGCGGCTCTCATCCTGGTGCATTTTTATGCCCTGTCAATGCCGATCGCAGCGGTATCGCTCGTGATCTTTCTGATCATGTATATTTTTTACTTCAGGTTTACTCCCGGAAAAGCATGGCTTATTATTATCTCAGCACTGGCTTTCGCACTGAAGGTACCTTTTGTCGTCCCGGTGATCTTTGGACTGATGGGGACACCGGTGTGGGTCGTACCGGCGGCGTGCGGGACGATCGCATATTATATGGTGCATTTTGTGAAGGCGTCTTCTGCTGCGCTCCAAGGTGCGGGTGGAGAGAGTATGTATGAGAGCCTGATGAGTTTTACAAGACAGGTCCTCATCAGCAGAGAGATGTGGCTGATGGTACTGACGATGGCGATCGGCACCCTGGTGGTAAATGCAGTGCGTACCCGCTCAGTGGATCATGCCTGGAAGGTCGCATCGGCGGCAGGTGCCGTGGCATGCGTCGTGATATCTGCAGCGGGAAATGTTGTTTTGAATCTGAATTATCCATATGTGATCATAGTAGTGAGCGCAGTTCTGGGGCTGTTGATCGGTCTGTTCCTTGAAGTTATGTTTTTCTCTGTGGATTACTCCAGGACAGAGCATATACAGTTTGAGGATGATGAATACTATTATTACGTGAAAGCCGTACCGAAGATCGTGGTATCAGTTCCCGAAAAGAGAGTGAAACATATCACGGGACAGCAGAGGATGGAAGGCGGAGAGCCTGAACCAGAAGCGGAAAAAGGCGGAAAGCCGGCAAAGGATGCAGAACGTGTCTCAGGAAAGAGCGAAGGGACAGACGCGAACAAGGACAGGACGACAGATGAGATCCTCCTTACAAGGAGCCTGAGCAAAGAACTCGGACTGGATCAGGAGGGAGAAAAGACAGAGTAGCCGTTCCGGATGCTCTGGATGAAACAGTGAGGCGGTGACACGCAGGATGATAGATTGGATAAAAAATTTTCTTGACAGATATATGGATAATGCCTATATCCCCGATATTCAGATCATGGATGTCGTGGAGATACTGATCCTTGCAGTGATCGTATATGAGATCATGCTGTGGATCAAAAACACAAAGGCATGGATGCTTCTCCGCGGGATTATCATGCTGGGATTGTTCATCCTGTTCGCCCTGATCTTCCAGATGGATACGATCCTCTTTCTCGCCAGAGAGTCCATTAATGTGCTGGCGATCGCAGCGGTGGTCGTGTTTCAGCCGGAACTGCGGCGGGCTCTGGAGAAACTTGGAGAGAAAAACCTGTTCAGCAATATCAACCCGTTTGAGAGAAACAAAGCAAATATGCGGTTTTCGGATGAGACGGCGGACAGTATCGTGAAGGCATGTTTTGATATGGGAAGTGTCTGCACGGGAGCTCTCATCGTTGTAGAACAGGTGATCCAGCTCACAGAGTATGAGATGACAGGGATCGAACTTGACTGTAAAGTTTCATCTCAGGTGCTGGTCAATATTTTTGAACATAATACGCCTCTCCATGATGGAGCAGTGATCATAAGAGGAGACAGGATCACGTCAGCAACATGCTATCTGCCCCTCTCAGATAATATGTCGATAAGCAAGGACCTTGGAACAAGGCACAGAGCGGCTCTCGGCATGAGTGAAGTGTGCGATGCGATCATCATCGTTGTTTCTGAAGAGACCGGGCTTGTATCTGTGGCAGAGGGCGGAACGCTCAGCAGAGGAGTGGATCCGGAAGAACTCAGAAAACGGCTGAGCCAGATTCAGTATAGAAATTCCGAACCCGGGAAATTTACTATACGGAAAGGATGGCGCAGATCATGACGAAGCATAAACTGACAAGAAATCTGGGACTGAAGGTCATGGCGTTCATCTTTTCAGCGCTTCTGTGGCTGATCGTGGTGAACGTGGACGACCCTGTTAACCAGCAGACGTTTTCGAATATAGAAGTCACCTTTGCGAACGAAGATATCATTACGCAGCAGGGCAATGTTTATCAGGTTTTGGACGGATCGACCGTGACTGCTGTGATCTCGGCGCGCCGGTCGGTGCTGCAGGATATAGACAGTGAGGATATCATCGCGACAGCTGATATCAGGGAGATGGATACAGATACCGGGCTTGTGCCTGTTGAGATATCGATAGCAAATCTGACAGCGGGCAGAGACTATCAGACAGCGGAAGCCCTGCCGAATAATCTGCGTATCCGGGTGGAGAAGAGCGGAAAGAAAGTGCTGTCCCTGACCGCAAGTACCGACAGAGTTACCATGAGAGACGGATATGTGATCGGGAGTACGACGGTAAGCCCGGAGAGAGTGACGATCACAGGGGCAGAGTCAAGGATCGATGAGATCGACCGGGCAGTCGCATATGTCCGTAATGTGTCTGGAGTCTCTGAAGACAGTGACCTGTCGGCAGATTTGATCCTATACGATAAAGACAATAATGTACTGGATCAGAATCAGCTTTCAAACAATCTGGGAGAGAAAGGACTTACAGTACACATAGAAGTTCTTGAATCTAAGAGCGTCTCGCTTAATTTTGAAGTTTCCGGGACGCCTGCGGAAGGATACCAGTATGTGGGTGTGAACAGTGAACCGGAGAGCATTGAAGTATACGGGAGAGAGGAAGTGCTCGATGAGATCGATTCGATCGACATCCCGGCTTCTGCGATAAATATTGACGGAGTCTCCGCGAATGTGGAAGCAAGCGTGGACATTACGTCTTATCTGCCTGAGGGAGTTACCCTGGGAGAAGGGACCACAGGGACTGTGGTCGTTACGGCTCTGATAGAAGAAGAAGGGATGCGGACCATCAATTTTCTCGTGAGTTCCGTGATGATCAGTAATCTGTCAGAGGATCTCCAGGTGTCCTACGAACCGGATGCTGAGGTGTCTCTGCAGTTCCGGGGGGATCAGGAACAGCTTGATGTCCTTGATGTCAGAAACGCGGTTTCTGTAGACCTGAGCAGTTATACGGAACCGGGAACCTATGAAGTCCCTGTGAACGTGATCGTGCCTGACGGGGTCACATTTGTAGAGGGGGCTGCAGTGACTCTTACATTATCAGAAAAAACAGACAGCAGCGAAACTGGTTCGGAAGCAGACAGTCAGCAGGGAACGGATCCGGAGGCAGACAATGGGTCAGATGCGGGTTCGGAAACAGACAGCCGGCAGGGAAATCCGGATCAGCAGGAAGAGGAGGAACAGAATGGTCAGTGATAAAGTTATAATCAAAAATCCTACCGGGCTCCATCTGAGGCCGGCGGGTCTGTTCTGCAAGACGGCAATGCAGTTCGGCAGTAAGATTACTGTTCATAAACAGGCAAGACATGAAGAAGTGACGGCAAATGCGAAGAGCGTGCTCAGTGTACTCGGGGCATGCATCAAAAGTGGAGATGAGATAGAGATCGTCTGTGAGGGAAGCGATGAAGAAGAGGCTTTGGAAGTTATGACACAGCTCGTCAGAGACGGTCTTGGAGAATAAGAACCTTAAGGAGGAGAAAATTATGAGCAGAGCAACTTTGGTGATCATGGCAGCAGGGATAGGGAGCCGGTTCGGAGGCGGTATCAAGCAGCTTGCACCGGTCGGTCCAAATGGAGAGATCATCATGGATTATTCGATCTATGATGCTGTAGAGGCAGGATTCGATAAAGTAGTGTTTGTCATCCGCCGTGATCTTGAGAAAGATTTTCGGGAAGTGATCGGAAACCGGATCGAGAAATATGTCGATGTGGCATATGCGTATCAGGAGGTGGATGACATCCCGGAAAAGTACAGCAAAAAATTTGCAGGAAGAACAAAACCGTGGGGCACAGGACAGGCGATCCTCTGCTGCAAAGATGTGGTAGATTCACCGTTCCTGGTGATCAATGCCGATGACTATTATGGTAAAGAGGCATATCGTGAGGCATACAGATATTTGACAGAAAGCAAAAATGCTGATAATATAGAAATTTGTATGGTTGGTTTTGTGCTGAAAAATACACTCAGCGAGAATGGCGGAGTGACCAGAGGACTGTGTGAAGTTGATGAAAACGGCATGCTCACCCGTATCGTAGAAACTCAGAATATCGAGAAGGACGGCGGATCCAATGCAGTCATCCGAAGCGAGGAAGGTGACAGAGTCATTGATGCACAGTCGCCGGTTTCTATGAACATGTGGGGGCTGAGACCGGGATTTTTTGATATCCTGGAATTAAGGTTTGATACTTTCCTGGATGAAACACAGGAAGGAGATCTGAAGGCCGAATATCTCCTGCCTACTTTGATCGGGCAGCTCCTGGAAGAGGGCAGACTGAGCGTCAGAGTCCTGAAGTCGAGGGACCAGTGGTTTGGGGTGACTTATAAGGAAGACAGAGAAGCTGTTGTCAATTCCGTCAGCCGGCTTGTTGAGGAAGGTCTTTATCCGCCAAAACTGTATACGGATAAGTAAGAAACAATAACTCTAATGATAAAGGAACGTTGTCAATGTCAGGGAAACGAAGACAAGCCTCCGGGACCGGAAAAAAGAAAAGAGGAGACCGATATTCACGGAACAATCGTTTCGGAATGTTCTGCCTTCTCCTCCAGACGATCCTAAGCCTGGTTTTCATGGGAGTGGTCGTGCTGTTGAACATGCTCCCGGCCAGATACCTTGTGCTGATCGGACTGCTGTTGTTTTTTCTGTGGACTGTTACACTGAACACTCAGGTCTCAAGGAGGACGAGGAGAACGATCGGAAAAGGATTCAGTGTGATCGTTATGATCTTTCTTCTCACGGGGACATATTATCTCGCAAGAACAAATGATATGATAAGCCAGATCGCGAGCGGAGCGTTCAAGGTGGACAAGATGGTCGTTGCTGTGCTGGCGGATGACCCTGCTGAAGCGCTGGAGGATGCGGCTGATTATAATTTTGGCGTCCAGTTTGCCATGGGGGCCGAAAATGTGCAGGCGGCTGTGCTTGATATCGAGGAAGAACTCGGTACAGATTCGATCGAGATGACGGAGTGTTCCTCGATCCAGGATCAGGCAGAAAAACTCCATGACGGAGAAGTGGATGCTATCATCTACAACCAGGCTTACACAGAAAATCTGGAAGAAGCGTTTGATAATTACAGCGACAGTGTAAAGATCATTTACAGCCATGATATCAGGGTCGAACTTGATTTCGGCACCTCGACGAATATCACAAAAGAGCCTTTCACTGTCTATATCAGCGGTATCGATGTCTACGGAGAGATAGAACAGTCGAGTCGAAGCGACGTGAACATCATCGCGGTGGTCAACCCGACTACATATCAGATCCTGCTCGTTACTACGCCGAGGGATTACTATGTTGAGATACCAGGGATATCGGAGGGGATGAATGACAAGCTGACCCACGCCGGGATCTATGGTGTCGATGCGTCAATGGCAACACTCGGACAGCTTTATGAGACAGATATCAAATATTATGTAAGGATCAATTTTACATCAATGATCGATATTGTAGACGCACTTGGAGGAGTGGATGTTTACTCAGAGTATGAGTTTACTACGAGTAAGAATTCCGGTGTAGTCATGGACGTGTCTCAGGGATATAACCATTTCGATGGAGAGCAGGCGCTTGCATTCAGCAGAGAGAGGAAGAACCTGGAAGACGGGGACAATCAGAGAGGAAAGAATCAGCAGGCGGTGATCACGGCGATGCTCAAGAAAGTGCTTTCTCCGACCATGCTGCTGCAGGCGACCAGCATTATGAAAGAAGTGAGTGAAGGTGTGGAGACAAATATCTCCCAGTCGCAGATCAATTCTCTCATAAAGTATCAGCTGAGCAAAAATGCTGACTGGAGCATCCAGTCAGTGGCTGCTACGGGAACTGCTTCAAGAGAGTACTGTTATTCCGCAACGGATCCGCTGTATGTTACGATACCGGATTATGATAATGTAAATGAGATCATCGATTTGGTCAACGTTGTCGAAGAGGGCGGAACTCTGGCTGATGCGGAAAAAGTAAACTGACAAATAGAAATCAATGAAAGAGAGGCTGCGTGAAGTTCCTGCAGCCTCTCTTTTGCAATTGAAAAAGAAGGAGAACACAGATATAAAACGGGAAATGTAATATTTGGAAGCAGATAATCTATGATTAACAGTTGAATTGAAGAAGAAAAGTTGTTATGATAGTAGTTGTCAAAATAGGGGAGATTATGATGAATAGGAGGGATCGGTTATG
>HHCFC02800__coassemble_1705_pt1 | contig 16164 bp, 12 predicted proteins | sample HHCFC02800__metabat2_high_PE_058 | metagenome-assembled genome bin HHCFC02800 | reverse complement strand
TTACCGCCGTGAAAGGGCGATGTCTTAACCGCTTGACCACGGGGCCAAAATGACACAAATATATAAGCCGCCACTTCCAGCGACGACTTATATATTATCATATGCAGATTCGTTTTGCAAGCACTATTTTCAGGTCTTGCACTTATTTTTTCTGATTTGGAAATACTGTATCATCCTTTCTAAACGAATGTATTCGTAAAGATTCAGCGTGATATTGATATCAATGTGTACTGTAAGATACTACGGTTTTTATGCAGGAACACTTCGCCGGGGAACACTTTGCGGCTCAAAGGCTCCTTTTTTCAAACACCCTTGTCACCGGTATGATACATGCTCCGATGATCCATGAGATAACAGCAGCTGCTATAAATAAGTTTCTGCCTGAAAATGTTGAGACCAGCAGCGCAGACAGAAACTGCCCTAAAAACATTGCCATTGTACACAGGCTTATATTCGTCCCCTTTTTCCCGGGAGCACTTTTTCTCACAACGAGACTGTTAAATAACGGCGTAGACAGCCCGAACCCCGCCCCTGCCAATAACACTGCCGTCCACAGTGCCGCTGTTTGTCCCGAAAGAAAATAGATAAAAAATGCGGCGCCGTAACAGGAAAACGCAACGAGCAGACAGCCTTTCTCATTCAGCTTTGCGACTATTCGGGGCATTGCTCCCGCAGACAGTACGGCAACGAGATCCAGCGCTGCCAAATAATATCCTGTAAAGGACGGGCTATAACCGAGATCATTCTGCAGATAAATAGGCAGTGACACCATCGCGGTAAAAAACATCAGCATCCCGAAAAAAGCGATCAGCAGCACAAGTGAGACAGGCGTTCCCTGCTTCTGAAATGAGCCGTCATCATCTTCCGTGTTTTCAGCCGCTTTTTTACACTTCGGCACAAACAGCACCAGCATGAGAAACGCTGCCAGACCCAGGGCATAGATAAAAAACGGATATCTCCATGAAAATCCTGCCAGCACTCCGCTTATGCTTAAGAAGATCACTCCTCCCAGTTCCATCGACATACCCTGCAGCGCGATCATCCGAAGCTGTTTCTCGCCATCAAAAAACACTGTGATCAGCGCTACACTCGCACTCATGATCGCAGCGGTGGCAGCCCCCAGGAAAAACCTGTCTACAAAGATCGCGGCTGCATTTGGCATAAAAGCTCCTGCCACCCCCAGTACACCGTAGAACAAAAGACCGAAAAACGCCGTGTGATAGGGTCCCTTCTTATCTATCAGTTTTCCAAACAGCAGCGCCGTTGCAGTCACGCCAAGCGCCGGCGCTGTCACAAGCCATGATGCATAGTTTCCGAGACCATACACTGCTTCCAGTTCGGGCAGCGCCGGGGTTATTGCATTGCCTACCATCACTGTCAGACTGCTGGCGAGCATGATCGCAAGCACTCCGGGTATCCCTATCTTCTTCGTCCCTTTTTCTCTGTTCATATTCAAATTTCCCCCTTCCATTCCTCTTACTTCTTATAACTGATGCAGCAAAAACCTTCCTGGGTAAAACAAAGAAGGCATCTGTATCAGATGCCTTCCTGGTCTTCTGTAAAAAAGAGCATCATAAGAAAGCATCTGCAACGACCTGCTTTCTCCTCTCATCCAGACTTTACTGTCGGCTCCGGGTTCAAAACGGATTGGCTTTCGCTCGCAGGCTGTACCGCCGGTAGAGATCACTCTTCTAGAAGAAATATGTCTGTTTTTCTTTCAGACAGGTTTAAACCGCCTGTTTGTTTTTCTCATTTACGTTTTCATTTTACTACACTGGCAAAGAACGTGCAACATTCTTCGTGGCAACGATATCAACTCCCGTTCCTGCCACATCCGGCACGATCACATCCCCGATCCGCACCGGTGCTTCCACTTCCACTCCTTTTAATGCCTTTACACAGTCGAAGATTTTTCCCTTTGGGATGTCTTCCTTTGTCTTGACCGAGACCATGTCCGCCTTTCCGCCGATGACCCTGACCGTGGACGTCACGATCCTGGTCGGATCCGTCACTTCTTTTCGGGCGTACACATCCCCTCTTTTACAGGTATTCCCGGTCACGCTCACAACTTCATCTCCATCCATCTCCACAGTGATCGGGCATCCCATGGGACAGCTGATACAGGTTAGATTTCTGATCTCCATCTCTACGCCTCCTCTATCTTCACCGTGATCGTCTCCAGATCGGGATACTTTAAGAGCTGGTCTTTCGTCAGCTTGATCTCTTCCATTTCTCCCGGCGCTACGATCTGCCGTTTCCTGTGAATGACTCTCTCATCGTCAAAATAAGCGCTCACATAGCAGTTCTTGAACACACTGCCCACACGGAAACGCACGGTCAGGTTCTCATCCATCCGCGCAGTGTTAATGGTCACCGGAACAGTATAGCGAACCCCGTCCACCGGATTCAGGCAGATTTCGCGTCCGCCTTCTTCTGTCCTCCCGCCTTTCACATAAGCTGCGGCGTTCTTTCCTGCAGCGGCAGCCTCCTCGGAGACAAAGTCCACGAGATCGTGCACATGGAGTACGTTGCCGCATGCGAAGACGCCCTCTATATTTGTCTCAAGGCTCTCATTTACCACAGGACCGGAGGTAACTCTGCTCATCTCCACTCCCATGCCTCTGGAAAGTTCGTTTTCCGGGATCAGTCCTACCGAGAGGAGCAGCGTATCACAGGAATACTCTTCCTCGGTTCCCGGTATAGGTTTTCCGTTTCCGTCCACCTCTGCAATAGTTACTCCTTCCAGACGTTCTTTCCCCTTAATATCCACCACTGTGTGGCTCAGTTTCAGCGGGATACCGAAATCATCCAGGCACTGTACGATATTTCTCTTGAGCCCGCCTGAGTAGGGCATGAGTTCCGCAACAACCTTCACCTCTGCCCCCTCGAATGTCATCCTTCTCGCCATGATCAGACCGATATCTCCGGACCCCAGGATCACGACTTCCCGTCCCGGCATCAGCCCTTCCATGTTTACCAGACGCTGTGCCGTTCCTGCGGAATAGATTCCTGCCGGGCGGTATCCGGGAATGTTCAGTGCCCCTCTGGAACGTTCTCTGCATCCCATGGCAAGGATGACCGCTTTTGCCCGGATCTGGAAGAGCCCCTCCTCCCGGTTCATCGCGGTGACCACTTTTTCATGGCTGATATCCATGACCATTGTATTGAGCCGGTACTCGATCTCAAGTTCCTTTGCCTGATCGATAAACCTCTGTGCATACTCCGGTCCGGTCAGTTCCTCTTTAAATGTGTGGAGTCCGAAGCCGTTATGGATGCACTGGTTCAGGATCCCTCCCAGTTCCCTGTCTCTCTCAAGGATCAGGATACTGTCGACCCCTCTTTTTTTTGCCGAGACAGCGGCTGCAAGTCCTGCCGGACCGCCTCCGATAATGACGATGTCATAGTTCTTCATATCTTAAGCCTGCCTTTCTGTAACTCTGTTTTCCGTAATATGCGCCAGACCGCCTTTCCCGCCTTGCCTTATCTCCGGAACTTTTATGCGTTCTGTCCTTACAGATCCTCCTATATCCTGTCCTTGTTCTTTCCCACCACGAGCCTGGACTTCCCTCCGGACTTTGTGATATCAGACATGCTCACTCCCAGCTCTCTTGCCAGGATCTCCATTGTCCTCGGTGAGCAGAAGCCCGACTGACAGCGTCCCATTCCGGCACGTGTCCTGCGCTTGACTCCATCCAGAGACTTTGCACCCAGCGGACGCCGGATGGCGTCGATGATCTCGCCCTCTGTGATCATCTCGCAGCGGCAGATGATATTTCCGTAGGCAGGCTCTTTTTTGATCAGTTCTGCCCTCTCTTCTTTTGTCAGTGTATCCGGGGCAAGGATCCCTTTTCTGGCAGCGATAAAGTTTTCTTTTTCTTTCAGATCCATCTTCTCTTTTAAGATGCCTGCCACCATCTCTCCGATCGCCGGACAGCTTGTCAGTCCGGGCGACTCGATCCCCGCGCAGTCGATGAAGCCTTCCGCATCCTCAGCTTCCCCGATGATAAACTCAGATCCGTCCTCATGGGCGCGCAGTCCGGCAAAGGATGTGATGACCTGTCGCATGGGCAGATCCTTCACATTCTGTCCCGCCTTTACGATCACTTCATCCAGTCCCTCTCTGGTCGTGTTTGTGCCTTCTTTATCTTCAATGTCGATCGCAGTCGGTCCCACGAGAAGATTTCCGTGCACGGTCGGGGTTACGAGAACGCCTTTGCCGTATCTGTTGGGAAGCGAGAAGATCGTCCTGCTGACATGGTTTCCCGCGGTTTTATCGAGAAGGCAGTAATCTCCGCGCCGGGGAGTGATATGGATCTTCTTTTTACACACCATATTGTGGAATTTGTCCGCGTAGACTCCCGCCGCATTGACCACATATCTTGCCTGAAATTTTCCCTGACTGGTCTCAAGTTCATAGCCGCCGTCAATCTTCACGATATGCTCGACTTCCGTATTAAACTTGAATTCCACTCCGTTCTCGCAGGCATTTTCCGCCAGGGCGATGTTCAGATTGAAGGGACAGACGATTCCCGCCGTCGGGGCATACAGAGCCGCGTACACCTGATCCGTGATATTTGGCTCCATCGCCCGGACTTCTTCTCCACTCAAGATCTGAAGCCCTCTCACACCGTTTTTTACGCCTCTCTCATACAGTTCTTCCAGCGAGGGCATATCCTCCTCACTCAGACAGATGACCAGAGAACCGATCCTCCGGAATGGAAAATCCAGATCTTTGGCAAGCTGCTCCATCATCTCATTTCCCTTTACGTTCAGCTTTGCCATGAGCGATCCCGGGACCGCGTCATAGCCTGCATGGACGATCGCACTGTTTGCCTTTGAGGTCCCGCAACAGACGTCCTCTTCCTTTTCCAGCACGCATACACTGGCTTGATAGCGGGACAGTTCCCGTGCAGAAGCCGCACCGGACACCCCGCCTCCGATTATGATCACATCATACATGAGACTGTTCTCCCTTCCATATCAGCCAAAATCTTTTTTCTCAGTCTTCTTTTGCCCATCCGTAGGCATATTTCACAGCTTTATTCCAGCCTTTGATCTTCTTCTGCCTGTCTTCCTCGCAGATCGAAGGAGTAAAAGTGCGGTCGATCTTCCAGTTCCTTATCACATCCTCCTTGCTCTGCCAGTACCCGACTGCAAGGCCTGCCAGATATGCTGCGCCCATAGCGGTGGTCTCCACACACTGCGGACGGTTTACCGGCGCATTGATGATATCCGCCTGCGTCTGCATGAGGAAATCATTCGCACTCGCCCCGCCATCCACTTTCAGCGCGGAAAGCCGGATCCCCGAGTCCGCCTTCATCGCCTCCAGAACGTCGTTCACCTGATAGGCAATGGATTCCAGCGTGGCCCGGATGATATGATATTTGTTCACGCCTCGGGTGATCCCCACGATGGTGCCCCTTGCGTACTGATCCCAATGAGGCGCACCCAGACCGGTAAACGCCGGAACGACATAGCATCCGTTGGTATCTTTTTCCTTCTTTGCCATGTACTCCGAATCCATGGCTGAATCGATCAGCCTCATCTCGTCGCGGAGCCACTGCACTGCCGCTCCCGCCACGAAAATGGAGCCTTCCAGCGCATAGTTCACTTTTCCGTCCAGCCCCCAGGCGATAGTCGTGACCAGTCCGTTCTTTGAGAACACCGGAGCCTCCCCTGTGTTCATCAGGAGGAAACATCCAGTCCCATATGTATTCTTCGCTTCTCCCGGGGTAAAACAGGTCTGCCCGAACAGAGCCGCCTGCTGATCCCCTGCTGCCCCTGCGATGGGGATCGGTCCTCCCAGGAAAGAAGGATCTGCCTCCCCGTAAATACAGCTTGAAGGCTTCGGCTCCGGCAGCATACATCTGGGGATATCCAGTTCTGCAAGGATCTCATCGTCCCAGTCCAGCGTATTGATATTGAACAACATCGTTCTGGAAGCATTGGAATAATCCGTCACATGGACCGCTCCTTTGGTCAGTTTCCAGATCAGCCATGTCTCCACCGTCCCGAAGAGAAGCTCTCCGTTTTCCGCCCTTTCCCTGGCTCCCGGGACATTGTCCAGGATCCACTTGATCTTCGTCGCGGAAAAGTATGCGTCGATCACAAGCCCTGTCTTCGCCCGGAATTTCTCGGTGAGACCTTTCTCCACCAGTGAATCACAGTATTCGGAGGTCCTGCGGCACTGCCAGACGATCGCGTTGTATACCGGTTCCCCCGTATTTTTGTCCCAGATGATCGCAGTCTCCCTCTGATTCGTGATCCCGATCGCCGCAATGTCCTCCGCTGTCGCCGCGATCATGTTCATCGCCTCCACAGCCACCCCGAGCTGGCTCGCCCAAATCTCATCCGCGTCATGTTCCACCCAGCCCGGCTTCGGGAAATGCTGTCTGAACTCCCGCTGCGCCACACTGCACATCTCTCCCTTCTCATTAAACAGGATACATCTGTTGCTTGTCGTGCCCGCATCCAGTGCCATCACATACTTTCCCATAGCTTAGTTCCTCCTTTTATTTTCCGGCTTTCTGCCGTTGTCTATTTTCAGCGTCCGCCTTCCGGTACGCTTAAATCCCGCATCGTCCGCCTTCCGGTACACTTCAATCCTGCTTCACTCGTCTTACATCGTCCACACATCCTGATTTGTCGAAGATACGCAGACTGCGCCGGCGGAGAGTGCCGCCATGACAGACTTTTTATCCGTGATGAGACCGCCTGCGATGACCGGCGTCCGCGACGTCTGGCAGATCTTCCGGATAATGTCCGGCATCAGTCCGGGAAGCACCTCGATCACATCCGGTCTCACCCCGCTCTGAGGCGACCGGATATTCTCCAGCGCCATGGAATCGATCAGAAAATATCTCATCACAGTGAAAATCCCCAGTTCTCTTCCCCTTTTGACCAGCGATGGTTTTGTTGAGATGATACCGTCCGCTCCGGTATTGTTCTTTATATAGTCGACCGCTATCTCTCTGGAACCCAGTCCGTTGATCAGATCCACATGGACGACCGCCAGCTTCTCCGCTGCTTTCACTTTCCCGACGATATCAGGTATGTTCAGGATATCCCCAAACAGGATGAACACTACTTTGATGTCCTCAAGCTGACAGCATTTTTCCAGCCCTTCCATATCTTTTACCGCGGCGATCACCGGATTGCTCTCAAGCATGTCATAAAATCTCTGGTCCATTGTAATCCTCTCTCCTCTGTACTTTTATGCCGAGGGAACGGCTCCGTCTGTCCCGCTCCATCTTTCCAAAAAAAGGGAGAGCAGAACAAAACAACATTTCTGTTGTCCTGTTGCTCTCCCGTCTCAGCTGCATCTCTTAAATTGGTTAAAGTTTACCATATTGCACAATATTTTACAAGAGATTTCCGGCAAAAAGGATAATCCTCCTCTTCTCTATTACCGTTCTCCCAGAGCTTCCTTCGGTCTCCAGAATACCAGTATCACGGCGCCAAGTATCATAACGATCCCCGGCACAGCCACATTATTAATGATAATGGATGTAAGTGCACTCTCTGACTGGACCGCAGCAGCTGCGTCAAACTGTCCCCATGCGAGCAGCCAGCCGGTCAGCGCAGATCCGATCCCTGTCCCCAGTTTTAATCCGATGGATGACACTACAGAGACAAATCCTTCTGCCCGGATTCCTGTACGCTTTGTGATGATAGCCACCAGATCTGTCACCAGTGTAAGGATCGTGACACTGATCGGCGCAAAGAACAGTGCAGAACTCCAGCTTGAGATAAGGTAAAGCGGCATATTGGACGGAGCGATCAGAGCTGCAAGTCTGGTCACAGCTGCAAGTACCAGTACGACACGCATCATTTTAATCTTATCTACCTTTGTGAGGATGAACGGCACCGCCAGCATTGCCGCCAGCTGGCAGATCATATTTCCCATACTGAACCAGCCTGCTGCATTCCAGTCTCCCAACACATATCCGATATAATATGTACCCGAACCGCTCTGAGCCCCGCTGATACAGTAAACACAAAACCAGATTGCAAGGAGGAGGAAAAACTCCTTGTTCTTCACCGTCGCAAGGAATGCTGTTTTAGTAGAAACTGTCTCTTTCTTTTTCCCGCTCTCCGCTTCTGTTGTTTTCCCCTGAACATCATCTTTCACCTTCTCCTTCACAAATACAAAGATCAGGCAGACAAGGATACCACCCATGATTCCATATACTGATGCGATCACGGCCCACGCATGGCTGTCATTCATCCCCCCGAGAGAGTTGACCGCAGCTGTTGTGATATAGTAGATCACATTTGCCGCCAGTGTCGAACTGATCAGGCGGATCGTAGCGATCTTGTTCTGGTCCGCCGGGTCTGTGGACATCCTGGAGAGCATCGCATTATGTGTGATGCTGAATATCGTATAGCTGATGCAGTTCAGAAGGATGTAAGTCAGATACATGTAGATCACTTTTCCGTTATCTGACAACCCTGCCGGAAAGATAAAACACAGGATAAGGGAGATCCCCATTGTGATCCCCGCCACCAGATACCAGGGTCTGCATTTCCCGAATCTGGTATGAGTCTTTTCCAGTATCACGCCCATGATCACGTCCGTGATCCCGTCCAGGAATCTGCAGACCAGCATCATCGTTCCCACTACAGCCGATGATATGCCCACACTGTTCGTATAGAAGATAGTCATAAAGCATGTGCTGAATGTATAGATAAATGCCGCCTGCCCGATATCACCAATTCCGTATACTGCTTTTTCAAAGGTTGTACTCTTTTTTGTATTTCCCATTTTTTCTCCCTTCTCTCAGATCATTTTACTCTCACTTTTGTTTCCTGCTGCCATTTCCACACACCGGAACCGACCCTGCACTCCTGCCCGTCCGGCAGTACCACGACCGCGCTTGTGTTCGCCGGGACTGCCACCTCCAGAGAGACAGATTTCCTGCTTTCTGTCTCCGGATCTGCCGCATTGTCCTTGCCAGACCACGTGTTGTCCTTTTTCCAGGATACACGGATCAGTCCATACGGAGATTTCAGAGAGCCTTTCACATATTCCAGCCCGCAGTCATAGGACGGCTCGATCCGGATCCTGCGGTATCCGGCTTCCTCCGCTTTGATCCCTGCCAGTTCCCGATACATCCAGTCACCGACGCATCCATATGCATAATGGTTAAAGGAGTGTTTCTCGATCTCTCCGTCCTCCCTGACCGCCGCCCAGGATTCCCACATGGTAGTTGCTCCGTTGTTCACTTCATACAGCCAGCTCGGGCACTTTTCCTGCCAGAGCAGGCGGTATGCTGCATCCTTACATCCGTTTTCCGTCAAAACGTCCATGATAAACGGGACAGACAGAAATCCGGTATCGAGACATCCATTGTTTTCCTCTATTTTCTCCAGCAGCCGCCTTACAACTTTAGGACGGAGTTCTTCTGACATCAGATCATTTTTGAGGGCGAGCACGTAGATTCCCTGCATATCACTCTTGATATGACCGTCACTGTCAATGTATTCTGCCTCAAAAGCCTGCCGTACCTTCGCGTTCAGTTCTTTATAATATCTACAGTCTTCCTTCTCTCCCAGCACTTCCGCGATCCTGCTCATCAGATTTGTGCTGTATGCATAAAATGCAGGCGCGACCACTTCTTTTGTGGCATAGGCTGTGTTGATCATCGCCATGTCATCTCTGTTGTCCTTGAGCATACTCGGCACGAGCCAGTCTCCATAATGAAATCCTGTGTTCCACAGGTATTTCTGACGTTCTTTTCTGTTCTCATCAAATGCCTCATATCCTTCCGGCATCTCATTTTCGGCGCAATGCTGCACATACTGCATCCATTTTTTCATCGCCCCGTAATTCTCTTTTAAGACATCCCGGTTCCCGTATGCCATATACAGGTTCCACGGAACGGATACGATCACGTCTCCCCAGCCGCAGGATGTATCGGAGCCATAATAAGTATTGATTTCCTTATAGCACTGCAGAAATGGCACGACTGTCGGTATCTCCCCGTGTTCCTGCTGTTCCGCCCGGCAGTTTCCAAGCCACCTTGTCAGGAACTCTTCCTCATCCCGCAGGAAACACATGGTCGGAGCATAAACAGTCACGTCTCCTGTCCACCCTGCCTTCTCTCTCTGCGGACAGTCCGTTGGGATCCCTGTCGTATTCGCGACCTGGCTCCACCAGATGTTCTTCTGCAGGCGGTTGATCTTCGGATCCGATGTCTCAAAACTTCCGATGTCCTCTACATCTGTTGACACTACATGAGCTGTAAAGTCCTCTGTCTTCGGGGTTCCCGGCCACCCTGTCAGTCTCACATACCGAAACCCGTGATATGTAAAACACGGCTGATATGTCTGCCTTCCGTCCTTTGTGATATACACATCCATCTGATCCTTGTTCGCACCCATGATGTTCTTACAGAAGCAGCCGTTTTTATCGAGAACTTCAGCATGCTCCATCCGGATCACGTTTCCCGCCGGTGCGTCTACGGTAAATGAAAGGAAACCGGCGATATTCTGCCCCATATCGATAACTGTATCGCCATTGCCATCCGTAAAAACAGCCTTTGGTGTAAAACTTCGGATGATCCGGATCGGAGTTCCTGCCTGTGCCTGCAGATTGTCATAAGGGTACTCTGCTTTTTTTACCGGCTTCCAGGAAGAATCGTCATATTCCGCCGTTTCCCATCCATCCAGTTCTTTTCGCGCATCATATTTTTCTCCCACAAACAGGTCTGCCACGAGAAGCGGACCGGTGGAAGAGACCGCATCATCAGACAGGACATGATCTGTCGTTCCATCTTCGTACTCAATCTGTCCTTCCATCAGAAATGCTGTCGTGTCTCCAAACTGGCATGCATTCCCCATACATCCTACCCGTCCGGTCCACCAACCGTCTCCCAGTTTTACAGAGATCACATTCTTTCCTTCCCTGAGGAGCCCTGCCGCATCATAAACCTGATACTGCAGGATCTTGTGATAGGATGAGATCTCCGGCGCCAGCAGCCTGTCATCCGGCGCGATCCCGTTTACGGCGATCTCATAGACTCCGTGGGCGGTCGCACAGAAGAACGCATGTTTCACCGGCTTCTTCACTTCAAAAGGGATCCTCAGATACTGTACCGGCTGAAACCCTTTATAATCGTCCAGCCCGCGCAAATCTGTATGCACTCCCATCGTCGCCCCTACATCATGGAAGTCGCCTTTCTGACCATAGGCAGGCTCCTGCTCCGGTTCGACCCATGACGCCTTCCATGGCCGGTCAAACCGCGCCGTGATAAATCCGGCGTCTGCCTCTGCACTGTCTCCCTGATCATCCCAGACAGTCACACTCCATTGGTAGGATTTCAGCGGCTTCAGTTCCGGTCCCTTATATACACAGGCAATACTGCAGTCTGTCTCCATTCTTCCGCTGTCCCAGATCAGTTCGTTTTCCTCGCAGACCTTCACCTGACATGCCGCCTGAAACGTGTTCTTCCGGTCGCTTTCCAGGATCCATGAAAAAATAGGATTTCTCTTCCCGATACCTGCCGGATTTTTTAAATGTTCACATTTCAGTTCTTTTATCTTTAACATCTCTTCTCCCTTCTTTTTAAGCATTATCTTATTGTCTTTATTTGGAATTATAGTATAATAAAACAAGGGAAACTATAGAGATTTTTGCCAATAATAAGCATTATATTGTATGTAATATTTTTTCAGAATAAGCAGAATATTGCTCAAATAGTATGGAGGATGAAAATGAGATTTGAAAAATTTCACCTGTATGAAACTGATTTTTCACGGAATTCTCTGGAAGATATCGTATCCGGCAATTCGGAAGAAACCGATTCTCTGGAACTGAACAGCGCAGAAATATTTCTAAACGAAACTTCTTATCATCTGGTGGGGAAAAGCTGGAATGCTCTGGCTAAGCCCCTGTCAGCACATGCGAAGGAGCATTTTCTTTATATCCAGAGTTTTTCTTATTACGAAATGCAGAGTTATTATACAAAACGAGACCGTTTGGATTCCTATCTGCTGAAATATACTTATGAAGGAGAAGGGGAACTTATATACGAAGGAAAAAGATATCTGCTCAAGCCGGGGCAGGGCTTTGTCATCGACTGCAGAAAACCGCATGAATACCGAATCGTAAAAGGACCATGGAAGCATTCCGAACTTCATTTCTCCGGAGTTCCGGCTGCATATATCTACGAGCAGTTTGCCGCTGATGATATCGTCTGTTTTGAAGAACCAGAGCGGATCTTTCAGCCCGAACTTGAAAAGCTTGTCTCCCTCCATGAGAATCTCCTGCCTTACCGCGAACTGCAGATTTCACATCAGATCGAGCATATGCTGCTGATGATCCTGTGCCATTCCGACGCTTATCAGAACAATGCGCAGAAAATCCCTGAGAACCTGCATTATCTGACTGTATACATCGATCATCATTATATGCAGCCTTTGACACTGGATTATATGGCTGAATTTTCCAATATCAGCAAATATCATCTCTGCCGGCTGTTCCAGAAGCACCTCGGCTACACACCGAATGAATATCTTATCCAGGTGCGGATCGAAAATGCCAAGACGCTTCTACTGAACACAAATCTTCCTGCGAACAAGATTGCTCCCATGGTGGGAATACAGGATGTGAATTATTTTTACCGCCTCTTCAAGAGCCGGGTCGGAGTCTCCGCCAATGACTTCAGGAAGGGCTGACCTCGTCCTGAAGCAGGCTCACTGCGATTTCCCGGGCCCTCACGCTTGATATATCAGCACCTTCTGTCTCTCCCAGATGAACGCAATAGTAAAGTCTTCTGCCCTCCACATCGGCGAATCCTGTAAACCAGGCGTCCACAGTGGCTTCCGCTGTCGCTCCCTGGCCGGTCTTTCCGTAAATGGAGAGTCTTTCTCTGTCCTGGTCCTCGACCAGCATGACCTCTTTCAGCCGTTCCTGTGTCTCCTGAGAATATTGAGAATCCTCTCCAAAGATCCTCTCCATCACTTCCGTCTGCTCTTTCGGTGAGATCAGCAGTGATGATTCGATCCAGAAGCCGGTCAATGCCGGGTTGCCACTGTTGGTGTTCAGGGATCCTTCCCAGTCAGAGATATCGCAGTTTCCGTACTTGAGCTCAGAAAGTCCGCTTTGCATCCGTTCTGTACCGATCTCATCGATAACCTGCCGGAAGTACCAGACACAGGAAGTCCTGAACGCATCTGCAAAACCAATATCCCGGTTCCAGTTCTCATTCCAGAAGACCTCTCCGCTCCAGGGACGGACCGCATCGTCGGACGGAATGATCCCCTCCTCCAGCCCGATGGCAGAAGAGATGATCTTGAAAGTTGAACAAGGGGATCTTCTCGTCTGCGCCTCCTCCATATTATAGATCTGATACCGGTTTTCCGCAGGATCATACAGGACAGCTGATCCGTTCATTCCTCCAAAATACTCTGACCAGTCCGTTTCCTCTATGACCGGATCATCATTCGCCTCCTGGTCCGCCTGGGGGATCGTATTCTCCGAGGATCCTGCGTTCTCAGAACCTTTATCCGCGTCTGCTGATACTCCTGTTTCAGGACCTGCTTTATCCGGATCGTTATTTTCTGTCTGACAGCCGCTGAACATCATAACAGCTGCGGCTGCCAGAATACATACCGTTACAGTTGCCCTTTTCATTATTTCACCTCCATTTTCTTACACATGTAATAGTTATATATTACATGTGTAAGAGCAGTCTGTCAAGTATTATCACAGAACACCTCTTCTAAAAAACAGCTCTTTCTCTGCCGCTTTGCATTCTGATCTAATACCTGTGCAAACCGCCTTCCATGACCGCGACCACAAAGTCCGATGTAAATGCTATCTGTTCAGCCTGTACCCGGCGCCCCACACCGTCTCAATGATCTTCGGGTTTCTCGCGTCATCTTCGATCTTTTCTCTCAGGCGGTTGACATGGACGGACACAGTGGCAGCATCTGCGACATACTCATACCCCCAGATTTTTTCAAACAGTTCTTCCTTTGAAAAAACGATATTCGGATTTTCTGCCAGGAACCGCAGCAGTTCAAACTCCCGGTTCGGAAGTTTGAGTTCAGTGCTTCCTTTCCACACCCGCCATGTCTTCGGTTCGATCGTCACGTCCCGGACTCTGATCCTGTCATCGTCTTCCTTTTCGTTTCTTTCTCTGCCTGATGTCAAACGGGCATAACGCTTCAGATGGGAGCGTACTCTTGCCACAAGCTGAGAGGGGTCAAAGGGCTTCGTGATATAATCGTCTGCGCCAAGTCCCAGCCCGCGGATCACATCCACCGCTTCGGCACGTGCAGTTACCATCAGGATGGGGATGTCGATCTCATCCCGAACCTTGCGGCATATCTCATATCCGCTGCATCCAGGAAGCATAATATCAAGAAGGAGCAGGTCATACTCTTCCGCTTCCAATTCAGGGATCACCCGTGTTCCGTCCTCTACAAGCACAGTCTCATAGCCGTTGCTTTCCAGATAATCCCGCTCCAGTTCCGCGATCTTCCTATCATCCTCTGCGATCAGTATCTTTGCCATCCTAATTTATACCTCCTGCTCATACTCTATATGGATTCCGTGCAATTTCCTGTTTTAGGGAAATGCAGCATGATCTTTAATCCGCCTTCATTTTCCGCCCGTACACTTCCGTTATGCTTTTCCATGATGTATTTCACAACATAAAGACCCACTCCGCTGCCTTTCATCTGTCTCGCCTCGTCGCAGCGGTAAAACCTTTCGAACACCCTTTCCAGCTTTTCCTGCGGCACGCCTTTTCCATTGTCCTTCCAGGCAAGGATCACTTCGTCTTCCGTCTCTTTTATGGATATATCGATCTGCACCGGCATCACCCCGGCATATTTTATACTGTTCTCCAGCAGATTATCAAAGATTCTTCTCACCTGTTCTATATCCAGGCTGATCTCCGTAAAATACGGTCTCTCCATCTGCATGTGAAACTCCAGCTTATCCGGATCCGCAGTCATCTCTTTCTGCGCTACATACGCAGCCGTATATTCTCCCAGATCCGCATTTACCATATGAAATGGCATCTGCCCGCTCTCCATCCGGGAAAAATCAAACAGCTTCGTCAGAAGGACATTCATCTCTTTCGTAGATTCATAAGCCGTCTGCAGATACATCCGCTTTTTTTCGTCCGTATCTGCCACTCCGTCCAGAACCCCTTTGATATACCCCTGTATCGATGTAAGAGGAGTACGCAGGTCATGGGAGATCCCTGTGACCATATCCGTTCTCGCCTGTTCTGTCTTTGCCTTCTGTTCCTGGTCATCCAGTATAGTCTGCTGCATATCATTAAACGTCTGGCACACATGCTCAAATTCCGTCTCGCCGTGATAGTCTATCTTTTCATTCATATTTCCGCTCTTGATCCGTTCCGCTCCCGCTACCAGCAGTTCTACCGGCTCCATCACCATCCGGTTCATCTTCCGGGTAATGAAAGCCGCCAGGATCATCAGGATGATGATCGCGCCGAACCCGGCCAGGAGTGCAGTGATCACAAATGCATAAAAAGAACTGTTTAATGAAGAAGCGATCCAGTTTTCCTCCGGGAAATGCACTGCCACAAGATAAGCCTTCTCCTCCCCCAGATGCTTCCCTACGATGGTCGCTTTCTGAAAAGAGCAGATTCCCGTCTGTCCGCTATCATCCACGCTCTTCCCAAAGAATCCGGCCACATCATGCATATGCTCTCCCATATATCCTGCTATGATATTTCCATCCGCGATCACAGCAGCGTGGTAATCCCACTGCTGCACCTCCGCCTGGACCTGATCCACGATACTTTCTATGTCATTTACTTCTCCGTCAGCTTCTCCGGAATTCCATCCTGCGATGGCCTGCTGCACAACCTTTGACACTTCTCCCGCATGTTCTTCGATCCGTGTCCCGCTGATCGCATAGAGCTGGTCTTCCAATGCATCCTCAAACACGACCAGAACACCAAGGATGATCAACATCAAAGAAAACAGTGCTGCAAACAGGATCGTCATGTTAGAACGGAACATCCGTTTCTTTAAAGACATACAAGTCACCTCTTTCTCCCAGATCTTCCCTCTCCATCATACACTATTTTTGGCTTTTTTTCCTGAACGATTCCTTCTGTCTATGGCCGGTCAGACCGCGCCATCGTGCAAATGCGTGATTGTGGGGCAGGGACGCTT
>HHCFC02800__coassemble_1703_pt1 | contig 16212 bp, 15 predicted proteins | sample HHCFC02800__metabat2_high_PE_058 | metagenome-assembled genome bin HHCFC02800 | reverse complement strand
TTCCGATCGCCCAGATCGGCTCGTAAGCGATGACCATTGTCTTAGCCTGGTCAGCTGTTACGTTCTGCAGTCCGACTTTCACCTGCTGACGGATGAAGTCCATCGTCACGCCCTGCTCTCTCTGCTCCAGAGTCTCGCCGCAGCACATGATCGGTGTGATGCCGTGCTCGAAAGCTTTGAGGACTTTCTTGTTTACATCCTCGTTTGTCTCGCCGAAGTAATCTCTTCTCTCAGAGTGTCCGAGAACTACGTACTTCACGCCTGCATCTACGAGCATTGCCGGAGAGATCTCTCCTGTGTAAGCTCCGCTCTCCTCAAAATACATGTTCTCAGCGCCAACCTGGATGTTTGTTCCTTTTACCGCCTCAACGACCGGTACGATATCAATCGCCGGAACACAGAATACTACGTCAACTTCCTCGTTTGCTACGAGCGGTTTTAATTCTTCTACAAGAGCAACTGCCTCGCTGGGAGTCTTGTTCATTTTCCAGTTGCCTGCAATGATCTTCTTTCTTGCCATTTTTCTTTTCTCCTTACTTTTTACTTATCGTTTGCTGCTGCTACGCCCGGCAGTTCCTTTCCTTCAAGGAATTCAAGGGAAGCGCCGCCGCCTGTAGAGATGTGTGTCATCTTGTCGCCGTATCCGAGCTGGTTTACAGCTGCCGCGGAGTCACCGCCGCCGATGATCGTCACAGCGTCTGTGTTTGCAAGAGCTTCTGCAACTGTTTTTGTTCCGTCTGCGAACTTCGGCATCTCGAAGCATCCCATCGGTCCGTTCCATACGACTGTCTTAGCTGATTTTACAGCCTCTGCATACATTTTTGCAGTCTCAGGTCCGATGTCCAGTCCCATCCATCCGTCCGGGATCTCATTCTGTGCAACTACTTTTGTATTTGCATCGTTAGAGAAAGCATCTGCTGCAACAGCATCAACAGGAAGAAGAAGTTTTACGCCCTTCTCTTCTGCCTTCTTGATCATATCAAGGGAATACTGAAGGTAATCTTCCTCAAGCAGGGAGTTTCCTACGTTTCCTCCCTGAGCCTTTGTAAATGTATAGCACATTCCGCCGCCGATGATCAGTGTATCAACCTTCTCAAGCAGGTTGTTGATGACAGAGATCTTGCTGGAAACCTTGGATCCGCCGAGGATAGCCACGAACGGTCTCTCCGGGTTCTCTACTGCGTTTCCGAGGAAATCGATCTCTTTCTGCATCAGGTATCCTACAACTGCTGTGTCAACATACTGTGTAACACCTACGTTTGAGCAGTGAGCTCTGTGAGCTGTACCGAACGCATCGTTTACAAATACGTCGCAGAGAGATGCAAGTTCTTTGGAGAAAGCTTCTCCGTTCTTTGTCTCTTCTGCTCTGTAACGTGTGTTCTCGAGAAGTACAACGTCGCCGTCGTTCATAGCTTCAACAGCTGCTTTCGCGTTCGGACCTACAACTTCCGGATCAGCCGCGAATTTTACTTCCTGTCCGAGGAGTTCGGACAGTCTTACTGCAACCGGTGCGAGAGAAAGTTCCGGTTTCGGCTCTCCCTTCGGTTTTCCGAGGTGTGAGCAGAGGATCACTTTTCCGCCGTCAGCGATCAGCTTCTTGATCGTCGGAAGCGCTGCAACGATACGGTTCTCGTCCGTGATCTTTCCGTCCTGGAGCGGTACGTTGAAATCACATCTCACAAGGACTCTCTTGCCCTTTACATTGATATCATCTACTGATTTTTTGTTAAGTGCTGCCATTTTTATAGCCTCCTGATACTTTATAAACCAATTGCGCCGGGACCTCTCCCATGCGCTTTTTCCACGAAACAGGGTCCGGTCCTACAACAAGACCGGACCCCATTGTGAGTCAATTATTCAGAATCATCTTCTGAGAACTTGTCCATGTTCAAGAGAATGGATTAAGCCTCAAGCAGTTTTCCGAAGTATTTGATTGTTCTTACCATCTGGCTTGTGTAAGAGTTCTCGTTGTCATACCATGAAACAACCTGAACCTCTGTATTTCCATCGCCTGTCGGAAGAGCCATTGTCTGTGTAGCGTCGAACAGAGAACCATAGCTCATACCAACGATATCGCTGGAAACGATCTCGTCTGTGTTGTATCCGTAGGACTCGTTAGCTGCTGCTTTCATAGCTGCGTTGATCTGATCAACTGTAACTTCGCCCTCAACAACTGCTGTCAGGATTGTTGTAGATCCTGTCGGAGTCGGGACACGCTGAGCAGATCCGATCAGTTTTCCGTTCAGTTCCGGGATAACAAGGCCGATAGCCTTAGCTGCACCTGTGCTGTTCGGTACGATGTTGACAGCCGCTGCACGTGATCTTCTCAGATCGCCTTTTCTCTGCGGTCCGTCAAGTGTCATCTGATCGCCTGTGTAAGCGTGGATCGTGCACATGATACCGGATTTGACCGGTGCAAGGTCGTTCAGTGCTTTTGCCATCGGAGCGAGGCAGTTTGTTGTACAGGATGCAGCAGAAATGATGTTGTCATCCTTTGTAAGGGTCTCGTGGTTTACATTGTAAACGATTGTCGGAAGGTCGTTTCCTGCCGGAGCGGAGATAACAACTTTCTTAGCGCCTGCATCGATATGAGCCTGTGCTTTTGCTTTGGATGTGTAGAATCCTGTACACTCCAGAACAACGTCAACGCCGATCTCTCCCCACGGAAGCTCTGCTGCGTTAGCCATTGCGTAGATTTTGATCTCTTTTCCGTCAACAATGATGGAATCCTCTCCTGCCTCAACTTTGTCAGCCAGTGCATATTTGCCCTGTGTTGAGTCATATTTCAGTAAGTGAGCCAGCATTTTCGGGGATGTAAGGTCGTTGATTGCCACGATCTCAAATCCTTCTGCTCCAAACATCTGTCTGAAAGCGAGACGTCCGATACGTCCAAATCCATTAATCGCTACTTTTACTGCCATGATTAATTCCTCCTAAAAGTTTAAAAAATTTTTGACTGGTAGCCAGTCATGGCAATGAATCTTTAACCTCCCGTGATTGTTAAAGATTCATCAACTAAAATAATTGTACTAAAACAGAAACAAAAATTCAAGTAGAAAATGTATTTTTATACAGCTATCCTCTCATTCTGTCTTATACCGGCTTTATCGTGCCTCCTCCGAGCACATATTCTCCGTCATAGAGCACCACAGCCTGCCCCGGCGTCACCGCCCTGATGGGCTCCTCGAAGGTACATGTGATCTCGTCTCCGCCGGTCTTTTCCACGGTGCACCAGGCTCCTTTATGGTTATAGCGGATCTTCGCGGACACCCGCCTCGGCTCTGTCAGATCCTCTATAGCCATAAAGTTCAGTCTGTCCGCTTTGAGCGTCCGGGTCAGGGATTCCTCATATGTCCCGATGACCACCTCGTTCGTCTCGGGACGGATCTCCAGGACAAAAGCCGGATATCCCAGAGCGAGCCCCAGCCCTTTCCGCTGTCCCACCGTATAGTGGATGATCCCTCTGTGGCGCCCCAGGACTTTCCCGTCCGGGGTCACAAAGTTTCCTTCCGGTATCTCCTTTCCCGTTGTCTCTCTGATGAAGGAGGCATAATCCCCGTCAGGCACAAAACAGATATCCTGGCTGTCCGGCTTGTCTGCCACCTGAAGACCCAGATCCGCTGCGAACTTCCTGATCTGATCCTTTGAATAGTCTCCATCCGGCATCAGCGTCCGTTTCAGCTGTTCCTGTGTCAGGTTGTAGAGTGCATAAGTCTGGTCCTTCCCCGGCACAGATGCGCGCCGCAGGGCATATCTGCCGTTTTCCAGTTTTTCGATCCTGGCATAATGGCCTGTCGCGATGTAATCCGCTCCGATGGAGAGGCTTCTGTCCAGAAGGGCTTCCCACTTGACATACCGGTTGCACGCGATACAGGGATTGGGAGTCCGCCCGTCCAGATACTCCGCAGTAAAATAATCGATCACCTGCTCTTTGAACTCTTTTTTAAAGTTCATGACATAGTAGGGGATATCCAGCGCCGCCGCCACTCTCCGCGCGTCCTCCACGGCGCTCAGTCCGCAGCAGCCCCCGTTTTCTTCCACAGAACAGGCGTCTTCATCCTGCCAGATCTGCATAGTGACGCCGATCACATCATATCCCTGCTCTTTTAACAGCCATGCCGCCACGGAGGAGTCTACTCCTCCCGACATGCCAACCACCACTCTGCTCATCAGTATTCCTCTTCTTCCTCTTCCTCGCCTTCATGGATATCGGACTTTGGTTTCTCCAGTCCCTCGATCTTGATCCCGTTCTTCTCCGCATAGTCCCAGAGTGCCGCGTGGATCGCTTCCTCTGCCAGAAGGGAGCAGTGTACCTTTACCGGCGGGAGCCCGTCCAGTGCCTCCATGACCGCTTTGTTCGTGACCTGCATCGCCTCCTGGATATTTTTCCCTTTCACCAGTTCTGTAGCCATACTGGATGTGGCGATCGCCGCGCCGCAGCCGAAGGTCTTGAACTTCACGTCGCGGATGATCTGGTTCTCGTCGATATCAAGATAGATCCTCATGATGTCGCCGCATTTTGCGTTGCCTACTGTTCCCACTCCGCTGGCATCCTCGATCTCTCCTACATTTCTCGGATTCTGAAAATGATCCATTACTTTCTCTGTATACATGACTTTGTTCCTCCGTCTCTTTTATTTATCAGCTTTCTCTTAGTTTTTTTCTGCGCTGTCTTTCTTTTTTATAAAATCCTCGTACAGTGGGGACATGCTCCTTAACTGCTCCACGATCCCTTTGAGGCAGTCCACTGTATAATCCAGATCCTCTTTTGTGGTGTCCGCTCCCAGCGTCATCCTCAGAGAGCCATGTGCGATCTCATGAGGCAGTCCGATGGCAAGGAGTACATGGGACGGATCGAGAGATCCGGATGTACATGCCGAGCCGCTGGATGCACAGATTCCTTTCATGTCAAGCATGATCAGGAGTGATTCCCCTTCGATATACTGAAAACTGAAGTTCACGTTATTCGGAAGCCTCTTCTCCCGGTCACCGTTGAGCCTGCAGTAAGGGATCTCCTCCTCGATCCTGCGGATCATATAGTCCCGGAGTTCCCGCTCTTTTGCAGTTCTTTCTTCCATACCAGACGCTGCAAGTTCCACCGCCTTTCCGAGCCCCACGATCCCCGGTACATTCTCTGTCCCGGCACGGCGCTTTCTCTCCTGAGCGCCTCCGTGGATAAAGGAGCGGATCTTCACGCCTTTCCGGATATAGAGGAATCCGATCCCCTTGGGTCCGTTCAATTTGTGTCCGCTGGCACTGAGCATGTCGATATGGCACTCATCCACATTGATCGGCACCTGGGCAAATGCCTGCACCGCGTCTGTATGGAAAAGCACGCCGTGCCTGTGAGTGATCTCACCGATCTCCCGAATGGGCTGGATCGTCCCGATCTCATTGTTTGCGAACATGATGCTGACCAGGATGGTATCCGGCCGGATCGCCGCTTCCACAGCCGCCGGATCCACAAGTCCGTTCTCATCCACATCCAGATAAGTCACTTCGTACCCTCTTTTTGCCAGATATTCACAGGTGTGGAGGATAGCATGGTGCTCGATCTTACTGGTGATGATATGTTTTCCTTTGGAAGCGTACGCCTCCGCTGTCGCCGTCAGTGCCCAGTTGTCGGACTCAGTTCCACCCGCTGTAAAATAGATCTCATTCGCCTTCGCGCCGAGCACGCCCGCGATCGTCTCTCTCTGTCTCGTGATCACTTCTTTATTTGCAGATGCAAATCCGTACACACTGGACGGATTTCCATAATTCTCTGTAAAATAAGGCAGCATCGCCTCTACTACTTCCGGCGCCGTCTTTGTTGTCGCCGCATTGTCAAGATAGATCATCTTGTCCATCTCTTCCTACCTCCTTGTTCTTCTCTCTGCTCTCCTCAACGAGCTGATCCAGCCGGATCTCATCTACGGTCCGGTTGATGCTCTCATTGATCCGTTTCCATACATATTTTGTCACACAGCTGTCTGCCGCCCTGCATACACCATCCGGATCGAGTCCGGCACAGTCCACCGGATCAAGGTTCCCTTCCAGCGCCCGGAGCACATCTCCGACCGAGATCTTTCCCGGGTCACGCGCAAGGACATAACCGCCTCCCGCTCCCCGGACGCTTTGGATAAGTCCTGCCTTTTTCAGCTTTGCCATAAGCTGTTCCAGATATCTTTCCGAGAGGTCCTGTCTTGCCGAAATGCTGGTGATCGATACCGGCGTGCCGCCGCTGCTGTGTACAGCCAGGTCGATCAGGGCTCGCAGTCCATATCTTCCTTTCGTCGACAGCTTCACATTCTCACCTTCCCGTTTTTATTTCCTAGTAAATTACTGGGTTTTCCTTTTGTAGGATATCACCATGATCCTGTTCTGTCAACCCATTTTCCGGCATAATTTATCAATAGATGCATCAGTTCAGCCCGCATCTTATCTCTTATAGCGGAACTGCTGCCAACATAGATAAGTTAAATTTTTGTTTTTGAGAGGTGTTATATGTCCACCAGGCACAAATTACTCCGGGGAACTCTCGTACTCACTGCCGCAGGGCTCTTAAGCAGGCTTATGGGCTTCTTTTTCCGCATCTTCTTAAGCCATGCCTTCGGTGAGGAAAATGTAGGACTCTATCAGCTCATCTTCCCTGTCTACAGCCTCTGTCTTGCCTTGGGAACTTCAGGCATCCAGACCGTACTCTCCCGGACTGTCGCACGGAAAGTCTCCCTTGGGAAAACAGAGGAAGCGCACAGTTCTCTCTGCATGGCTCTGACCCTCACCGTTTCACTGTCTGTTGCCGAGATTTTTTTTATCCAGAAAAATGCGGCGCGGATCGCTGTGCGCTTTCTGGGAGACTCACGGTGCGAAGAGCTTCTCCTGATCATCTCCTACGCCCTTCCCTGCGCATCTATCCACAGCTGTCTCTGCGGATACAGTTACGGGATGCAGAAGACCCGGCTTCCCGCTCTCTCCCAGCTCATCGAGCAGACAGTCCGGATCGCCAGTGTCAGCCTGCTCTTTTTTCTGTTCCGCCAGAACGGCGTCAGCCCTTCTGTCAGCCTCGCCACCGCGGGCATCGTGATCGGGGAGTTTGCTTCCGCTCTTTTTTCTGTCCGTTTTTTTCCGCGGCGCAGCAAAATAACACCGATACCCTTCCTGCGCACTGTAAAAGATACAGGGGCGGAACTGATAACCCTCTCTCTTCCGCTCACAGCCAACAGGGCATGCGTCACTCTGCTCCAGAGTATTGAGGCTGCATCGATCCCCGCAAAATTAAAGCTCTGCAGTCACAGTGCCAGCGAAGCACTCATCCTTTACGGAGTGCTCACCGGGATGGCTCTTCCCTGCATCCTGTTCCCCTCCGCCGTCACAAACTCTGTAGGCGCCGTGCTGATGCCTGCCGTCGCCGAACAGCAGGCTGCCGGGAACAGCAGGAACATGTCCGCTCTTATAAAAAGAGCGGCAGGAAGCTGTTTTATGCTGGGTCTGGCATGCTGCCTTGTTTTCCTTATTTTCGGGAGATTTATCGGGGAACTGCTTTTTCACAGTGAGACCGCCGGTGATTTCATCATGACACTCTCCTGGATCTGCCCATTCCTGTATACCAACTCTGCGCTGATAAGCACCATCAATGGGCTGGGCAGGACTTCCTGGACCTTCCTGATCAATGTCTCCGGGCTTACCCTCCGCATCGCCAGTGTCTTCTTTGCCATCCCTTCTTTTGGGATGGAAGGATACCTCTGGGGCCTCCTGGCAAGCCAGTTTGCCGTAACACTCCTATCATGCGCTGCCCTCAAACTCAGCCTCTCCTCTCCCCACAGGGCAGAAAAAAACCCGCAGTCATCTGCGGGGTGATGGTCTCCCCCTCTGTGTTCTCACAGCGTGGAGAGAAATGCTCTCATCAGGACCGGATTCACATAGATCTCCAGCAGGATCCCCACCGCCAGCGCCGTGAGGACAAACACCGTCTTCTGCCGGTTCCACTGGGTCTGCGGATAAGACCAGCAATACCACAGCAGGACCAGATACGCCGGGATATACAGCAGGAACTGGGGTAAGATGCCTGCAATGCAGAGAAAACTCCCCCTGATCCCCATACTCAGCACCGAGGTGGAGATCAGGATCCCAGCCGACATGCCCGTCCACACCAGAAACAGGACTGCCCCGATCCTCCTCATCTTTGTCATCGACAGGGCAAGGAGTACAAGGAAAGGAAGGACCCGCAGACGGAGCAGATACCAGACATATTCCTCTGCCACGATCTTTACCGTCTGAAACTGATCCAGAAAATATTCGCTGAATATCCCCGGCTCCGCCACATATTTTTTTGCCAGCAGGTTCACATAAAGCACTCCTATCAGAAATCCCGGCATAAAAAAAGCAAGAAGCTGCTTTCTTAAATGAAGTATCTTCAAAGCTGTTCCTCCCTCAGTTGAGCTGTCACCATCCGGTAACCTTAAGATAATTCATTATATGCCGGGACTCATCATTTATTCTTTAGTTTCTGTTATACTTTGTGTCATATGCAAGGAGTGCAGAGACCGTCTTGGCGTCTTCGATCTCACCGGAAAAGATCTTTTCCTTCAGTTCCCCGATCGTGTATGCTTTCAGGTCGATAAATTCATCCTCATCCAAATGCTGCTTTGACGGGATCAGGTCTTTTGCCACATAGACTTCGATCCTTTCATTGCAGAACGCGACCGTGGTCCTCAGATTGATCAGCCACTCCAGTTCATCACTGCGGTACCCCGTCTCTTCTTCCAGTTCTCTGGATGCGCAGCTGATCCCCGGCTCATCCGCCTCGTCAAGTGCCCCTGCCGGTATCTCCAGAGTATATCTGTCCAGGGCATTTCTATACTGTCTGACCATCAGTATCCTTCCGTCCGGCAGGACCGGGACAACTGCCGCCGCCCCCTTGTGCTTTATAAAGTCCCAGATCACTGTATGGTCCCCGTTTATCTCCATCGTATCCTGATAGAAATCAATGATCTTTCCTTTAAACTTCAGTTCCCGGTTCAGACGCCTTATCTTATCGCTCATTTTCTCGTCTCCTCTCCATTTCTTTTTTGATCAGATCACTTTTTCTGATAATTTCCCGATAGAATCAGAAAGCCCTCGTCTTTCGACAAGGGCTGTATCTCTCTTTTTTGTTATGATTTATTTCGCATAGTCTGTCGCCCGTGACTCTCGGATCACGTTTACTTTGATCTGTCCGGGATATTCCAGTTCGAATTCGATCTGTTTTGCAATATCCCTTGCTAAAAGCACCATATCATCATCAGATACCTGCTCTGGAACTACCATAACACGAATCTCTCTACCTGCCTGAATGGCAAAAGACTTATCCACACCTTTAAACTGGTTGGTTATCTCTTCTAACTGTTTTAATCTGTTTGTATATGTTTCGATCGTTTCCCTTCTCGCACCCGGTCTTGCTGCTGAGATCGTATCAGCTGCCTGGACCACACAGGCGATCAGGCTCTGCGGCTCAACATCCCCGTGATGTGATTCCACAGCATTGATCACCGTTGCAGATTCCTTATATTTTCTACAAAGGTCTGCACCGATCTGAATATGTGAACCTTCCACATCATGATCTATAGATTTTCCTATATCATGCAGAAGCCCTGCCCGCTTCGCGACTCTCACATCCAGTCCGATCTCGCCTGCCAGGAGTCCTGCAAGCTGTGCCACTTCGATAGAATGTTTGAGTGCATTCTGTCCGTAGCTCGTTCTGAATTTCATACGTCCAAGGAGACGGATCAGTTCCGGATGGATCCCTGTCACACCCACTTCAAGGGCAGCAGCCTCGCCTTCCTCGCGGATCATGGTATCGACTTCTTTCTGTGCCTTCTCAACCATCTCCTCGATCCTTGCCGGATGGATCCTTCCGTCCACGATCAGCCGCTCAAGAGCGATCCTCGCCACTTCACGGCGGATCGGATCAAAACCGGAGAGCACGACCGCTTCCGGAGTGTCATCAATGATAAGTTCCACACCCGTAAGCGTCTCAAGTGTCCGGATATTCCTGCCTTCCCTTCCGATGATCCTTCCTTTCATCTCATCGCTCGGGAGCTGCACGACAGAGATCGTGGTCTCTGCCACATGGTCTGCGGCACAGCGCTGGATCGCGTTGACAACAAATTCTTTCGCCTTTTTGTCTGCATCTTCCTTTGCCTGAGACTCCAGTTCCCTGATCATCTTTGCAGTGTCATGCTTAACATCTTCTTCAACAGTTTTCAACAGATATTCTTTTGCCTGTTCGGAGGTCAGTCCTGAGATTCGTTCCAGTTCCTGTACACGTTTCTGACTAAGTTCTTCTACTTTAGCTTCGCGCTGACGCAGCTGCTCTTCTTTGGATGACATCTTGTTCTCTCTGTGTTCGAGAGCATCTGATCTCTTTTCGACAGCTTCTTCCTTTGCAAGCACTCTTTTCTCATAGCGCTGCAGTTCAGCTCTTCTTTCTTTCGTCTCCTTCTCAAGATCGTTCTTCGTCCGGATCGATTCTTCCTTCACTTCGAGAAGAGCTTCTTTCTTCGTTGTCTCCGCAGTTTTCACAGCATCGTCGATAATTTCCCGCGCTCTGCTCTCCGCATTTCCAATCTTACTCTCTGCATTCTTCCTGAGATTGGAGATCGTCGCAAAGTGGGTAATGATACCGACTATCAACGCGAGGGCTACAGCAATGCCTATACATACACCTAGACTTAATTGCACAGGAGCACCTCCTTATTAAATTTTCATTGTACATATTATTTAAATACAACAGTTAAATTTTATAGTGTTTTCACAACAATGTCAAGCATCCTCACTATAATTTTGTATCACTTGACGGACAGTCTCATATCCGAATCCTTTCCGCCCCAGATAGGCGTAGATCTTCCGCAGTTTCTGCTCGTCTTCTTCCCCGGGATCGAACCGTTTTTTCCTCAAAAGCCCCCTCACGGCTTCCTCTTCTCCGCCTTCTCCGTAACATATCTCAAAGGCTTCATCGATCCGTTCAGAGGATACCCCCTTCTGTGCCAGAAGGGCACGGATCTCTTTCCTGCTCTTTGAGTTTTTTCTGCTCCTGACAAAGTTTTCCGCGAAACGGCTGTCATCCAGATAACCGAAAGAACGGACATACTCCACAGCCTGGTCAACTGCCTTTTCCGGATACATCGCCCTTCGGAGTTTTTCCCGGAGCCCAGACTCTGTCCGGTCCATATCTTCCAGCAGATGCATCGCATACAGCTTTGCCCGTTTCAGGACCACTTCCTTCTCGATCTTATCCACAGTCTCCGGCGGGAGGTCCTCCCCCTCCCGGACACCGTATCTGGAAAGTTCTCCTTTATAGAGTACAAATGCAAACTCTCCATCAAGCCAGACTCTGTACTTTGTCCTGGTGCATGCTTCCGTTTTCGTGACGATCATCCTCTGTACCCCTTTCCTGCCCGGGCACCTGATATCCGGATCATGCTTCTCCCTTCGGCGCTTTCTCCGGCTTCAGCTTCAGATCGCTCTCTGCTTTGCTCTTCGCTTCTTCCCCCGTCTCTTCTTCGTCCGTGAGATGATAGTGCGCCCTCACCTTTCTGTCAAGTTCCTCCATCACTTCCGGGTGTGATTCCAGATAGGCTTTCGCGTTCTCGCGGCCCTGTCCGATCTTCTCTCCTTCATAGGCATACCACGCACCGCTCTTCTTTACCACGTCGATCCCTGCTGCAAGATCCAGGATATCACCGGCTCTGGAAATGCCTTTTCCGAACATGATATCAAATTCAGCTTCTTTAAAAGGCGGAGCGATCTTGTTCTTCACGATCTTGATCCTTGTCCTGTTCCCCACCATCTCGCCGCTCTGCTTGAGCGTCTCGATCCTTCTGACATCCATACGCACAGAGGCATAGAACTTCAGGGCACGCCCTCCGGTAGTCGTCTCCGGATTTCCAAACATGACTCCTACCTTCTCCCTGAGCTGGTTGATAAAGATCACGATACAGTTGGACTTGCTGATCACCGGTGTCAGTTTCCTCAGCGCCTGGGACATCAGCCTCGCCTGCAGTCCCACATGGCTGTCTCCCATGTCTCCCTCGATCTCCTGTCGGGGAACAAGTGCTGCCACAGAGTCGATAACGATAATATCGATTGCTCCGGAACGTACCATCGTCTCCGCGATCTCCAGTGCCTGGTCACCGCTGTCAGGCTGGGAGATATAAAGTTCATCGATATCCACGCCGATGTTCTTCGCGTAGACCGGGTCCAGGGCATGCTCCGCATCGATAAATCCGGCGATCCCGCCTCTCTTCTGGACTTCCGCGATCATATGCAGTGCCACCGTCGTCTTACCGCTGGACTCCGGTCCATATACTTCTATCACACGGCCTTTCGGCACTCCGCCAAGTCCCAGCGCCAGATCCAGGCTGAGACACCCTGTCGGCACAGTCTCCACCGCCACATGAGCTCCGGACTCTCCCAGCCTCATGACTGTTCCTTTTCCAAAATCCTTTTCCAGCTTCGCGATCGCCGCGTCAAGGGCTTTTTTCTTTTCTTCATTATTATTTGCCATGATATGATTTCTCCTTCTCAGATATCGAACAGTTGTTCGTGTATTATTATACTATTATACTTATCCTAAAATGTCAACCACATTTTCTACTCGTTTCAGCCGCTTTTCATAGGCATTCCCCCTGTCCTATTTCCATTTTCACATTATCTGTTACATCTCTGCGGATCCTGCTCCGATACCGGAGCTCAGAATAGATCGGCACGCCGTTCGGCGTGTAGAACGCGGCGGCAGGAACGCCGCCGGTATCGACAGTTACAGAGTAACACAGGACAGGGGAGAATGCAAGCCGGCGTTTCCGGTGATCACGCCTCCATTTTTCCGGTCTTCACACCGTTTTCCACTTTCTCACTTTTTCCCGGTAATAGATCACGCCTTCCTTTACGATAGCGGCGCATCCGTCCCGCACCTCCACCATAGTGACGGAACAGTTCGGCGGGACTTCATCCTGCCAGAACCCGGCAATATCCGTTTTTCCCTTGATCCGGTTGAGCAGCGCTGTCATTGCGGCGCCGTGAGTGGAGACGAGGATATTTTTCTCCGCAAGGTCCTGCCGGCTGCAGAGTTCTTCCAGGAAACTTCCGGTCCGCTCGTAGAGTTCTTCTACGCTCTCCGCCCCCTCCGGCGGGACGTAGGACGCCGTATCCGTAAAAAACAGATTAAAAGCTGCGCTTTCCGGTTCCGGGTCTTCTCCTCCGCTGCACATCCCTTCATAAACACCGAATCCGATCTCTTTGATCCTGTCATCATCCAGCAGGGGGACTTTCCTTTCCCCAAGGATGATCTCTGCCGTCTCCCTCGCTCTCCTTAACGGGCTGGTATATCCCATATCGATCGGGATCTCCTTCATCCCTTCCGCCGTCTCTTCCGCCAGATGGCGCCCGTGATCGTTCAGCGGGATATCTGTGTGTCCCTGCACCTTTCTCCGGCGGTTCCAGTCGGTCTCGCCGTGCCTTACAATATACAGCATCATCTTTGTTTTCTCCTTCCCGTTAAACTGATACTAAGTATACGCATTTCTCTTAAAAACGTCAACGCCACAACTGAGGATGCGCTTGCCAGCGGACATCCCGGGCAGTATAATAAAACCGGCAGCGATCGTTCCGGTGCTGCCGGATCCTGTCTGTAAGATCAAAGGAAAACCTGAGAGATCCTCAGAAAAAGAAAGGAAGATATTTGATGGAAATGAAAAAGATCACAAGCTTTACCGTGGACCACATCCGTCTGGTCCCCGGTCTCTATGTATCCAGAAAAGACAGGGCAGGCGATGCAGTCATCACCACCTTCGACATCCGCATGACAAGCCCCAACGACGAACCGGTGATGAACACGGCCGAGGTGCATACGATCGAACACCTTGGCGCCACCTTTTTGAGGAACCATGAAACATATGGGGATTCCGTCCTGTACTTCGGACCTATGGGCTGCCGGACAGGCTTTTACCTTCTCCTTGCCGGAGACTATTCCTCAGCCGACATCGTGCCCCTCATGAGAGAAATGTTCACATTTATAGCCGGATTTGACGGCGAGGTCCCCGGAGCTGCCGCAAAGGACTGCGGCAACTATCTTGACATGAACCTTCCCATGGCGAGGTATATGGCAAAACGCTATCTCCGCGATGTGCTGACAGATATCCAGGACAGCCAGCTCTATTACCCCGAATAACCTTAACCTCTGCGTTTCGTTCTGGAAAGGACTTCTTTTCTGATGTAGATGTAAGTCTTTTCTTCCCCTTCCTCCGCAAGCATGAAAAGAAGCTTTTCCAGAAGTTTTCTCGTCTCCGGATGCATCAGGGCACCCGCCTTTCCCTTCTCATAGTATTCCAGCGGATCTCTGTCCGTATATTCACTGCCCCTGTAGACCTTGCTCGCCGCAATGCGGTCCAGGAACATCTCGACCACATATCTCACCGGCATCTTCATGCCAGTCAGTGTCCCGCTCCCATCCAGGCTGTAGTCGATCCAGTATTCATAATGATGGCGGTTGCGCCCTTTGTGATGGAGCCATGCCGAAGAATATCCCCGCTCCTCCCTCTCTGCATTGTTGGGGCTTCTCGTCCCCTGGTAATATCTGCATCCCACGCGGAATTCCGTCCAGCTGTACTTGGACAGATCATGGCAGATCCCCTGCCGGTAGAGCCCCACGCGAAAGCATTCTTTCATGACAAGTATCTTATGTTTCGTGATAGTACAGAAATGTTTAAACGCCTTCATCTATCTCTGATCTCTGCCTGCTGACGAGCAGGGAAATACTTCTCTCCTTCAATTCAATGATCTTCTGCTCCTCGAGAGGCTCAGGCTTCTCAAGGATCCCGTCCGCCGTCGTCCCGGCGAGCATCCACTTTTTCCCTTTTCCCGGAGACGGGAGCGCGAACGGATGAGGGATCCAGTGCATATTATATGCGATAAAACATGCCTCGTCCTTCTCGCCCTCTGCCGCGTACATCGCTCCCAGCTGGCGGCTTGCCACATCGGCCATCGCTCTCCACGCATACTCTCCGTGGAATGAGACATCAGGCATGCCGCATCCGTTCCGGTCCATTCCTTTGAGCCCGTCTCTCCTGTGAAGACAGCCGTGCTCTTTCCGGAATCCGATCAGGCTTTTCACATGGCGGAACAGAGAATCGTCCGTCTTAAGGCGGCTCCAGTTCACCCATGCCGTCTCATTATCCTGGCAGTAGACATTGTTGTTCCCCTTCTGTGAGTTATAAAACTCATCCCCTGCCAGAAGACACGGCGTCCCCTGGGAAGTGAGCAGGAGAGTGAATGCATTCTCCGCCTGATTCTTCCGGAGCGCCATGACCGCTTTTTTCCGGCTCGGTCCCTCCGCGCCGCAGTTCCAGCTGTAATTAAACTCCGGCCCGTCCTGATTTCTCTCACCGTTTCCTTCATTGTGCTTTCCGTCGTAGGAGACCAGGTCCCAGAGCGTAAAGCCGGTATGTCCTGTTATATAGTTGCACTTTCCGTCCTCCGCCGAATTATGTTCCAGAGCCCACATGACATCGTTCACCATATTCTCGTCCCCTTTGAGGAACCGGCGCATCACATTCTGATACCCGTCGTCCTTGCGCATCAGCTTGATATCTTTAAGAAACGGATCTGCATTTAAAATGTCCCACGGAACACTATAGGGATTGACGACAAATCCGTCTATATGATACTCCATCATATAAAATTTCAAACATTCCAGGGCTGTCTGGACAGATGTTTTCTCCCCGAAAGGCATCTCCAGCACTACTTCGATCCCTGCTTCATGGCACGCCCTGACCATATCTTTAAGCTCTGTGGACGCGTTCTTCCCCGCCGCATAGGAATGTTTCGGCGCGAAATAGTATCCTTCCCCGTATCCCCAGTAATTGATCTGTCCGTTTACATACTCTTCAAACTCATAGACAGGCATGCACTGGATCTGGTTGATCCCCAGTTCCTTCAGATACGGGATCTTCTCTGTCACTCCAAGAAATGTTCCCTTATGCGCTACTTTCGAAGAACTGTGTTTCGTGAACCCCCGGACATGGAGGCTGTATGCCACCACCTCATTCCAGGGGATATGGAGCCGTTTATCTCCATTCCAGTCATATCCTGACGGAACGATCTTTCCCCGGATCTCATGTTCCTGGAGATTCTGTCTGATCCCGAACGCCTTTTTGCCCGCGATCTCCTTCACATAGGGATCCATGAATACTTTTT
>HHCFC02800__coassemble_1672_pt1 | contig 16540 bp, 13 predicted proteins | sample HHCFC02800__metabat2_high_PE_058 | metagenome-assembled genome bin HHCFC02800 | reverse complement strand
TGATCTTGATCAGTTTTGCATTCAGACTTTCTGCAAATCCGTCCGGAACCAGGGAACCGGCCATCTCAAGCATACTTTCAAGTTTCATTTCTTTCATCATATCCCACATTCCTTCGCCTGGTCTTATGGTCATATTCATGGCAAGCTTAAAAGCTGTGGAGGCGATCTCCAGAGACTCCTCATTCTTTGCGAGATCTCCCATCGTATCTTTGATACTGTACATTCCTTCCGGGAACTCCATTGGAGCCTTCAGATCCATATCGCCTACGGTCTGGAACCAGTTTGCAACGCCTTCTGCGCGCTCATTTACTTCCGGAAGAACGTAGATGGAAGGTCCTTTCTCCACTTTCTCCAGGGTCATCGTGTCTTTCAGGCCGCCTGCGGCCGCCATGACTGTGTTGAAACCGTCCTTCAGAGAAACAGTGAACACGAATACTTTGTCTGCAGATTTTTCTTCCACTTTCTCACCGTTGAGATAGAGTGTGACAGCCGGCTGGTTGGAGTATACCCTGATCTCTGTCGTCTCGCCTGCTCTCTGAGCATAGCGTTTGCCGCACAGATGTACCATGGGCTCTTTGTTCCAGTATGCTTTATAGATATAGTAAGCGTCCTTTTTCGTTTTTCTGTCGATGGTGACAAGACCTTTGTTGTTCCTTCCGGCTACACCGCCCTCGTTTCTTGCAGCGCATCCGAAGTCGAACATGTTCCATACATGGCTGGACCAGATCCACGGACGTTCATCCAGTACTTTTGCCATGTGTTCGTGGTACAGCGCCTGATATTCTTCGCTGTAGTCCTTACATGCCGGGTTCGGTCCGTGGTAAGTGATAATGCCTTCGCATCCGTACTCGGAAAGTCCCAGACAGATATCCGGATGAATCTTGTGGAAGTTGTCAAGCCAGGGACCATTGTCCTCCATTTTCCCGCCGTACCATCCAAAGTAGTGATTGTAACTCTCCACGTCTGTGATGCCGTGCATCGGGCTTTCGATCGGTGTCATGGATACATGGGCGATGGTGGTCAGACGGGTTGGATCCAGTTCTTTTGCAAGTGAGTTCAGTTCTTTATGGTTTTCCACCAGCTTCTCGGAGATGCCTCCGATGAGGATCTCGTTGGAGATGCCCCAGAAGCAGATGGACGGATGGTTGTAGTTCTGGATGATCAGCTCTTTTAACTGGCTGATGCAGTTCTGGTGCGCATCCGGGTCTTTATTGAACACGCTGATGAACGGGATCTCTGCCCAGATGATGAATCCCAGCTCATCACATGCGTCATAGAAATCCTGTGAGTGCTGATAGTGGGCGAGACGGATGGTGTTCGCGCCCAGTTCCTTGATGATCTCGGCGTCTCTGTAGTGGTCCTCTCTTGTCAGTGCATTTCCTTTGTAGAGCATGTCCTGATGACGGCTGACACCGCGCAGAGGAGTCTCCACTCCGTTGATGATAAAGCCCTTGTCCGGGTCGCAGGAGAAGCTGCGGACACCGACTCTCGCGGAAATCTCATCGTACGCTTCATTGCGGCGCTGAAGGACTGCCTTTACCGTATACAGGTACGGGCTGTCGATCTCCCATTTCTTTGCATCCGGCACATAGATGGAAACCGCTGTGTCGTCTGCCGGGCGGCATGCGCTCGCCACTTCTTTTCCGTCTGCGTCGCAGATGGAGTACAGTACTGTAAAGTTCTCGTCTATATTTTTAACATAGGATACAATATCGAATGTTGCGCCTCCGCAGTCACACGGTTTCGGAGTCACCTGGAATCCGGGACCACCATAGTAGTCCAGATCAAAGTGAGCATCCGGTACACTGATCAGGTTCACTCCGCGGTAAAGCCCTCCGTAGAATGTGAAGTCCGCGGACTGGGGATAAACACTGTCTTTATACTCGTTGCTGCATGCAACTGCGAGAAGATTCTCGCCGTCTTCTTTACAAAGATCTGTGATGTCTGCACGGAAGATGGAATAGCCCCCTTCGTGATAAACGGCTTCTTTGCCGTTTACATAAACAGTGGCCTGCTGGCCGGCCGCCAGGATCTCTACATAAACACGGCCACCTTTTAACGGCTGCTTTGGAGTCTTAAAAGTTTTGGCATACCAGTACGTTCCTCTGTCATAACTTCCGTTTCCATCCTGACCGTCCACTGCATTCCAGGAATGAGGTAAATCGATGTCCTGCCAGTCAGCGGGAAGAGTTTCCGGAAGTCCTGCGTTCTTCTGGATAAATTTCCAGTTGTTATTCAGGTTGATTACGTTGCGCATAGATATCCCTCCTATTTTATTACGCGATCTTTATAAAATATTCTAATGCCGGACGGCAGAAAATAAAAGGAAGATATTCCGTGATTTTATCACAATATTTAGTATGGCAGGTTTTGTATGTGAAAAATCATACGGGATCGTTGATGATCGACGATATATTTTTGATGACAGAACGGGATAAGAGTTATATAATCTATTTTATAAAAATGATAATATAAGTGGAGGAGCATCAATGAGACAGAATCCGGGAAAAGGTCTGGAACCAAAACGTATCAATAAGATAAGGACTGCAAAATTTATTTCAGCCCGGCGGATGACTTCAAAGGCGGAGATTGCCTCCAGCCTGAACCTCAGTATGCCGACAGCCCTTGCCTATGTCAAAGAACTGATCGAGGCAGGCATTGTGGTGGAAGAGGGGGAGTACGAATCCACAGGCGGGCGCAAGGCGAAAGCGCTCTCTGTCAGAAGAGAGGCGGGATACGCGGCCGGGATCGATATCACCAACAATCATATCACGATGGTGATGACGGATGCCCGAAAAGATATCATAGCATCCGAGAGAATAAGGCGCCCTTTTGAAAATACAGCCTCATATTATGACATGCTGGTCAGGACGGTGTCGGATTTTATCTACAGACCGGAAATTGACCCGGGCAGGATCGCCGGGATCGGTTTTTCACTTCCGGGGATCGTGGATCAGGGGCAGGACCTTCTGCTGCGTTCCCATACGCTTCAGGTGCAGAATGTCAGTTTCAGGCCTGTGGGCAGAGCGCTGGGGTATCCCTTCCGCCTTGAGAATGATGCGAACAGCGCAGCGTTTGCGGAGCTTGGCATTGGTACACCCAACGCAGGGGAAGAAAGCCGAGATGGAGCCGGCAGAGATGCGGCGGATGCAGTCTATCTGTCTCTGAGCAATACGGTGGGCGGCGCGATCTTCCTGGGGCATGACCTATATCGGGGCGAGAATTTCAAGAGTGCTGAATTCGGCCACATGGTGATCGAGAAGAACGGCAGACAGTGCTACTGTGGAAAAAAAGGCTGTATGGATGCCTACTGCACGGCGCTTCGCCTGCAGGATCTCTCAGGGGGAAATCTGGAAGCTTTTTTTGACAAGGTAAGGAAGCGGGAGCCGGAGGCGCTGAAGGTGTGGGAGGAATATCTTGATCATCTTGCCCTGTCCGTGACAAATCTGCGGATGATATTTGACTGCAGGATCATCCTGGGCGGATACGTGGGCGGATTTCTTGAGGAATTTATGCCGGAACTCTCCAGAAAAGTCATGGAATATAACAACTTCGACCTGGATACTTCGTATCTGTATACCGGAAGATATAAATATGAAGCGTCCGCTTACGGGGCGGCTCTGGGATATATCGATTCCATATTTGAGAATATATAAGGGACGGATCGGATAAACAGGAAACAATATAATAGGAAAGAAAGTCAATGCACAACACTCTTTGTTTACAGTAACGAGAGCTGTTGTGCATTTTTCATAAACAAAGATCGGGAAAATTGTACATTGTGTGGAAATGCCGGAACCACTGTTGACAATTATGGATTCTAGTGCAATAATTTAATTACTTTAATAAAAGATTTTATAAAAGATAAAAGAAAAGGAGACGGAAAAATGGAAGGAAAGATGAAGACAGCGGTAATGCTCGGGATCGGAAAAATGGGATTTGAGGAGAGGGACATTCCTGTGCCAAAGGATAATGAGGTTCTGGTGAAACTGGAATATGTCGGGATATGCGGGAGCGACCTGCACTATTACGAGAGCGGAGCGATCGGGGACTATGTTGTGAAGCCGCCCTTTGTGCTGGGACACGAGCCGGGAGGCACGGTGGTGGAAGTCGGAAAAGATGTAAAGCATCTGAAAGTGGGAGACCGTGTGGCGCTGGAGCCGGGGAAGACCTGCGGACACTGTGAGTTCTGCAGAACAGGCAGATACAATCTGTGTCCGGATGTGGTCTTCTTTGCGACACCTCCGGTGGATGGAGTCTTTCAGGAATATGTGGCCCATGAGGCGGACCTCTGCTTTAAGCTCCCGGAGAATGTGAGCACGCTGGAGGGCGCTCTGATCGAACCGCTTGCCGTCGGGTTCCATGCGGCGATCCAGGGCGGAGCATGTATCGGGCAGAAAGCTGTTGTCATGGGAGCGGGCTGTATCGGGCTTGTATCAATGATGGCGCTGAAAGCACGCGGCGTGGGGGAAGTCTATGTAGTGGACGTTATGGATAAGCGTCTTGAGAAGGCGATGGAACTGGGAGCCACGGGCGTGATCAACGGGGCAAAGGAAAATGTAGAGGAAAAGATCCGCCAGATTACAGATGGAAAAGGCGTGGATCTGGTGGTCGAGACGGCAGGAACAGAGATCACTACGAGACAGGCGATCAATATCGCGAAGAAAGGCTCCAATATCGTTCTGGTAGGGTACAGCAAGACCGGGGAGATGACACTGCCCATGAGCCTGGTGCTGGACAAAGAGCTGACATTCAAGACTGTGTTCCGCTACAGACATATCTATCCCATCGCGATCGAAGCGGTGGCATCCGGCAAGGTGGACCTGAAAGGGATCGTGACAAATATCTTTGACCTGGATGACGTCCAGAACGCAATGGACCAGAGCGTGAATAATAAGGCGGATATCGTGAAGGCAGTCATCCGGATCTGAGTTTTATAGTCTTGATCAAGGGAGGGAAAAAGATCATGAAAGAGTCAAAGACAGATATCAAGGTGCCTCTGATCAGCAAGATCGCGTACGGCATGGGGGACGTGGGATGTAATTTCAGCTGGATGTTCGTGGGGAACTTTCTTATGATATTTTACACGGATGTGTTCGGGATCGGGATGGGGGCGGTCGCGGCGCTGATGCTCTTTTCCCGGTTCTGGGATGCGCTCAACGACCCGGTCATAGGAACTCTGAGCGACAAGACGAGATCGAGATGGGGGAGGTACCGTCCCTGGCTGCTGATCGCGGCGCCTCTCACCGCAGTTGTGCTCATACTTACATTCTGGGCGCATCCGGACTGGTCCGATACGTCAAAGATCGTATATATGGCAGTCACATACTGTATCCTTGTGCTGGGATATACCTGCGTAAATATCCCGTATGGGACCCTGTGCGGTGCCATGACACAGAATATCGAAGAAAGGGCAAAGATCAATACGTTTCGTTCTGTCAGCGCGATGATCGCGATCGGAGTGATCAACATCATAACAGTGCCGCTCATCGCCATGCTGGGAGATGGGGATGACAAGAGAGGGTATCTGCTCATCGCAGTCATCTACGGATGCATTTTTGCAGCGTGCCATATTTTCTGCTTCTCGAAAACAAAAGAAGTGGTGGAGATCCCCCAGAAGCAGAAGATATCTCTGAAAACACAGCTCCATGCGGCTCTGAAGAACAAACCTTACCTGATTGCGGTGGCAGGACAGTTCCTGTTCGGTATCACTTTATATGGAAGAAATGCAGACGCGCTGTACTATTTTACATATGTAGAAGGAAACCAGGCGCTCTACAGCACATACTCTCTGTTTATCATCATTCCTTCGATCATCGGAGCGGCCTGCTTCCCGCTGGTGTTCCGTCTGACAGAGAATAAAGGGAGGACGGCATCCATATTTGCCATGCTCACAGGCATCTGCATGTTCTGCATGTATTTCTTCTCCGCAGTGGAGTCCCCGGTGCCGTTTTATCTGTTCTCCTGTCTGTCCCAGTTTTTCTTCTCGGGATTTAACACGGCGATCTATGCGATCATTCCGGATTGTGTGGAGTACGGAGAGTGGAAGACCGGGATCCGAAACGATGGATTTCAGTACGCTTTTATCTCCCTGGGAAATAAGGCGGGGATGGCGATCGGAACCTCGCTCCTCGCCGGAGTTCTGGGAATGTGCGGATATGTGGCGAACCAGCAGCAGAATCCGGTCGTGCTCAGTGTGATCAGGCATTCTTTTACCACAGTACCCGGGATCATGTGGATCGTCACAGCGGCAGTGCTCCTTTTGTACCGGCTGAACAAGCAGAAATACAGCCGGATCATCAGAGAGCTCAGTGAGAGGAATGAATAACAGTTCAGCCCGCGCCATTCGCAAAGCCGCACTTACGTGCTATTCGCGGCTTTGCCGCTCCTTTGCTCATATTCGGGTGCTCAGCTCATAATGTAAGGGGCAGGATGATCTTTATGCCAGCATAAATCATCCTGCCCCTTACATTATGGCTGGATTGTTATAGAAAAATGCATGAAAAGGATTTCGAAATTTCAAAAAATGCGTTTACAAAAGCGAAAAATCGGAAATTATCAATAAAAAATGCAGGAAAGCATTGACGAACCGCCAAAAGTTATATAAAATAACACACAGTAAGCAAAAAAGCAAAAAAGAAAGTGGAGGAGTCCTGCAATGACTGCATACAAAGATTTAAGTAAGGAAGAGTTACTGGAGATTAAGAGCGAACTGGAAGCTCAGTTTGAAGAAGTGAAAGCCAAAGGGCTGAAGCTTGACATGTCCCGTGGAAAACCGTCTGCAGAGCAGCTGAATCTGTCAATGGGGATGATGGATGTGCTCAACAGCGGTGCGGACCTGATCTGCGAGGACGGCGTGGACTGCAGAAACTACGGCGGTCTGGATGGTATCAGAGAGGCAAAACAGCTTCTTGCTGACATGATGGAAGTGCCGAGAGACAATGTGATCATCTTCGGAAACTCCAGCCTGAACGTGATGTACGACACAGTGGCGCGCGCGATGACACACGGTATCCTGGGCAGCACACCGTGGTGCAAGCTGGATAAGGTGAAATTCCTCTGCCCGGTTCCGGGGTACGACAGACACTTCGCGATCACAGAGTTCTTCGGGATCGAGATGATCAATATCCCGATGACTCCTACCGGACCGGATATGGATCTGGTGGAGAAATATGTGAATGAGGATCCGGCTGTGAAAGGGATCTGGTGCGTGCCGAAGTATTCCAATCCGCAGGGCATCACATATTCTGATGAGACCGTGTTCCGCTTTGCAAACCTGAAGCCGGCTGCAGAAGATTTCCGTATCTTCTGGGACAACGCATACTGTGTACACCACCTGTATGAGGATAAGCAGGACTATCTGACAGAGATCCTGATGGAGTGTAAGAAGGCAGGCAACCCGGATATGGTCTATAAGTTTGCGTCCACATCCAAGATCTGCTTCCCGGGATCCGGTGTTGCAGCACTGGCGGCATCTGAGGCGAACTTAAACGAGATCCGCAGCATGATGCAGGTACAGACCATCGGACACGATAAGGTAAACCAGCTCCGCCACGTGCGTTTCTTCAAAGATATCCACGGCATCGTAGAGCATATGAAGAAACATGCAGATATCATGCGCCCGAAATTCGAGGCAGTCATCAACGGACTGGAGAAAGAACTGGGCGGACTGGAGATCGGTTCCTGGATCAAACCTCTGGGCGGATATTTTATCTCCTTTGACGCACTCGACGGCTGCGCGAAAGCGATCGTTGCGAAGGCAAAAGAGGCAGGACTTGTGATGACCGGCGCCGGAGCGACCTATCCTTACGGAAACGACCCGCACGACAGCAATATCCGTATCGCTCCGTCCTATCCGACTCCGGAAGAACTGGCTGTAGCGACAGATATCTTCGTGATGAGCGTAAAACTGGTAAGCATCGATAAGATCCTTGAAAGCAAATAAACTCTGAAAAAACAATTTAAAAGAGGGAGAGCCATTGGCTGTTGTTCAGCCAATGGCTCTCCCTCTTTACTTATCTGATCATCCCCTCTTTCCTTAGCATCTCCGGGAGCCCAGGGAGCAGCCGCCGCTTTGCGGCGCGCCCCTCCCGTCCCCACCCCAAACCGCCGGAGAAGGGGAAAAGCCCAGCCGGAGGGGTGTGCTTGCTCGAAGGCTGTATAACGGCGCCGGTCCTTAGGGCGCGTCTTTTGCGCCCTTATGTACCGCTGCGTCGTTCTCCAAACGAAAGTGTGCCTGAGAGCAACACACCCCTCCGGCGGACGTCTTCCTACCCCCTTCCCCGCCGGTTCCAGGACGTCTACCAGATTCCCAGAACATGCTGCATCCCCAGGCTCACCAGCGAGATCCCGACCCAGCAGCAGAATCCGGTGAAGATCGGTTTTCCTCCGGTCCGGACCAGTTTTACGATGTTTGTGTTCAGACCGATCGCAGCCATTGCCATGACGATGAGGAATTTACTCAGTTCCTTCAGCGGGGCGGTGATCCCAGCGGGAAGCTGGAACACAGTTGTCACGACGGATGCAAGAATGAAAAACAGTACAAAGAAAGGAAACGATCTTTTCAGGCTGAATGTGGAGCCTTCCGAAGAATTCGCTTTCCTGCCTCTGTAGATGGCGAGTGCCAGCGTGATCGGTATGATCGCAAGGGTCCTCGTCATTTTTACAATGGCGGCGGATTCCAGTGTATTGCTGCCGTGGATCCCGTCCCAGGCAGTAGCAGCGGCGGTGACAGAGGAAGTATCATTTATCGCGGTCCCTGCAAAGAGACCGAACCCTTCGTTGCTCAGTCCGAGGATCCCGCCCAGTGTAGGGAAGATCAGGGCTGCCAGTACGTTGAACAGGAAGATGACGGAGATGGACTGCGCCACTTCCTCGTCGGAGGCTTCGATCACCGGAGCAGTAGCAGCGATGGCGCTCCCGCCGCAGATGGAAGAGCCTACGCCTACCAGGATAGCATTGTTAGTGCTCAGTTTCAGCGCCTTGAACAGGATGAAGGCGATGATGAGCGAGGTGGCGATGGTGGAGATTATAATAGGAAGAGACTGTTTCCCTTTTGCCAGGATCTCAGTCAAGTTCATTCCAAATCCCAGGAAGACCACCGCTGCCTGGAGTATTTTTTTGGAAGTGTAGTTGACTCCGGGAAGGAAAGGCTCCTTTTTGGTAAGTACCAGTGTCAGGATCATTCCGATCAGTATGGCAAACACCGGTCCGCCGATCACCGGGACTGCCTGTCCCAGAAACCAGGAAGGTACTGCGATGGCAAGGCAGAGAAGAAGACCGGCTCCGTTTTTCTTTACAAAGTTCATTTTAAATTCCCCCGTTTCAGTTATGGTTATCAAATAGTGTCGGATATTGGCTGTGATGGTGCCCGTCTTGGGCGTTTCACAGCGCTGAAAACTGGTTTTGATTTCCAGCAGGCTTATGATATCATAAAAATATCATAAAATAAAATTATATATCTTTATTTTATGATAAATATATGTTATGATAAGACTCAGGGAGTATTCAGTATAAATTTGGGCGGAGGAACAGTGAAACTCCGCCCTTATTTGTTATGGCGACGGGCCAAAGTCCGGGCTTGACCGAGAACTTGGAGGCCGCCTTTGATCGAGAAAGGGGTGTGATCCTGTGCTGGATTTCAGGATGGAGACATTTTTAACGGTATGCCAGTGCATGAACTTTACAAGGGCGTCGGAGAAGCTGAACATTACGCAGCCTGCGGTCTCTCAGCACATCCGGTTCCTTGAGAAACACTATAATACGAAGCTTTTCCGGTACGAGGGCAAGAAGCTTCAACTGACAGGAGCAGGAGAAATCCTGAGAAATGCTTCATTGACCATGAAGCATGACGAACTTTCCATTCAGGATGAGATGCTGAAGGCGGAGGATGAGAAAGAACTCCGATTCGGAGCCACCAGGACGGTAGGAGACGCCCTGATGGGAAATATCCTTGAGAGATATCTCAGGAAATATCCTGAGGCGCGGATCCACATGGAAGTGGATAACACGAGAGAGCTTCTTATGAGGCTGGATGAGGGTGAGATCGACTTCGCGCTTGTGGAAGGATTTTTTAAAAAGAGCGAATACGAATCACAGGTTTATTCGGTGGAAAACTATATTGCCGTGTGCAGTCCGGATCATCAGTTCCAGAAAGAACCGGTTTCTGTTGAGGATCTTTTTCAGGAACGGCTGCTCCTGAGGGAACAGGGATCTGGAACAAGGGAAGTGCTGGAGCGGTATCTCAGCGCTAAAAACCTGAGTCTGGCAGACTTTCGGAAGGTGATGGAGGCGGGGAGTCTGCAGACGATTAAAGAGTTGACAAAAGCCGGCTGTGGTATTACATTTTTATATGAAGTCGCAGTGCGCAGGGAACTTGCCGACGGTGTCCTGAAAAGGATCCCGCTGGAAGATTTTCATATTTCCCATGAGTTTGCTTTTATATGGAGACGGGGAAGTATCTATGCGGACAGATACAGAGAACTGTTCCGGCGGTTTTCGCCTGCGGGTATCTAAAGAAAAGGAAGTGACAACATAGATGTTACAGGTAGAACATTTATCATATGATGTTTTAGAAGAAGGAAAACAGTCAGAGATCCTTTCCGATGTGAGTTTTACTGTGAATGACGGCGAGATGCTTGTCATCACCGGACCGAACGGAGGAGGAAAGTCTACTCTGGCAAAGGTCCTTATGGGGATCAACAAGCCTACGGCGGGAAAGATCTTTCTGGACGGGAAAGACATCACAGATCATTCGATCGACGAGCGCGCGAAGGCAGGACTCGGCTTTGCATTCCAGCAGCCGCCCAGGTTCAAGGGAATGACAGTGCGGAGACTTCTGTCACTGGCAGCGGGAAAGACTCTTGATGAAAAGACCTGCTGCAATCTGCTGAGCAGCGTTGGACTCTGTGCTATGGAATACATCGACAGGGAGGCGGACGCCACACTGTCCGGCGGAGAGATGAAGCGGATCGAGATCGCCACAGTGCTGGCGAAACACCATGACCTGTGCATATTTGATGAGCCAGAGGCAGGAATCGACCTGTGGAGTTTCTCCATGCTGATCAAACGGTTTGAGCAGATTCATAAAGAAAAGAAGGAGAGCCTGATCCTGATCTCGCATCAGGAGCGGATCATCCAGATGGCAGACCGGATCATGGTCATCAGTGACGGGAAAGTGGAATCGGTCGGCGCGGCAGCTGAGATCATGCCGAGTCTCTTCGGACAGGAGATAGACTCCTGCGAGTGCAGAAGACAAAAGGGAGGTGACCTCTATGGAGTCTAATAATAAAGTAGAACTTGACAAGGTGACACAGGACGTGCTGAACGTCATCGACTCCTACGGATTTAAACAGGAGGGAGCGTATAATCTCCGCCTGAACGGAATGGCGGTGTGCCACGGTGACAGCCGTCATATCAATATCGTCAAGAAAGAAGACAAGCCGGGGATCGATATCCATATCAGCGGCGAGGCGAAAGACGAGATGGTCCATATCCCGGTCGTTATGTCTCAGGAGGGCGTTGATATCGTATATAATGATTTCTATATCGAGGATGGAGCAGATGTGACGATCATCGCCGGCTGCGGGATCCATGGCGAAGGCTGTAGTGAGACCAGACACGACGGGATCCATGCGTTCCATGTGGGAAAAGGCTGTAATGTAAAATATATCGAGAACCACTATGCGGAAGGAAACGGGACAGGGCAGAAGGTACTCAATCCCGTAACCAAGATATACGTGGGAGAAGACTCTGTGTTTACGCTTGAGACAACCCAGATCAAGGGTGTTGACGCTACGGAGCGTGAGAACTATATCGAGCTTGCTGAGAATGCAAAGCTCTTTGTGACTGAGAAACTGATGACTGACGAAGGACAGACTGCAGTTTCCAATATGGACGTGGAACTGAACGGAGAGAACAGTTCCGCAAGGATCGTCTCCCGTTCCGTAGGAAAAGGAAACTCAAAGCAGGTGTTCCATCCGAAGGCGATCGGGAACAACCGCTGCCATGCTCACGTGCAGTGCGACTCCATTATCATGGATAACGCGGAGATCAGCTCGATCCCGGAGATCGACGCAAGACATGTGGATGCCCAGATCATCCATGAGGCGGCGATCGGCAGGATCAACGACGAACAGCTGACAAAACTGCGCACTTTCGGTATGACAGAAGAAGAGGCGGAGTCTGTTATCATCGAGAGTTTCCTGAAATGATCAAGGGGCAGGTTTACCTGAACGTTGTTTTCTGAGTTGTACAAACAATTTAAAAGGTGCCGTGTACTTTTTAACAAGTACACGGCACCTTTTAAATTGTTCGTTCATTTTACAAAATTTGTTTACAGACATCGATCCATTCTTTTGACTTCGAAAACTGCTCCAGTTCGTCGCAGGTCATCTCTACTGCAGTATTGGAACCTCCGGCAGCCGGGAAGACGGTATCAAACCGTTTCATTGACACATCCAGATATACGGAGGTGTGTTCCGGGTTCCCGAAGGGGCATACCCCGCCGATAGCGTGTCCGGTCAGGGGTTCGACATCTTCTTTAGCAAGCATCTTTGCTTTCATTTCAAAGAAATGTTTGAATTTACTATTATCTATTTTCATATCTCCTGCTGTGACGATAAGGATCGCTGCATCTTTTTCTTTCGTGTAGAAGGAAAGGGTTTTTGCGATGCGTGCCGGTTCTACACCGACTGCCTGTGCTGCCAGTTCTACGGTCGCGCTGGAGACAGGAAACTCAAGGATCTCTTTTTCGATATTGTTTTCTTTGAAATAATTTCTGACGATTTCAACAGACATTTCAGTTCCTTCTTTCTTTGAAAATTTTTCTCTTCGATCTTAATGTGCGCTGAGAAAAGAAAACGCTGTAAAACGTAACCATTATACCAGCTTTCTGCAGAAAAGACTATATTACTTTGAGAAAAAGCCGGATTCAACGTATTATTCCCCTGCTCAATGGCTGAATTGTTACGATTCAACCAGCAGGAGGGTTACAATATCATGCAGTTACTGTAAAATGAAAAGTGAAATAAAAAGAAAGACGAAAAACAAAAGAAGGAGCAGAGGAGGAGGGAGACTGTGGACCAAAACAAAATCGGAAGATTTATTGCCTTGAGGAGAAAAGAACTGAACATGACGCAGAAAGAACTTGCGGGGAAACTGGGCGTCACTGACAGAGCAGTATCAAAATGGGAAACCGGGCGCTGCATGCCGGACCTTTCTCTGCTCCTGCCCCTCAGTAAAAGTCTGAAGATAGGGGTAAATGACCTGCTGAGCGGAGAGTTTGTATCAGAGAAGGAGCTGAGGAGAAAGTGTGAGGAAAACCTGATCCAGATAGCGGAACGGAACTATTTGAACAGCTTTCGCCATGGCTTCTGGGGGTTTTACCTGCTCGCCCTGTCCCTGCTTGTATACTGCCTCGTAAAAAATATTGAATCATCCGGGATCCTGGCACTGATTCTGGCATATCAGACATTTACTTTTTATTCCCGCTGCCAAAGCCAGAGGCAGGATATCATGCTCAAAGCCATCACTGTTCTGGGGGCGGGTGGAACGTTCATGAGTCTTATTGCATTTATAGTGCGAACGTGGTAACATAAAATCCGGGCAGCGTAACCGAAGCCGTGAAACGGCTGTCCGGTTATGTGCTGGCAGCGGAGCGGATCGTGAATATCCGCTTGACTAACAGGTTTTCCCGGGCGGGGAGCGCCGTTCGGGTTTTAACTGTACACCAGAGCAGAACAGTCTTGAAGTACGAAAACACCATGCGAGGGAATCCGTGTTCCGGAGTGAGAGGATGCCAGTGAGCATCGACCGTTAAGTGCGTATCCTGTGGTTGACATGCTGTCGGACAGACAGTGAAGCGGGAGCCGCATGTGTACAGGAGGTTAGTGTGATGAAAAATGTCAACGTAAAGAAACTTGCCCTTGCGGGTATCCTTGTGGCGGTGGGGATCGTCTGTTCGCCATTGTCCATCCCGGTGGGAGCATCGAAGTGTGCTCCGGTCCAGCATTTTATCAACATCCTTGGCGGTGTGTTTTTAGGACCGGGCTATGCAGTCGGCATGGCATTTGTGACGAGCCTTCTCAGAAACCTTATGGGGACAGGAACCCTTCTTGCATTTCCGGGTTCCATGTGCGGAGCATTCCTGTGCGGTATGCTGTATAAATACGGAAAGCATCTTCCCCTGGCATATCTGGGAGAACTGTTCGGAACATCTGTGATCGGCGGACTTTTAAGTTATCCGATCGCTACACTGATCATGGGAAGCGAGAGCGCTGTGTTCGGGTTTGTCATCCCGTTCTTTGTATCGAGCTTTGGAGGAACGATCATTGCGGCAGTGCTGGTAACGGCGATGAAGAAGATGAAAGTATTTGACATTTATCTTGGAAACCTTGATGTCCAGACACAGCATGCAGGAAAGTAAAAAATGTTCCTGTAAATCAATTAATTGAAAAATGCGGGGAGCTTGCGAAGGAAGCAGGCTGAGAGTAAGCTGGATCGCTTAGACCCGGAACCTGATTTGGATAATGCCAACGTAGGGAGATATCGATAGTTTGAGTGCGGGTGTATCCATTTCGGGTTCCCCGTTTTTTTCATACTATGATGCTGGGGCAAATGCTCATGCGTTTCATGCATGTATGAAACGCATGACTTTGGGACCCGTAAAAAAGAAACCGTAAAAAAGAAACCTGTTGAAAAGGAGAAGTAAAAATGTTAAAAGACTGTATTGAAAATGTTAGAAAGAGCCTTCCGCTCGTACATAATATAACGAATTATGTAACTGTAAATGACGTTGCAAACGTGATCCTCGCATGCGGGGGAAGCCCGATCATGTCTGATGAGGCGGAGGATGTGGAAGATATCACTTCTGTCTGCGGAGGACTGAACATCAACATCGGTACTCTGCATAAGACGAGTATCGAGGGAATGTTCCGCGCGGGAAAGAAGGCAAACGAACTTGGACATCCTGTTCTTCTTGACCCTGTGGGAGCGGGCGCGAGCGCCCTGCGGACAAATACCGCTCTTGACCTGATGAAAGAACTGAAGCTGACGGCGATCAGGGGAAATATCTCTGAGATCAAAACGCTGGCAATGGGGAGCGGGACGACGAAAGGCGTCGATGCGGATGTGGCGGATGCCGTGACGGAGGAGGCGCTGGATGAGGCTGTAAAATTTGTAAAAGGGTTTGCGGCTTCTGCGGGGTGTATCATTGCAGTGACCGGGGCGATCGACCTGGTATCTGACGGAGAAACGTGCTATGTTATAAGAAATGGACGTCCGGAGATGGGAAAGATCACCGGGACCGGGTGTCAGCTTTCCGGTATGATGACAGCTTATCTCACTGCGAATCCAGCGCAGCTTCTTGAGGCGGCAGCGGCGGCTGTATGTGTTATGGGGCTTGCGGGAGAGATCGGCTGGAGCAGGATGCAGGACGGCGATGGGAACTCTACATACAGGAACCGCATCATTGATGCAGTATACAATATGACGGGAAATGAATTAGAGAAAGGAGCAATATATGAATTGCGATAGAAATGACTTGATTTTATATGCGGTGACGGATCGAAGCTGGCTTGGTGAAAGTTCACTCTACAGCCAGGTGGAGAGCGCGATCAAAGGCGGCGCCACCTTCATCCAGCTTCGTGAAAAAGATCTGGATGAGGCAGACTTCCTCAGTGAGGCAAAGGAGATTCAGAAACTCTGCAGGGAATACAATGTTCCTTTTGTCATCAATGACAATGTGGATATCGCTGCGCAGATTGACGCGGATGGAGTCCATGTAGGACAGAGTGATATGGAGGCAGGTGACGTAAGGAAAAAGCTGGGAGCGGACAAGATCATCGGAGTATCAGCCCAGACAGTGGAGCAGGCGCTGAAAGCACAGGAACACGGCGCAGATTATCTGGGAGTGGGAGCGGTCTTTCCCACAGGGTCAAAGGCGGACGCTACAGAAGTGAGCCATCAGACACTGAAGGAGATCTGTGAGGCTGTGGATATCCCGGTCATCGCCATTGGCGGGATCACAAAAGAGAATGTTTCAGAACTGAAGGGAAGCGGTATCTGCGGCATCGCGGTGATCAGCGCCATTTTTGCCCAGAAGGATATCCGGAAGGCGGCTGCGGAATTAAAGCAGAAGGTCGAGGAGATACTGTGATATACAGACAGCAGAATGATGAGAAGGTGAGGAAACATGATCAAAGGCGTTATTTTTGATGTGGACGGCGTTTTGCTTAATTCCATGCCGATCTGGGAAAATCTCGGAGAACTTTATCTGAGGAGCCTGGGGGTGGAGGCAGAGAAAGATCTGGGAGAGATCCTGTTTACCATGAGCCTGGAGGAAGGGGCGGACTATCTGATCTCGCAGTACGGACTTAATAAAACCCCGGAGGAGATTGTTGAGGGGCTTAATAGGGAAGTACGTGATTTTTATGCTGAGAGAGTTCCGCTGAAAGAAGGAGTAAGGGAATTCCTTTACGAATTCAACGAAAAAAAGATTCCCATGGTCATCGCTACTTCCGGAGACAGAAAGAACACGGAG
>HHCFC02800__coassemble_1620_pt1 | contig 17238 bp, 15 predicted proteins | sample HHCFC02800__metabat2_high_PE_058 | metagenome-assembled genome bin HHCFC02800 | reverse complement strand
AGACGAAAAAGTGATTTACAAATTTTTAAGTAAGACGATGCTGAAACCAATAAGTGAAATTGCACCATATGTCCCATTTGGCAAATCAAAAACAACACAATTACTGAAAGCTATGGAGAAAAAGGGTGTGATTGCAGTTGAAGGAAAAGGCAGAGGAACAAAATATATCATTAAGTGATTGAGAACATAGAGGGTTCAAATTACACAATCTTTCAATAACACAAGGAGAAAATCATATGATAAAAATTTTATTTATATGTCACGGCAACATCTGCCGCTCAACCATGGCTGAATATCTTATGAAAGATATGGTCAACAAGATGAACCTTTCCGACTCTTTCTACATTGACTCCGCCGCCACCAGCCGCGAGGAGATCGGCAATCCGGTCCACTACGGGACCAGGCGGAAGTTAAAGGAAGTCAGCATCCCCTGTGGGGATCACCGCGCGCGCCAGATGCGCCGGGAGGAGTATGACCAGTTTGACTACATCATCGGGATGGATTCCTGGAATATCCGGAATATCAACCGGATCATCGGGAACGGAGATCCGGACGGAAAAGTGTCCAAGCTTCTGGATTTTACGGAACGGAAAGGGCAGGACATCGCGGATCCCTGGTATACCGGGAATTTCGACGAGACATACAGAGACGTAAAAGAGGGCTGCGAAGCCCTCCTTGATGAATGCCTCCTACGCCTCTAAGGAGTAGGAGAGCAGCTTTTTTAAATTGTTGTGGAACTGGCGGTTGTGTGAGCGGATCTTCATCTTTTCAGAGCTGGATTTGTTCTGCTCTACATATGCCGCATAGCGGGAAAACAGAACGTGGTAGTCAGTGTCCTGTTTCTGGCCCCAGCGGACGAGGACCCAGTTCATTGCGTCAGAATGCCAGTACTGCATCGGGATCCCGGCCATTTTCAGGGTCGTGATGTACTGGACTGCCTCCATGGAAAGCTTTGCGATCTGACGGCTGCGGTGATCATCCAGACTATCATTTCCAGATTGTCCGATCTTTCGGAAAATCCTCTGGGGCAGAGACTTTTTCTGGGATTCCTTTTCCATCAGCCGCATGCTCCGGCGGAGTGTTTCGTTAAGACGGCTTGCCGCGTTCCAGTAAGTGACAAAGGAAGACGAGTCGTCTTTACTGTCGTCATCCGGCCCCACCTTGAAAGTGCGGAAGACCCTTGGCGCGGTCTCACCGAACATTTCATGATTATATGCTTTCCTTTTCTCAGAATCTGAGAGGACACGATATGCCTCCAGGATCTCCTGCATGAAAGCTGTAGTATCTATATCTTTGTGTACATTCGCATCGGGATGATATACCTTTGCCAATGCATTTTTTGCATTCGTGATCTCTTCCAGAGTCGCATCTCTGGAAACACCTAACACATCATAATACGTGCGAGATTTCATGAATGACCTCCTTATTAACTCTTCCTTTATTCTCCCATCGATTAATATACGCCAGGTATTTCCAAAAGTCAATCCGAGACATATTTTTATTTTTCACAGACTATATTGTTAACAGACGATATATTTTGGAGGAGAACATAAAAATGAAACGGGTTCTTGCAGTTGTTCTCGGGCTTGTCCTTCTCCTGCAGATCCAGGCTGCAGCACCGCTCCTCGTATCTGCGGAGGAGCCGGAAGGGGAAGAGACTACAGTGGAAGAGACAGAGGAAGATACACAGGGAGAGAATGCTGAGGCGGAAGAGGCTCCGGCGGAAACAGGGGAAGAAGCGGAGGAAGAAATACCGGAGGAGGGATCGGAGGGAACGACGGAGGCAGAAGCGGGTCAGGAAGGACCTCAGGTGAGCGCTCCGTCCGCAGTCCTGATGGAGGCATCCACCGGGACGGTGCTTTATGAAAAGGATGGGGACACGGCAAGACCGCCCGCAAGTGTGACAAAGGTCATGACTATGCTCCTGATCTTTGAGGCGGTCGAACGGGGAGATATCAGCCTGGACGACGAAGTGACGACCTCGGAGTATGCGGCTTCCATGGGCGGCTCCCAGGTGTTCCTGGAGCCGGGAGAGGTGCAGACGGTGGATACGCTGCTGAAGTGCATTTCCGTTGCCAGCGCAAACGACGCCTGTGTGGCGATGGCGGAATACATATGCGGAAATGAGGAAGAATTTGTAAATAGGATGAACCAGAGGGCGGGCGAGCTTGGTATGGAAAATACGAATTTTGTCAACTGCAACGGTCTGGATGCGGACGGACATGAGACCAGTGCCAGGGACATCGCCCTGATGTCCAGAGAGCTGATCGCAAAGCATCCTCAAATCCGGGATTACTGTATGATATGGATGGAGAATATCACCCATACGACTTCGAAGGGAACCAGTGAGTTCGGGCTTACAAACACGAATAAGCTGGTACGCCAGTATGAGTATGCCACGGGTTTGAAGACGGGCTCGACGGGGGAGGCGAAGTTCTGTGTTTCCGCCACGGCAGAGAAGAACGGAGTGGAACTGATCGCCGTTATCATGGCGGCGGAAAATTCTAAGGAACGGTTCCAGGATGCGGTCACGCTTCTCAATTACGGGTTCGGCAAGTGTCAGCTCTATACAGATGAGGAACCGGGGATCCCTGCGCCGGCAGAAGTCGAGGGCGGCGTGGAAGATCAGGTGAGAGCGGAGTATTCCGGCAGCTTTACCTATCTGGATACATCCGGGGCGAACCTGAACCAGATCGAGAAGAAAGAACAGAGAGAAGAGCAGATAAAGGCTCCTGTGAGAAAAGGGGATGTGCTGGGGCGCTTAACCTATTTCCTTGATGGAAAGGAGATAGGGCATGTGGATATCCTTGCGACAGAGGATGTGGAAAAAGCAGGATTCCTGGACCATCTGAAGGAAGTGGCGGGAGAACTGCGGCTTTGAACCTGTTTTGGACCTGCAACGAAAAATGGCAGAAGGGCGCAGGGAAACAAAAAGGAAATCCAGGTTCAGACTTGAGCATGCAAAAAAGCGGAAAACCTACTTGTGCCGGAGATGCAGGATGCATTATAATGAAGGACAGCCGCAGGGCGGAAGAGCCCATCCTGCAAAAAAATACAAGGAGGATGACATCATGGATTATGCAAATATGATCGACCATACATTATTAAAGGCGGATGCCACAAAAGAGCAGGTGAAGAAACTCTGCGAGGAAGCGATGGAGTACGGGTTCCATTCCGTATGCGTCAATTCCAGCTTCGTATATTACTGCACTCAGCTTCTGAAGGATTCGGATGTGAAGGTGTGCACTGTGATCGGTTTCCCGCTGGGTGCCATGTCTACCGCAGGAAAGGCGGCAGAGGCGAAGGCGGCGGTAAAAGACGGAGCGCAGGAACTGGATATGGTCATCCATGTTGGGATGATCAAGAGCGGGGACTGGGATTATGTGAAGCAGGATATCGCCTCTGTCGTGGAAGAAGCGGGTGAGAAGGCGATCGTCAAGGTGATCCTGGAGACCTGCCTTCTCACCGAGGAGGAGAAAAAGACAGCCTGCCGGATCGCAAAGGAAGCCGGCGCGGCATTTGTCAAGACATCCACTGGATTTTCCACAGGCGGAGCGACAGCAGAGGACGTGGCGCTCATGCGCTCTGTGGTCGGACCGGAGATGGGCGTGAAGGCATCCGGCGGGATCCGTTCCCTGGAGGATGCCAGAAGAATGGTGGAAGCCGGGGCTGACCGGATCGGTGCGAGCGCAGGGATCGCGATCGTAAAAGAGCAGAGAGGACAGTAAAGGAGAGATATGACGTTTATTTGGATTCTGATCATTGCAGCGGCCGTCATTGTGGCGGCAGTCTGTATTGAGATCTACAGGGAGACTCATAATTTTTGTGTGACGCGCTACCGTGTCCATCCGGAGAAAATGGAAGGGATGGAAGAGGAGAAGATCAAGATCGTTTTTCTCAGCGATCTTCACAACAGGAAATACGGAGAGAAAAATGAGCGCCTTCTGCGCGCTGTGCGCCAGACTTATCCGGATCTGATCCTGATCGGCGGTGATATGCTGGTGGGAAAAGAGCATGCCTCTTTTGAACCGGCGCTGTCTTTCGTGGAGAAACTCACTGCACTGTGTCCCGTGATCTATGCAAATGGGAATCACGAACAGAGGATGAAAGAGGAACCGGAAAAATACGACGCTTCCTATAAAGAATATAAAACAAAACTGAGGGGAAAAGGCGTGCTGTTTCTGGAGAACGGGAGTACTGTGGTAAAGCTGCATGGGAAACGGTTCCGCGTAAGCGGACTGGAACTGCCCCTGGACACGTATAAAAAATTCCGCAGGGAACGGGTTGACGGCAGTACAGTGGAGTCGTGCCTGGGCTTTGTCCCAAAAGAGAGAAGGGATCAGGATTATCAGATCCTCCTCGCCCACAATCCGACCTATATGGATGCGTATAAAGAATGGGGCGCGGACATGATCCTCTCCGGACACCTTCACGGCGGGATCGTCAGGATCCCGGGGGTCGGCGGCGTCATCACTCCCCAGGCATTTCTCTTTCCAAAATATTCCGGGGAGATGACTGTAGAGGGGGAGCAGACGATCATCGTGAGCAGGGGGCTGGGAACCCACACGATCAATCTGCGGCTGTTCAATCTGCCGGAAGTGATCCTGATCGAGCTGAAAAAACCGTTGTAAATGAGGCTGGTTTCCCTTATAATAGAAATATTGACGCGCGGCAGCACGTACTTATGCTGCCGGGACCATCTGCGCAGTATCTGACAAAAAAGCGTACAAGAATGCAGATGTGCTGGTGTATTTATGCTTTGAGGGAGATTTCTATGGGAATACCGGTTAAGTTAGAGGTGTTTGAAGGACCGCTTGACCTGCTTCTTCACCTGATCGATAAGAATAAGATCGATATCTATGACATACCGATCGTTGAGATCACAAACCAATATATGGATTATATCAAACAGATGCAGAAGGAAGATCTGAACGTCATGAGCGAGTTCCTTGTCATGGCGGCGACCCTTCTGGATATCAAGTGCCGGATGCTCCTTCCGAAAGAAGTGACGGAAGAGGGCGAGGAAGTGGATCCGAGGCAGGAACTGGTTGAACAGCTCCTGCAGTATAAGATGTACAAGTATATGGCGTATGAGCTGAAAGAACGTCAGGTGGATTCGGACCAGATCATGTACAAATCCCCGAACATACCGGAGGAAGTGGCGGAGTATGTAGAACCGGTAGATCTGGATGTCCTGCTGGACGGGCTGACATTGAGAAAGCTGAACAAGGTTTTCCAGGAAGTGATGAGACGCCAGACAGACAAGATCGATCCTGTCAGGAGCAAATTCGGGAAGATTGAGAAGGAAGAAGTCTCTCTTTCTGACAAGTTTGACCATATTCATGAATACATGAAAGGACATGCGAGGTTCAGTTTCCGGCAGCTTCTGGAAGAACAGAAGAGCAAGATGCATATCGTGGTGACATTCCTTGCGATCCTGGAGATGATGAAGCTGGGAGAGATCCGTGTGGAGCAGGAGGAGAACTGCGGCGAGATTATGATTGAAAGGACTGGATATATCAATGGAGATAGAGAAGCTTCAGGGGGCGATTGAGGCGATCCTTTTTACGATGGGTGATTCCGTGGAACTGGAGAAGATTGCGGCGGCGATCGGACATGATGAAAAAACAACAAGAAAACTCATCCACAATATGATGGACCGTTATGAAGAGGAAAGCCGCGGGATCCGGATCATAGAACTGGATAATTCCTTCCAGATGTGCACGAAAAAAGAAATGTATGAATATCTGATCCGCATCGCAAAACAGCCTAAACGGTACGTTCTGACCGATGTCCTCCTGGAGACTCTTTCCATCATCGCATACAGACAGCCGGTGACAAAGCTGGAGATCGAGAAGATCCGCGGAGTCAAATCGGACCATGCAGTGAACAAGCTGGTGGAGTATGGGCTGGTGGAAGAGACGGGACGGATGGAGGCGCCCGGGAGACCGCTTCTTTTTGGGACCACGGAAGAATTTCTCCGCAGGTTCAGCGTCTATTCTCTGGATGAACTTCCGACTCTCAACGAAGAACAGATCGAACACTTTAAGGAAGAGGCGGAGGACGAGGCGCAGCTGAAACTGGATATCTGAGCGGCTTGGAAAACGCCCGGTTCCGACAGAGTACCAGGGGCAGAACACGGCATGTGACGGAAAGTTCTAGTCTCGGGAGAACAGGCATAGATTATCAGTAAGACATATGCGCGGGAGCGGTCTGCAATGAAGAAAAGCAGAGAAAACAATCAAAGAAAAAAGGCGCTTGTCCTTGCCCTTTTCCTCTTTTTCATAACAGTCTGTACGGGATTTGCAGCAGAGGCAGAGGAAAATGCGGACGAGATCACAGGCTCAGAATTGTACGCCCGGTCGGCGGTCCTGATGGACGCGGACAGCGGGCGTGTTTTATTTGCCAAAAACGGACAGGAAGAACTTGCCATGGCGAGCACGACGAAGATCATGACCTGTATCCTGGCACTGGAGAACGGCAGCCTGTCAGACACTGTGCAGGTCAGCGCCAATGCAGCCTCCCAGCCGGAAGTCAGGCTGGGGATGCGGGAGGGGCAGCGGTTTTATCTGGAAGATCTTCTGTATTCACTCATGCTGGAGTCGCACAATGACTCTGCAGTCGCGATCGCAGAACATATTGGCGGGAGCGTGGAAGGCTTCGCTTCTATGATGAACCAGAAGGCAATGGACCTTTCATGCAGCAGTACATATTTTATCACCCCAAACGGCCTGGATGCGCAGGATGAGACCGGGGCGCACCATACAACTGCGGAAGACCTGGCGCGGATCATGAAGTACTGTATCACAGAGTCGGAGAAAAACGAGGAGTTTCTTACGATCACCCGGACGCAGACTTATCAGTTTTCGGACTGTGACGGAGAAGGTTCCTATTCGTGTCAGAACCACAATCTCTTTCTTCAGATGATGGAGGGTGCTCTTTCCGGGAAGACCGGGTTTACTGCTGAGGCGGGCTACTGTTACGTGGGAGCACTCCGGCGGGATGACAGGACGTTCATTGTCGCCCTGCTTGCCTGTGGATGGCCGAACAACAAAGGGTACAAATGGTCGGACACAAAGAAACTGATGGAATACGCGCTGGAGAACTATGAATACCGCCAGATCGACGTGAGTCTGGATGCAGGGACGGTGCGTGTCCGGGGAGGCACAGACGGAGGGTTCCCGGGAGCGGGGGAGGTGCTGCTGAAGACGGAAACGCAGGCGGAACCGTTCCGGGTCCTGCTCCGGCGGGACGAAGATGTTTCCATTACTTATGATCTTCCGGAAACTGTCGCAGCCCCTGTGCAGAAAGGGGAGGAACTGGGGGGAGTGATCTGCAGTCTGGATGGGATCAGTTTGAAGACCTACCCTGTGACTGCTTCGAAAACGATCAGAGAAAGGACATTCAGGGTGTGCCTGGATCATATTTGTGGCGGAATCTTCCTAAGATATTAAAAAAGATCAATGCGAATGATTAATTTTGTCACTGGTATCGACCGCTGTACTATGTTAGTATAAGTGAGGATAAAATAAAACAACCAAATTGATTAAATATAAGGAGACGAATGATCATGGAAAACTGGAAGAAATACGAAAAATCATATTTTATGCCGCCTGAGCCGTGCTATGACTGGGTGAAGAAGGATTCGATCGAGAAACATCCAATCTGGTGCAGCGTGGATCTGCGCGACGGAAATCAGGCGTTGATCGAACCTATGAGCCTGGATGAAAAACTGGAATTCTTCCAGCTCCTTCTTGATGTGGGGTTCAAGGTGATCGAAGTAGGATTCCCAGCCGCCTCTGAGACCGAGTACCAGTTCGTGCGGACTCTGATCGAGCAGAACATGATCCCGGATGACGTTACGATCCAGGTGCTGACCCAGGCGAGGGAACACATCATCAAGCGTACCTTTGAAGCGGTCAAAGGCGCGCCCCACGCGATCATCCATGTTTACAATTCCACCTCTGTTGCCCAGAGAGAACAGGTGTTTAAAAAAGACAAGGAGCAGGTCAAGAAGATCGCGACGGACGGAGCGGAACTCCTGAAAAAGCTGGCGGACGAGACAAATGGAAATTTCACCTTTGAGTACAGCCCGGAGAGTTTCCAGGGAACAGAAGTAGATTATGCTCTTGAAGTCTGCAACGCGGTGCTTGAGATCTGGAAGCCGACACCGGAGAATAAGGCGGTCATCAATCTCCCGACAACAGTGGAGAACGCGATGCCCCATGTATTTGCGAGCCAGGTGGAATATTTCAACAAGCATCTGGTATACCGTGACAGCGTGATCCTTTCCCTGCATCCCCACAATGACCGGGGATCCGGAGTCTGCGACGCGGAACTGGGGATCCTTGCCGGTGCGGACCGGATCGAGGGAACACTCTTCGGCAACGGGGAACGTACCGGAAATGTGGATATCGTTACTCTGGCGATGAACATGTTCTCTCAGGGCGTGGATCCGGGACTGGATTTCTCTAATATGAGCGACATCTGCGAGGTATATGAGCGGGTCACAAGGATGAACGTTTCTCCCCGCCAGCCCTACGCCGGAGAACTTGTATTCACCGCATTTTCCGGATCTCATCAGGACGCTATCGCAAAAGGAATGGCGTGGAGAGAGGAGAAGAACCTGGACAAATGGAGCGTGCCCTATCTGCCCATCGATCCTCAGGATGTGGGAAGAAGATACGATTCCGATGTGATCCGTATCAACAGCCAGTCCGGAAAAGGCGGCGTGAACTATATCCTGAAGCAGGGCTTTGGAATCAGCCTGCCCGAGAAGATGAGAGAGGAAGTCGGTTATCTGGTGAAAGATGTATCCGACAAGGCGCACAAAGAGCTGACTCCCGATCTTGTATACCATATCTTCGAGGACAATTACATCAACGCCAAACCAGTGTTTACAGTGGATGAATGCCACTTTAAACAGGAAGACGGGATCGTTGCAGAAGCTACGATCCACCACAATGGAAATGATCTGAAGATCACAGGGGTTGGAAACGGACGTCTGGACGCGGTGAGCAACGCCATCAAGCATTATTTCGATGTGAGCTACGAGCTGGCAGTTTACGAGGAACACTCCCTGACAAAAGGTTCCTCCTCAAGAGCCGTTGCCTACGTGGGCGTAGTCTGCAACAAGAAACGCTACTGGGGCGTCGGGATCGATCCCGATATCATCAAGGCTTCCATCGAAGCACTTGTCGTAGCGGTAAATAAGATCAAAGAGATCGCAGAGTCCAACGTGAACAAAGACGAGAGACTGCTGGAGATCACCAACTATATCTATGCAAACTATAAAGATGTCACACTGGATGACCTTGCGGAGAAGTTCTTCCTCTCCAAACCCTATCTCTCCAAATATATCAAGGAGAAATCCGGGATGACGTTCGGGGATATCCTGAAGAAAGTCCGCATGAAAAAAGCGCGCGCCATGCTAAAGAGCAGCAGCGCCACGGTGGAGAGCATCGCGGAATCTGTGGGATATCAGAATGTAGAACATTTTAACCGCATCTTTAAGAAGATGTATAATATCACACCGGTGCAGTACAGGAACCGTCACTAAAGCGGGACTGCCGGGGAGGAAAGTCCGCCGGAAGGGTTGTATTGCTCTCAGACACACTTTCGTTCGGAAAACCGCGCAGCGGTACGTAAGATCGCAAAGGACGCGATCTAAGTACCGGCGCGGTTTTAACGGTCTTCGAGCAACACATCCCTTCCGGCTGGGCTTTCCCGACCGGCAGTTCCGGTTCAGGAGCGGCTGGGAGGGGCGCGCTTGCGCGCTGCTCCCGACTGCCCGGCCCCGGGAGTGTAAATTTGTTGGATGGAAGGGGATGTTTTTGGCTGGACAGAGAGAGTGCCGCAGCCAGAAATGTTCCCTTTTGCCTTTGGATGACCGGGAGCGCGCAAAGCGCGTCCCGGTCATCCGTGCAGGCGGGGGCTGTCGCCCCAAAAAGTTCGCTAGAAATATCCTTCCGATTCTCTCCCACAAACTTTCCCTGCCGCAGGCAGTAAGGGGCCGGCGCGCTTTTCGCGCGCCGACCCCAACACTGCCGTCCGATCTGCCGGAGCGGGGAGCAGCCCAGCCGGAGGGAGATGTTGTCTAAGGACCGTTAAACCAATGCCGGCACTTAGAGCGCGTACTTTGCGCTCTTACGTGTCCGCTGCATTGGTTTCCGAGCGGGAGCGTGTCCGCAGACAACACCTCCCTCCGGCGGACGCCCTCTCTCCCCGCCCCGCCAAATCGCACAAAATTTATTGTTTTGCGAATACTTTAGTGTTATCATGGGAATGGATTTTACTGACAGGAGGATTTCTATGAACGTTCATGACAGGATAGATGCTCTCCGCCGTGAGATGGAGAGCGCGGGGGTCGATATTTATATCGTTCCGACTGCAGATCATCACCACAGTGAATATGTGGGGGAATATTTTAAGGTTCGTCAGTTTCTCACCGGGTTTACCGGCTCGGCAGGGACCGCGGTGATAACGAGAGACAAGGCGGGGCTCTGGACAGACGGGAGATATTTTATCCAGGCAGACCGTCAGCTCTCCGGGAGCGGGATCACGCTTTACCGGATGGGGGAACCGGGCGTGGATACGGTGGAAGAATTTGTGGAAAAGGAACTTCCACAGTGTGGTGTGATCGGCTTTGACGGGCGCACCGTCGGGATCGCCGAGGGCAGAGGATACGAGAAGATCGCAGAGGAGAAAAACGGAAGGCTGGACCAGGGCAGGGACCTGGGAGGAATTGTCTGGACAGACCGCCCGGAGATGCCAAAAGAGAAGGCCTTCCGCCTGGACGTGAAGTACGCCGGGGAGAGTACGGGGTCTAAACTTGCCCGCATCCGGGAAAAGATGGAGGAGTGCGGTGCGGATGCCCACCTCGTTTCCAGCCTGGATGACATCGCGTGGATGCTCAACATCAGGGGTGGTGACGTTGCGTACTGCCCCCTGGTCCTTTCCTATGCTCTGGTCTGGAAAGATCATGTGGACTTCTATGCGGACCGGGACAAATTTTCTGATGAACTTCTGGAAGAACTGAACGAAGATGGCGTCCGTCTTCTTCCATACGCTCAGGTCTATGAAGATGTAAAACGACTGGAAAAAGACACGGTCGTTCTGCTCGACCCGGAGAGGATAAGCTATGCCCTTTATAAAAACCTGCCGGAGCATGTGAGTACGATAGAAGAACAGAATCCGTCCATTCTCATGAAATCTATGAAGAACGACACAGAGGCGGAAAACATCCGGAACGCCCATCTGAAAGACGGGATAGCCCACACACGTTTCATGTGCTGGCTGAAGAAAAATATCGGAAAGATCCCCATGACAGAAATGTCCGCATCTGCTAAACTGGAAGAGTTCCGGTCAGAGCAGGAGGGATACCTGGGCGCCAGTTTTGCGCCGATCAGCGCGTTCGCCGATCACGGGGCGGTGATCCACTACAGCGCCACGGAAGAGACGAATGTGGAACTGAAAGAAGGAAAACTCTTCCTGACGGATACCGGCGGACATTACTGGGAAGGGTCTACAGACATCACCCGGACTGTGGCGCTGGGAGAAGTGGGAGAGACGGAGAAGGAGCATTTTACCCTTGTGGCAAGGGCGATGCTGCGTCTCGCGAATACGGCGTTTCTCCACGGATGCACAGGGGCGAATCTGGACTGTATCGCGCGGGAGATATTCTGGAAGGAAAAACTGAACTTCAATCACGGGACAGGACACGGAGTGGGATATCTCACAAATGTCCATGAAGCTCCCATCAATTTCCGTTGGAAAGAGGGAAACTTCCCTGCCCAGCCGCTGGAAAAGAATATGGTGATCTCAGATGAACCGGGGATCTACATTGAAGACTCCCACGGGATCCGTCTGGAAAATCTTCTACTTGTACAGGAGGATGAAGAAAATGAATATGGGCAGTTCATGAGATTCGAGATCCTGACCTGGGTGCCTATCGATCTTGATGCCCTGCTTCCGGAGCGGATGACGGAAGAGGAGCGGAGCATGCTCAACGATTACCACAGAAGAGTATATGAACTGATCGGACCTCATCTGAATGCGGAGGAACGAGAGTGGCTGAAAGAATATACCCGTCAGATATAAGGATGTGGGATGAGAGAGCGCTTCTCGCTGCATCTTTAGAGGAGGTGCGATGCCGGAGCGCTTCTGACGGAAAAGAGAGAAAGAAATAAGGAAAGACAGAGAAATGGAACCAACAGAAAATACGACGAATGAACTGATCGTCAGGATAGAATCAAAATATTCAAAACTGAGCAAAGGGCAGAAGCGCCTTGCGGACTATGTGCGTCAGAACTACGACAAAGCGGTCTTTCTGACCGCGGCCCGTCTTGGTGAGATCGTTGGAGTCAGTGAATCCACGGTAGTCCGTTTTGCCACGCAGCTGGGATACAAAGGATATCCGGGATTCCAGAAAGCCCTGGAAGAGCTGGTCAGGAATAAACTGAATTCCATCCAGAGGATGGAAGTGACTTACGGAAGGATCAGCCAGAGCGAGATACTGGAGACTGTGCTCCACTCAGATATCGAAAAGATCAAACTGACCCTCTCTGCCATCGACCATAAAGCGTTTGATCTCGCCATCGACACTATACTGGAGGCAAAGAAGATCTACGTTATCGGGATCCGGAGCTGTGCGCCCCTTGCTTCGTTTCTGAGTTTTTATCTGAACCTGGTCTGTGATGATGTGACTGCGGTCACAACGAACAGTTCCAGCGAGATCTTTGAACAGCTCATACGGATCGGGGAGAAGGATGTCATCATCGGCATCAGTTTCCCCCGCTACTCCATGCGTACGCTGAAAGCCCTGGAGTTTGCGAGCAACCGGAAGGCAAAGGTGATCACGCTGACGGACAGCGTCCACTCCCCGATGAACCTGTACTCTTCCTGCAACCTGATCGCGCGCAGCGATATGGCGTCCATCGTGGATTCCCTGGTCGCACCTCTGAGCGTGATAAATGCACTGGTTGTTGCTCTCTGCATGAAAAAGCAGAAAGAAGTGGTCAGCACACTGGAAACGCTGGAAGAGATCTGGGGAGAATATCAGGTGTACAGCGGAGACGAACTGAATCCGGTGAGCGGAAAGGTCTCTGTAGAGCATGACGGAAAAACGCGGGGAGGCAGGTAAGGAAATGAGCAGAGTGATCGTTGTCGGGGGCGGCGCTGCAGGGATGATGGCGGCTGTCTTTGCCGCCCGGCAGGGAGGAAAAGTCCATCTTCTGGAGAAAAACGAAAAACTGGGAAAGAAGCTGTTCATCACTGGAAAAGGGCGCTGTAACCTGACAAACGCAGCGGATGTCGAGGACCTGTTTCAGGCGGTGGTCAGCAATCCGAAGTTTTTGTACAGCGGTTTTTACAGTTTCACGAACGATCAGACGATCGATTTTTTTGAAGAATTAGGGGTGAAGACAAAGGTTGAGCGCGGCGGGAGAGTGTTCCCTCAGTCGGATCATTCCTCTGATGTGATCAGCGCCTTGAGCAGAGAACTGTCACGGCTGGGCGTGGAGGTGTCTCTGAACACGGAAGTGAAGGGACTGACCCTGGAGGAGGGGCGGGTGACGGGAGTCCTGCTCGCGTCCGGGAAAAAGCTGGCTTCGGATGCGGTGATCGTAGCTTCGGGAGGAATTTCTTATCCTTCTACCGGCTCCACCGGGGACGGGTACCGTTTCGCGAGAGAATGCGGGCATAAAGTGACAGAGCTCCTTCCTTCCCTTGTGCCGATGGAAGTGAAAGAGTGGTATGCCAAAGAACTGATGGGGCTGTCTCTGCGAAATATTGACATCCGTATCACCGACGGGAATAAAAAGCTGTATGAAGAGTTCGGCGAGATGCTTTTCACACATTACGGGGTGACCGGACCGGTGATCCTGAGCGCCAGCAGCGTGGTGGGAAAGCGGCTGAAAAAGAAAGAACTGACCCTTCACATTGACTTAAAGCCGGCGTTGACGGAGGAACAGCTGGATAAGAGAGTCCTGAGGGAGTTTGAGGCGAATCAGAACCGACAGTTCAAGAACTCGGTGGACAGCCTGTTCCCGGCAAAACTGAAGCCGGTGATAGTGGAACTTTCCGGGATACCGGAAGAAAAGAAAGTGAACGAGATCACAAGGGAAGAACGGAGCCGGTTCGTACATCTGATCAAGGATCTTACGATGACGCTGAGCGGGCTCAGGGGATATAATGAGGCGATCATCACAAAAGGCGGAGTATCCGTCAAAGAGATCGATCCTGGGACGATGAGATCGAAGATCGTGGAAGGGCTGTATTTTGCAGGGGAAGTCCTTGACCTGGATGCAGTGACCGGCGGATACAACCTGCAGATCGCCTGGTCCACGGGATATCTCGCGGGGATCGATGCGGCGCAGGAAAGAGAATAAGATCATATGGAGGGATAAAGAGATGGGATATAATGTAGCAGTCGACGGACCGGCAGGAGCGGGAAAGAGTACGATCGCAAAACTGGTGGCAAAAGAGATGGGGTATATCTATGTGGATACCGGAGCGATGTACCGCGGGCTTGCGATCCATTTTCTGAAAAAAGGAGTTGACCCGGAAGAGAAAGAGGCGGTCGTGGAAGCATGCCGGGACGCGGAAGTGACCATCGGATATGAGGATGGCGCACAGCAGATCTATCTGAACGGAGAGAACGTGACGGGCATGCTCCGTACTGAGGAAGTGGGAAATATGGCATCCAGGACCTCGGCGATCCCTGAGGTGAGGGAAAAACTCCTGGAGCTTCAGCGTTCTCTCGCCAGTGAGAAAGATGTGATCATGGACGGGAGGGACATCGGGACCAATATCCTTCCGGATGCAGATGTGAAGATCTATCTGACGGCAAGCGTTGAGACCCGTGCAAAACGCAGATACGATGAACTGAAAGAAAAGGGGGAGTCCTGCGACCTGGAAGAGATCGCAAGAGACATCAAGGCCAGGGATGAGAGAGACATGACCCGGGATATCGCACCGTTGAAAAAAGCGGAGGATGCAGTCCTTGTGGACAGTTCGGATATGACCATAGAGGAAGTAGTCGGCAGGATCTGCAGCCTTTGCCGCCGGGCATAAGAGGAGACAGCGGAGATGAAAGTGATAAAAGCAAAAACAGCAGGATTCTGCTTTGGAGTGAAGCGGGCTGTCGACACGGTTTACGAGCAGGTGAAAGAGCAGGGGGACGGAGAAAAGATCTATACTTACGGTCCTATCATCCACAACGAAGAAGTCATCAAAGACATGGAGGCGAAAGGCGTGCAGGTCCTTCGCTCGGAAGAAGAACTGGATAGACTCTGCGGAGGGACGGTCATCATCCGCTCCCACGGTGTTGAAAAAAAGATCTATGACAAACTGGAAGAGAAGAACGTGAGGATCGTTGACGCGACCTGTCCGTTTGTAAAGAAGATCCATAATATCGTACAGAAGGAGAGCGGGGAAGGAAAAAGGATCGTGATCATCGGAAATCCGGACCATCCTGAGGTGCAGGGGATCAGAGGATGGGCGGGAGACCGGGTCTGTGTCATACAGGACCGGGAAGACGCGCTGAAGTTTTCTGCTGAGGAAAACGAAAAAATCTGTATTGTCTCTCAGACGACATTTAATTACAATAAATTTAAAGATTTAGTTGAAATTATCTCTGAAAAGAGTTATGATGTAAGTGTTTTAAATACAATCTGCAATGCTACGAAAGAGCGTCAGACTGAGGCTCAGAGCATCGCGGAAACGGTGGATGCTATGATAGTGATTGGTGACAAACATAGTTCCAATACCCAGAAGTTATTTGAAATATGCTATAAGGCATGTAACAATACGTACTATATACAGACACTTGACGATTTGGATTTGAATCAATTAGGGTCAGTGGAAACAGTAGGTATTACAGCAGGGGCATCCACGCCCAACAATATAATTGAGGAGGTTCAAAATAATGTCAGAATTATCTTTTGAACAGATGTTAGACGAGTCATTTAAAACAATTCATAACGGTGAGGTGGTTGAAGGCACTGTGATCGATGTGAAACCGGATGAGATCATCCTGAACATCGGTTATAAGGCTGACGGTATCATCACAAAGAATGAATATTCAAATGATCAGTCGCTTGATCTGACAACAGTTGTGTCTGTAGGGGATACGATGACTGTCAAGGTATTGAAGGTGAATGACGGCGAGGGACAGGTCCTTCTTACATACAAGAGACTTGCAGCCGAAAAAGGAAATGAACGCCTGCGCGAAGCGTTTGAGAATAAGGAAGTCCTTAAAGCGACAGTTACCCAGATCCTCGGAGGCGGCATCTGTGCGACAGTTGACGAGGTTCGCGTATTTATCCCGGCGAGTCTTGTTTCTGATTCTTATGAAAAAGATCTCAGCAAATACGAAGGGAAAGAGATCGAGTTTGTGATCAGCGAGTTTAATCCGAGAAGGAACCGTGTGATCGGTGACAGACGCCAGCTCCTTGTCGCAGAGCGCGCTGAGAAACAGAAAGAGCTTTTTGCAAAACTGAAAGTTGGCGATACAGTAGAAGGAACTGTTAAGAACGTGACAGATTTCGGAGCCTTTGTTGACCTTGGCGGTGTAGACGGACTGCTCCACATCTCCGAGATGTCCTGGGGACGGGTTGACAATCCGAAGAAACTCTTCCATGTAGGAGACCAGCTCAAAGTTCTGGTAAAAGATATCCACGATACAAAGATCGCGCTCAGCCTCAAATTCCCGGAGACAAATCCGTGGGCAAACGCGGCAGAGGATTTTGCTGTGGGAACTGTTATCACAGGAACAGTCGCACGTATGACAGATTTCGGAGCCTTTGTTGAACTTGCTCCAGGGGTTGACGCGCTGCTCCATGTTTCTCAGATCTCAAAAGCACATGTTGACAAACCGTCCGATGTCCTGTCGATCGGTCAGGAGATCACAGCGAAGATCGTTGATCTTAATGAGGCGGAGAAGAAGATCAGCCTCAGCATGAAGGCTCTCGAGTCAGAGAATCCTACAGAGGAAGATGAAAACGAATAAGGAATAAGAAAACAGCCGGAGTGCCGGCTGTTTTTTTATACTAGTTTTGCGAAAAAATGTATGATTTTTTGTTAAAAATTCGACAGCATGTTTATGAAAATATACAATGATTGTCGATAAAGTCCTGGATTTTAAAAGTATTTTTTAGTAGAATATTATTATTGTGAAAAATAAGCGGAGTTTCTGTTTTGCTGCGGAAGCCTCTGCAAAAAGAAAGGAAGAGTAAAATG
>HHCFC02800__coassemble_1618_pt1 | contig 17283 bp, 12 predicted proteins | sample HHCFC02800__metabat2_high_PE_058 | metagenome-assembled genome bin HHCFC02800 | reverse complement strand
TCTTAGAAATTCATTGGTATATGGCAGGCAAATATATTTTTACCGTTTAAAACTGATATTCACGGCTTTTGCGTGACAAACCATGCCTCATGCTGTAAAATAAGATGATTATGAGCTGATTTAGAAAGGATGATCGATATGTTTATCATTGCCGGTCTGGGAAACCCGACAAAAGAGTATGAAGGGACAAGGCATAATGTGGGATTTGATGTAATAGACAGGCTTTCGGAGAAATACAATATAGATGTGGACACAAAAAAGCACCGTGCCCTGATCGGGAAAGGGATGATCGCAGGGCGGAAAGTGATCCTGGTAAAACCTCAGACTTATATGAACTTAAGCGGGGAGAGCATCAGGAGCCTGGTGGATTATTATAAGATCGATCCGGAGGAAGAACTCCTGGTCATCTACGACGATATCAGTCTGGGAACAGGACAGCTGCGGATACGGGTGAAGGGGAGCGCGGGAGGACATAACGGCATCAAGAACATCATCGCGCACCTGGGCAGCCAGGTCTTCCCCCGGATCAAGATCGGGGTTGGAGAAAAGCCGCGGGGATATGACCTGGCGGACTATGTGCTCGGACATTTTTCAAAAGCGGAGCGGGAACAGATGGAGGAAGGATACGGATGTGCGCTACGGGCTGTGGAGATGATCGTATCCGGAGAGACCGCGGAAGCGATGAACGAGTTTAACCGGAAGAAAAGAGAAGAGTAGAAGAGAGGAAAGAGAGGACGAGATGCAGGCTTTTTTGGCTCCGCTGGAAGAACTGGCGGACTATCAGGAGATTCTCAGAGACAGGAGAAAGGGAACGGGGATCATTCAGATCGCAGGCTGCGTGAACTCCCAGAAGACCCATCTGATGTATGCCCTTGGCGATGGCTGTGAGTACAGAGTCATCGCTTTTTCGAGTGAGGAAAAAGCAAAGAGAGCGTACGAGGAATATCGTTTTCTGACAGAGGATGTATACTTGTATCCGGCCAGAGACCTTCTGTTCTATCATGCCGATATCAAGGGAAAAGTGCTGACCGGGCAGCGGATGGAAGTGCTCCGGGCTCTGATCGAGAAGAACCCCGGGGATACGCTGACTGTGATCACAACGATGGACGCTTTTCTCGACGGGCTCTCGGCGCCGGACGAGATCCGGAAGAGCCGGATCTCTCTGAGAGCAGGGGATGAGATCAGTTTTTCAGAGTTTCAGTCAAGGCTCTCTGCCATGGGTTACGACAGGGAGAGCCAGATAGAGGGACCGGGACAGTTTGCCGTCCGGGGCGGTATCCTGGATGTGTTCCCGCTCACAGAAGAACTGCCTGTCAGGATCGAACTGTGGGGGGATGAGATCGATTCCATACGCAGTTTTGATGTGGAGAGTCAGCGCTCTGTGGAGAACCTGGAGGAAGTGATCATCTATCCTGCTTCTGAAAACTGCGGAGAAGGTTCGGCAAATGTTTCTTTTCTGGAGTATTTCCCGGAAAAAGAGACCCTTCTCTTTTTTGACGAACCTTTCCGCCTCCAGGAGGAAGCGGAGGCAGTGGAGAAGGAATATTTTCACAGCAGGGAAAACCGGGATGAGGCGGGAGTGGCTCTGGAAGAGGAGGAACTGAAAGTCTTTCAGACAAAAGAGATCATTGAAAGGATGAACGGATACAGCGGGATCGGATTCACCACGCTGGAATCAAAGTGCGGGCTCTTCCGCGTGAGGCAGACTGTCAGTATCCAGACGAAAGGCGTCAATCCATACAACAACAGTTTTGAACTCCTGACCAGAGATTTAAAGCGTCTGAAGAGATCCGGGTACCGGGTTGTCCTTCTGTCCGGCTCCAGGACCAGGGCGAAGAGGCTTGCAGAGGATCTGAGGGATTATGACCTGAGCAGTTTTTACAGCGAGGACATGGAGCGGATGGTGAACCCGGGGGAGATCATGGTCTCCTACGGCTATGTGGCGGAAGGGTATGAGTATCCGATGCTGAAATTTACCGTGATCTCCGAAACGGATATCTTCGGGAAAAAGAAAAAAAAGAAGAAACGCCGCAGATATGAAGGCCAGAAGATCCAGGATTTCGCGGAACTTAAACCCGGAGACTATGTGGTCCATGAGAACCACGGTCTGGGGATCTATCAGGGGATAGAGAAGATCGAGGTGGACAAGGTCACGAAGGATTATATGAAGATCTCTTATGCAGAGGGAGGAATCCTCTATATCCCGGTGAGCCAGATGGACCTGATCCAGAAATATGCCGGTTCTGACGCGAGGAAGCCGAAACTCAATAAACTGGGGACGACCCAGTGGGTGAAGACAAAGACCCAGGTGAAAAAAGCGGTCCAGGCTGTGGCGGAGGATCTGGTAAAACTGTACGCTGTGAGACAGAAGACAGAAGGGTTTGTCTACGGTCCTGACACAGTATGGCAGAAAGAATTTGAAGAGATGTTCCCGTTTGAGGAGACGGAGGACCAGATCCAGGCGATCGAAGATACGAAGAAAGACATGGAGAGTACGAAGATCATGGACCGGCTGATCTGCGGCGATGTCGGATACGGAAAGACAGAGGTTGCGATCCGTGCGGCGTTCAAGGCAGTGCAGGAGGGCAAACAGGTGGTGTATCTCGTGCCGACCACGATCCTGGCACAGCAGCATTACAATACCTTTGTCCAGAGGCTGAAAGACTTTCCGGTCCGGATCGACCTGCTCTGCCGGTTCCGCAGTTCCTATCAGCAGAAAAAGACAGTGGAGGATTTAAAGAAGGGTCTTGTGGACATCGTGATCGGGACACATCGTGTCCTGTCGAAGGATGTGGGCTATAAAGACCTGGGGCTTCTTATCATCGATGAGGAGCAGAGATTTGGAGTGACCCACAAGGAAAAGATCAAAAAACTCCGGGAGAATGTGGATGTTCTCACCCTCACGGCGACGCCCATCCCACGGACGCTGCACATGAGCCTGATCGGGATCCGGGATATGAGTGTGCTCGAGGAGGCGCCCCAGGACCGGATGCCGATCCAGACCTATGTGATGGAATACAATGATGAGATGGTGCGGGAAGCAATCGAAAGAGAATTGTCCCGGGGAGGACAGGTGTACTATGTGTATAACCGTGTGAATGATATCGCGGATGTAGCGGGAAGGGTCCAGCGTCTTGTCCCGGAGGCAACCGTATCCTACGCCCACGGGCAGATGAATGAGCGCCAGCTGGAAGATATCATGTACGATTTTATCAACGGAGATATTGACGTGCTGGTATCCACCACGATCATAGAGACCGGGCTTGATATTCCCAATGCCAACACTATGATCATCCAGGACGCGGACCGCTTCGGGCTGTCCCAGCTCTATCAGCTCCGGGGCAGGGTGGGGCGTTCGAACCGGATGGCTTACGCGTTCCTTTTGTACCGCAGGGACAAACTTTTAAAAGAGGTGGCGGAGAAGAGGCTCGCAGCGATCCGGGAGTTCACGGACCTGGGTTCCGGGATCAAGATCGCAATGCGGGACCTGGAGATCCGTGGAGCCGGGAATCTCCTCGGTGAGGCTCAGAGCGGGCACATGGAGGCGGTCGGATATGATCTTTACTGCAAGATGCTCAACGAGGCAGTGATGCAGCTAAAAGGCGGCGGGGAAGAAGAGATATACACCACCACTGTGGATATCAATATCGACGCCTATATCCCGGATTCATATATTAAGAATGAGTATCAGAAGCTGGATGTCTATAAACGGATCGCGGCCATTGAGACAGAGGAAGAGATGGACGATATGATGGAAGAACTGATCGACCGTTTCGGGGATATCCCGAAGAAAGTGCAGCAGCTCCTCCATATCGCGGCGATCAAGGGGCTTGCCCATTCTGCCTATGTGACTGCTGTGGAGCAGAAAGGACAGGCATATCAGTTTACCATGTATGAGAAGGCAAAGATCGATCCGCAGAAGATCCCGGGGCTTTTGAAGGCTTATGGGAACAGCCTGACCTTCCGGGCGGAGGAGCCTCCTTATTTTCGCTATGAGAAGCGGGGCAGGAGCGGGAAAGAATCCGGTGAGGACGTGCTCCAGCTCCTGCGGAAGATCCTGGAGGATATCAGGGGATTGAGGAGTCCTTCCTGATGAATTCTTTGTGATTTCTACTTGTTAGAACAGTGAAAACGGAGTATAATATTCGGGAATGCTGCGGAGTATCCGCGCAGGAAAACTGCGGGAAGGTCCGGGAAATAGATACTTAGGAGGACATAGATGATGCGATTTGGGAAAAGAGCGGCGGTCCTGGTTATGGCTGGAGTATTTGGCGTATCATGCATGACGGGCTGCAGCGGTTCGATCGATACAGAAGCGGTCGTCGCAACTGTGGGAGGAGAGGATATCACTCTTGGAGTCGCCAACTTCTACGCAAGGATGCAGCAGGGACAGTATGAGACGTACTATGCCAGCATGATGGGGACGACGCCGGAGGAGATGTGGACACAGGAATACACGGAAGGGACAACCCTGGAGCAGGAGACAAAGGACGGTGTCCTTGAGATGCTGGAAGACCTTTACGTGATCTCACAGCACGCTGCGGATTACGAAGTTTCTCTCACCGAAGATGAGACAGATGCGATAGCTGATGCTGCAGCGAAATTTGAGGAGGACAATACCGACGAGGCGAAGGAAGCTGTGTCCGGCTACCGGAAAGATGTGGAGAAGCTGCTGGAACTCCTGACGATCCAGACAAAGATGGACAGCGCTATGAAGGAAGGCGTGGATGAGGAAGTCTCTGATGAAGAGGCAGCCCAGAAGAGCATGCAGTATGTTTACTTCTCATTTACCACAACAGATGATTCGGGGAACAGCACCGAGATGACGGATGAGGAGAAGAAAGAACTCAGGACGACAGCACAGGAGTTTGACGATCAGATAAAGAACGGTGAGGACTTTGCGGGCGCGGCGGAATCAGCCGGTGCAGACGTACAGACCACTACGTTCGATTCTGAGAGCACCAGCCCGGATGCTGATCTGATCGCGGCAGTGGATGCGCTGGAGGCAGAGGGAGATGTGACGGATGTGATCGAGACGGACAGCGGACTCTATGTGGCAGAACTGACCAGCCTTCTGGACCGTGACGCCACAGACCAGGAGAAAGAGAATATCGTAGAGCAGCGCCGTCAGGATCAGTATGACTCTCTTCTGGAAGAGTGGAGAGAAGCTGCTGATATCACTGTGAATGAGAAAGTCTGGGACAAAGTGGACTTTGAAGACCAGGGTGTTACGATCATCACATCTGAGGAGGAAGAAAGCAGCACGAAAGACGATACCTCAGAGACAGACGAAAGTACAGATTCTTCGGAAGACTCCGCGGCGTCAGATGAAAATGCAGATACATCAGATAATGGGGATGCATCAGGAAGCGAAGATGAGGCTTCCTCAGACGGGAACGCAGAATAGAGAAGATAAGCTGGTCAGAGAAAATTAAAAATATGAGAAAAACCGCTGGAGGGATCGGACCCTCCGGCGGTTTTTGCTTCGTGGATCTGCGGCATGACCGGGCGCGCTCTGTGGGGCGTACAGACATGCCGCAGTTCTATATGTTCATACGGTGTGCTTTCAGATGTACTCACATTTTTCAAAATAATGCATCAGGATGCCTGCGCAGTTCTCTACGCCCAGCTCTGAGGTATCAAGGATCATGTGATAATCGTTCACATCACCCCATGTCTTTCCTGTATGCTCGTAATAGTAGGAAGCTCTCTCTTCATCAGTTCTCTCGACTTTTTCCTTGGCATCGTCATAGCTCAGATCATCTTTTTCCATGATCCTGCGGATCCGGTCCTCCTTATCGGCACAGACAAAGATATTGAGGACGTTCATCCGGTCTTTCAGGATGTCGGATGCACAGCGGCCAAGGATGATGCAGGGATTCTCCGCGAGTTTGCGGATCGCCTCTGCCTCGCTCTCATACATATGATCGTTTACCTTCTCCTCGATATACGCCTTGTCATAGACCGGGATATCAAGCTGTTCGGAAAGTTCTTTCGCGATAATGCTTGCCCCTGTTCCGAATCTGCGGCTCATGGTGATAACTAATTTCATAAGAACTCCTCCTTTGTAGACATAAGATCAAGTGACTTATATTATAACACTTCTGCGGCGATTTGTCTGCTGAGAGTTTTTAATTCTTCCATCTGCGCATCTTTCAGGGAAGATTTGACGGTGACGCTGTTTTCAAGGAGCGTCATGCCCTTCATCTCTTCGATCCTGGCAGCCATCAGTTTGGTGGACTGCGGCGCCCAGGTACCGTTCCCGAGAAGGGCGATGGTGCGGTTTTTCAGCGCCAGCGCTTTCATATCCTCCAGGAAATTGTCCATCAGCGGGTAGATCCCGTTGTTGTAGGTGGGTGCCGCCAGGACGATGTGGCTGTATTTAAAGCTGTCTGCGATCAGTTCGGAGACATGGGTCTTGGAGATGTTGTGGACATGGATGTCTTTCACGCCTTCTTCTGCGAGCATCAATGCGAAAGTGTCCACCATATTCTCTGTGTTGCCATACATGGATGCATAGGCGATCAGGACTCCCTTTTCCTCGGGCTCGTATTTGCTCCATGTGTCATATTTCCCGATGATGTAGTCCAGATCTGTCCGCCAGACCGGTCCGTGGAGCGGGCAGATGAACGCGATATCGAGAGAAGCGGCTTTTTTCAGGACATTCTGTACCTGCATCCCGTATTTGCCCACGATATTTGTGTAATAACGGCGCGCCTCATCCAGCCAGTCTCTGTCAAAATTGACCTCATCGTTAAAAATGTTCCCGTTCAGCGCTTTGAATGTCCCGAAGGCATCAGCGGAGAAGAGGACCTTGTCGGTCTCGTCATATGTCATCATGGCTTCCGGCCAGTGGACCATCGGCGCCATCACAAAGTGGAATGTGTGTTTTCCTGATGAGAATGTATCTCCTTCTTTTACAATGATCTTCTTCCCTTCCAGGTCGAGGTCAAAGAACTGGTCGATCATGGGGAATGTCTTGGCGTTCCCTATCAGCTGCATGTCGGGATAGCGCAGGATGAGCTCTTCGATCATGGCACAGTGGTCAGGCTCCATATGGTTTACGACAAGATAGTCCAGTGAGCGGCCGTCCAGTACTGCCTGGATATTCTCAAGGAACTGGCGCCCTACCGCATAGTCCGCGGAATCGAAGAGTATAGTCTTCTCATCCATCAGAAGGTAGGAGTTATAGGAGACCCCGTCAGAGAGCGGGAAAATGTTTTCAAATAACTCCAGCCTGCGGTCGCTTGCGCCGACCCAGTACAGATCTTCGGTTACTTTTCTGAAACAGTGCATAATAAATCCTCCTTTTATCATCTCTGTGATTTTATGTCAATGCGGATCTGTCAGATTGTTTGACCGATTCTATTCTATCATAAAAGTCAGATTTGGCAAGACGGGTATTGATTTTCCTGTCAGGATTTCGTATGCTTTTGTAGACAGAACGTTCATGGACAGTCACTGTGTGGACAGTGACATATAAAAGACGGCTAAAGGAGGTAAGATACCATGTTATTTGTTTGTTATCCGAAATGCAGTACATGCAAGAAGGCAGAGAAATGGCTTGAGGCGCGCGGGGCAGAGTTTGAGAAACGGGATATAAAGACGGAGAATCCGTCCGCTTTGGAACTGGGGGAATGGCATCAGAAAAGCGGGCTTCCGCTCAAGCGTTTTTTCAATACAAGCGGAAATCTGTATAAAGAGATGAAGTTAAAAGACCGGCTCCCGGAGATGTCCGAGGAGGAACAGATTGAACTGCTCTCCACGGACGGGATGCTGGTAAAGCGCCCCATCCTTGTGGATGGGGACACAGTCCTGGTCGGTTTTAAAGAGAAGGAGTGGGAAGAAAAGTTCTGATGCAGCTTTACGGCTCCGAGACCGTCTACTGCTTTTCTTCCAGCTCGATGTCACCTGATGACGCTTTGAAGGTGATCTGGCGTCCGTCAGATCCTTCCGATGCGTAGGTCCCCTCACTGGATCCGTCGGTGACATAGATCCCGGATGAGCTGTCGGGCAGGATGATATTCCCGAAGTCGGCAGCAAGGTCGCATGTGTAGGAAGAGAGTGGTTCGCTGAGGATGATCTGAGTGTCTCCAAAATCATTGGAGCCGTTCAGAGTCTGAAGCCCCGCTGCTTCCAAAAGGATATCGCCGGACGATGCAGTGACTTCCGCGGAAACGATCGCGGCATTGCGGAAGGAGGTGTCGCCGAAGTCATTCTCAGAGACCAGGGTATCTGTTTTGATATCCGACGCCTCGATGTCTCCGGAATCAGTGGTGGTCTCAAGTGAGGCGAAAGTACACTGCTCCAGCGTCAGGTCTCCAAAACTGGCGGTGAAGGAAGCCTGACCGGCATGGAGTCCCCGGACCTCGAGATCCCCGGAATCGCTGTATACTGTGATGTACGACAGCTCTTTATCTGAGGGGACATACAGTCTGACGCAGGGAGAAGTCTCCGTTATGCCTGATCCAAAGCCCAGGTTCAGTCCGGAACCGAAAAAGAATGCTGTGCCCGCATTTCCTTCGCCCTGGCTGAGGGTGAGTTTCCCGGAGGTGAGCTCATAGCGTGGTGTGCCGTAAGCGCTGTCCAGGACGTATTCCAGATAGAAATGCCCGTCGTCGGACGGCAGGATTTGGACGTCTGCCAGGGAATTGATATCGATCTCCACAGAAGTCAGGTCGTCCAGCGCAGTCTTTTCCATGGTGTATGGTTCTGCGGAAGCAGAGGCGGAGACGATACCGTCCCGGGTGTATGCGAATCCGGGATATCCTCCTGCCAGCCATCCTGCTCCGGTGAGCAGCGCTCCGGCTGCCATGCAGGAAAGAGAAAATATCAGTATTCTTTTTGTCCTTCGTTTCATTTCGTTTTTCCTCCTTTCGCGATCTTTCCAAGAAAAATGGAAAGTTTTCTGACAGCCCATCCAAACAGCAGGACGGAACCGTAGGTAAACAGCAGCCCGGCTCCGAAGCAGAGCAGACCGAATCCGAGATTGCACAGTCCGTCACCAAAAGCACGGAACAGCAGCGCGATCCCTGCAACGATGCCTATGAACCCGCCGGCGGCTACGGATACGCCTGCGACGAGGACGGAGAGCAGACACGCGGCGACGACGAGGAACACACATGCGATCAGGATGATGACGGTCAGGGCGAGAGGAAGTGCGATCGGAGCCGCACATACGCCCAGGATGCCGATCCAGACCGCGGACATCCCCCGCTTTACCGTCTTCGGCGGTTCGCTCACATTCTGTTCTGCAAGGTTCATGATCAGTTCTCTTGCCGCCTCCTCCGGGGAGCCGAGATCCTGTATCGCCTGCTGTTCATTCTCAGGTCCTGCCTCCTCGAAATATTCTTCAAAATATTCGATCGCTCTGGCGTAATCCTCTTTTGGGAGGCGGCGGAGTTTCTTTGAAAGTATCTTCATATACTCAGTCTTGTTCATCTGAGATCCCTCCTTTTACAATATCGTCAATGATAAATTTGTACTCATTCCATTCTTTCAGCAGTTCTGCCTGCCGGTCTCGGCCGGCGCCAGTGATCCGATAATATTTTCTGTTGCGTCCCTGGTACGGCTGGTCGTAAGTATCGACATAGCCGTGTTCCTGCAGCCGTTTCAGGACCGGATATAGTGCGGAGTCTTTCATGGGCGCCGCCCGTTTGATGATCTGGCTGATCTGATAGCCGTAGGCGTCCCCTTCCGTGATGACAGACAGGACGAGAAAGTCCAGCAGGGGAGCGGTCAATGGAAATGCCATGTTATCAGTCCTTTCTTTTTGATATATTTATTTAGTATATATACTTTTTATATTTATATTATATTTCATATAATATATATTGTCAACATATATTTGATCAAAATTAAAAATGCTGAGATCACTGATTTTCACGAAAATAAAGAAAACTTTACAGGCAGGAGGCTGTAATGCGTATGAAAATCATGTTAAAATGAGGAAGAAATGCGAAAAAATCGATTTTTTGAGAATATTCGGACGATATTGCTCAATGCGTGCCGTGTACTTTTGAAAAAGTGCACGGTACACATGAAAAAAGATCAAGGAGGGATGAGACAGATGGCGGGAGAAGAACGTTTGGCATGGCGGGTGATCGATGAGGTGGAGAAAGCTGTGGTCGGAAAGAGGGAGATCCTGACAAAGATCATGACGGCGATCCTTGCCGGAGGTCATATTCTGATAGAAGATATCCCGGGGACGGGAAAGACAACGATGGCGGCGGCCTTTTCCCGGGCTATGGGGCTCGAGGTAAAGAGGGTGCAGTTTACGCCGGATGTGCTGCCGTCTGATCTGACGGGCTTTACTGTATATAGAAAAGAGACGGAGGAGTTTGTCTATCAGCCGGGAGCGGTGATGTGCAACCTTCTTCTGGCGGACGAGATCAACCGGACTTCGCCCAAGACCCAGTCAGCTCTGCTGGAAGTGATGGAGGAGCAGCAGGTAACGGTGGACGGCATCACGAGAAAGACCAGGGAACCGTTCATTGTGATCGCGACGGAAAATCCGGCGGGATCAGCGGGGACACAGCTCCTCCCGGAATCCCAGCTGGACCGTTTCATGATCTGCGTCAGCATGGGGTATCCCACTGTGGAAGAGGAAATAGAGATATTGAGAAGGAGTCAGGAAGGTGGGAACAGAGGACGGCTGGCGGAGGCGGAAGTGGAGCCGGTCCTGGATGCGGCTTCCCTGCTCGCTATGCGGAAATCCGCAGGAGAGATCTTTGTGCATGAAAGGATATACCGCTATATTGCAGAACTGGCAAAAGCCACGAGAGAAAATGAATGGACGGAACTGGGGCTCAGCCCCAGAGGAACGGTTGCCCTGACGGCGATGGCAAAGGTATGTGCCTGGCTGAAGGGAAGGGAATATGTTGTCCCGGCAGATGTGACAGAAGTGTTTGACTGTACTGCGGCTCACAGGATCTTTCTGAACATGAAGGCGAGAGTGGGGCATATCCGGAGGGAGGAAGTGATCCGGAGAGTGGCTGAGGAGGTACAGCAGCCTTCTGTCAGGAAAAGGCGGTAGCAGAGTATGATCAGAAGGATTATATCATATCTGATCTTCCTGCTCATCATCCTGTATCTGTTCTTTATGTACAACGATGCGGTACTCTCCGGGATCCTTGTGCTTGCGCTGCTCACACCGGTTTTCTCGGCAGCGTACCTTGTGAGAGCGAGAGGGAGACTGAGCCCGGATCTGGACAGGATCCCCGCGATGGGCGAATGTGATAAACGGATCCGCGCAGCTGTCATGCTTGAGAACCGGTCCAGATTCCAGAGTCTCCATTATATGAGCAGGATATCGGTAAAAAACCAGTTTGCGAAAAAGAAAGCCAGAAGTGATCTCAGGGGCGTCATCCCACCGAGGAAGAAAGAGGTCTGCTGGTGCGAGTTTGAGTCTTCGATGTGTGGAAATGTGGAAATTGAACTGGAATCCGTGAAGATCTTTGATCCGTTCGGTTTCTTCTATATAAAAATACAATGCCATATGAGTTCTGTGATCAAGGTGATGCCGGAGTTTAGTCCGATGCCCCTCGAAGTTACGAGAAGGACAAGAGAGTTCCAGGCGGAAGCGGAAGAATATTCCGGGGAGAGACGGGGAGATGACCCGAACGAGCCCTACCAGATCAGGGAATACCGGATGCAGGATCCTCTGCGGGATATCCACTGGAAACTCAGCGCGAGAGAAGATGACCTGATGGTCCGGGAGAGAGGGTTCCCTCTGGGATGCGTTGTCCTGATCCGGATCGATCTTCCTGAAGGAGAGCAGTCTGCGGAAGGGTTCTCGCGCCTGCTCGGTACGGCAGCCTCTTTATCGGTCACGCTGGCGGAGCAGAAATGTATCCATATGGCAGCGTGGTATGAGGAGAAAAATGAGAGGATCGTGAAGATGAGTATCCGGGACGAAGAGAGTGCGTATGAATTCATCTGGCGGCTGATGGAGATCGTTCCATACAAGGATAAAGAAAAAGCGGAGGTCTGTTTTGAGGAGGCGTTCAAAGGACAGGAGTTTAGCAGCGTTGTGACGATAGACGGAAAAGGAGTTTTGAGGAAAAACGGAGAGATCCCGGAAATCCTCCGCGTGTAAATGAAAAGGGACGGGAAAGGAAAGAAAAGAAGATGAGAAGGGAAGGTTCAGGGATCAGGATATGCGGAAAGAAGACACTGGCATATAGGACCAGACAGAAGTATGCCTCCGTATGGGGGATCCATGCCGTGAGCGTCTGGCTCCTGGCAGCAGCCTGGTGGAATGCCTTCCTCTCTGTATTTCCGGCAGAACTGGGGAATCCGTGGCTGTATGGAAGTCTGGCGTTCCTTTCCGCAGGGACAGTGCTGATCCACCGAAAAGCCGGGATCAGGGCGGTTCCCGCCGTCCTTCTTATCACGGGGATCTCAGTCTGGGCAGGCAGGACGGTATTCGGACAGTTCTTCGAGAGGATCAGGGAAAGCTGGATGGCAATGATATATCCGGGAACAGTGGAGATGTCAGGATTTCCGGCGGAGTTTGCCTTTGGGCCGGAAAATATGTTTGTGCTGCCGGGAGAAGCCCTTCTGGGGATGGCGGGAGCTGTGGTGACGGTTCCCCTGCTGGAACTGTGGGTCATCGTGCTGAGGAAGGGAAAAGGGAGGACCATGGCAGGGATCTTCATGGCAGTCCCTCTTCTTGCGGCTGCCGCGGCAGGATATTTTCAGACGGAACTTCCCGCCTGGCTGCTGATCCTGGCAGCAGGAAGTTATTTCGGAGTGTGCGAGCAGACAGGAGGAGAAAAGAGAGGGCAGAGCCTGCGGATGTGGATTAGGTATCTGGGCAGTGCTGCCCTGCTGTGTGCAGTGGCATTGCTCTCAGCAGATCTGGGAAAGGTACTTGATATCGGCAGACAGGATCCGGAGGGATTTTACCAGGAAACGAGGGCAGGGATACGAAGCGGAATCATCGCGCCGCTGGAAAGTTTTGTGGACAATACCGTGCTGGTCGGGACAGAAGAGGAAGGAGACGGCATCACAGGTCAGGGGAATGCGGATCCTCAGAGGACGGAAGAAGGATTTGGAGCGCAGTCTCTTCAGACGTCTTCTGCGATGAGTGACCTGAAAGGACTGGCTTATTTTCAACCTTCCGGCGCGGTGGAACAGACGGTACGGCTGGAGGAGCCGCCGTCCGGCACAGTCTATATTGCCGAGAGGTATGGGATCACATATACAGGGGACTCATGGTCAGATATGTCAGAAGAAAATCTGGAGGGTCAGGCTCTGATGCAGGCATGCACTTCCTGGCCCGATGGGCTGGATGGGCTGGAATCTCTTGTCAGCGGATGGGAGACAGGTTCCTTGGAGGAGATCAGCGGGCGGATCGATGAGGAACTGTCAGGACTTGCGGTCTATGATACCAGCCCGGGTCCGACGCCGGCTGACAGAGACTTTGTGGAGTACTTCCTGTTTGAGAGAGGGAGCGGATTCTGTGTACATTTTGCCTCGGCGGCGGTACTGCTCTACAGGATGAACGGATTTCCGGCAAGGTATGCGGAAGGATATGCGGTGCCGGAGTCAGCCTTCGTTCTCTCAGAAGACGGGGCGTATGAAGCTCGGATCGACGGGACGATGGGGCACGCCTGGTGCCAGGTCTATGACGGGGACTCCGGGGAATGGGTCAATATGGAGCATACGCCGGGGAGCGCTGCGGCAGTGCCCCTGCCTGATGGCCAGGGGCAGACAGTGACAGAAGAGGAGATATCGGAAGCCGAGAGGCAGAGTGAGGGGGTATCCGGAGATGAAGACCAGAACACAGACTCGGCTGAGGCGGAGAGACAGGGGATGCTGTCCGGTGAAAATGGTGCTCCGGGAGAGATGTTCCGGGTGTGGGGCTTTTGTGTGATGGCAGCCGCTGCGGCGGTACTGGTGATCTTTTCCGGAGCCTTTCTCCAGGCGGCGGTAAGACGCTCCTGGAACCGGAAAAGATTTCTGGAAGAAAAAGAGGGTGCCGGGATCACAGCGATGTATGAGGGAATAGTGAAAACTGCTGCATTCCTGGGCTGCGAGACCGCCGGACTGACAGAACGGGAAAATGTGGGACTTATATGCGGGATCTGTCCGGAGGTAAAAAGAGAGGAGTGGATCTGGCTCTATGAGACAGTGATGGAGAGCCTTTTCTATCACCTGGATGACGGACGGCGAAAACGGAAGAGAGCAGAGATGCTCTGCCGCAGGTTCCAGAAGGCGGCAATGGAGAGAATGGGACGTGGGAAAAGGTTGATATACAGATATGTATGCGTGTATACGATGTGGAAATAAATTCTTCCAATCTTCCATTGCCAGATACTGTTCAATGATGCTATAATTCATAGTAGCGTTCTTTTGCCTTTTGGCAGAGATAAGTATTATGAGTAGGTGACGGATTTGAAAAATAAGATCAAACGTTTTGCAAAAGGAGATTTTCATATCCCCCAGCCGGAGATCATTTTTCCGGAAACCCACATTATCATGAGAGTGGGAGAAGGGGAAGAATATAAAGGGAGTTTTTCGCTCCAGAATGAGGGAGAGGGTACGATAAGGGGACTTGTCTACCCGTCTTCTTACCGTGTCCAGTGCCAGGAGGAAGGCTTTGACGGGAACCCGGTAAATATCTATTATACATACGACGGCAGGGGACTTGTGCCCGGACATGTGGAGCACGGAAAGTTTACCATCGTGTGCAACGGAGGAGAGTTTGACATCGCGTTCACGGCGATCATCGAGAAGCCTTTCGTCATGACTCATTACGGGAAGGTGCAGAGCCTGGAAGATTTTAAAAAGCTTGCATTCCGGGATGCGGCGGAGGCTGAGAAGCTGTTCCGTTCCAGGGATTTCTATGAGATCCTGAAATATGAGGATATCCGGATCCAGGCGCTCTATGACAATATGCGCAAGTGGGAACTGGACCAGCATGGTCTCGAAGAGTTCCTGGTGGGCTGCAAACAGAAGGAGAAGATCTTTCTGACCCTGGAGGAGGAAAGCCGGGCGTTCATGTCCCTTGCGGAGGCGCGCAAGGAGACCTTTACCATCAAGAAGAATACATGGGGCTATCTTGAGATCGATGTCAGGACCGAGGGGGATTTCCTCTATGTGGAACACACCCATATCACGACAGAGGAATTTATCGGCAATTCTTACCGCCTGGAATATTTTATCACGACGGAAAACCTGCACTCCGGAAGCAATTTCGGGCGGGTGATCCTGGATACGCCTTACGAGACGCTTACCTATGAGATCGTGGTGGAAAAGAATGTAAAACGGGATGAAGAGCGCAGGGACCGTGAACGGGAATTCGCCGGCATCGTGAAAGGCTACCTGAACTATGAGAGCGGACGGCAGGATCTTGCCGCCTGGACGGATGACGCCATCAAGCGGATCACCCGTCTTCGCGATGCGGATCCAAAGAACGAGATATACCTTCTCGTCAATGCCCATATCTGTCTGATCGGAGGAAAGACAGATGACGCGAAGTGGATCCTGGAGTCCTACAATTACAACCGCTTTGCCATCGGAAAAGATGTGGATCTCAGCTCTTATTACCTTTACCTGACCACACTTCTCAGCAACGATACGATCGGACAGAGGAGAGTGGCAGAAGAACTGTCCAGATCCTTTATGAAACACCCGGATAGCTGGCTGATCCTCTGTATGCTGGTGGAAGTGGATTCGGAGTACAAGATCTACAGCGAGAGGCTGCGTGTCCTGGAACGGCAGTTTTACGAGGAGAGGTCCCACAGCATCTGGTTCTATATGCAGGCGTTCCGGTGCTTCCGTGAGAGGAGCTCTTCCCTGAAAAAGCTGGGGAAATTTGAAGTCAGAGTACTTCTCTTTGCAGTGAAATATAAACTGATGACAAAAGAACTGGCACTGTATACGGCGAACCTTGCCAGCCAGATGAAGACCTTTGACAAACATCTCTACAAAGTGCTGGAGATGGCATATGACATGTATGAGGAGTCCATGATCCTCACGGCGATCTGTACCCTCCTGATCAAAGGAAACTGTATGGACAGCTGTTATTTTAAGTGGTATGAGAAAGCAGTGGAATCTGAGTTGAAGATCGCCCAGCTCTACGAATACTATATGGCGGCGGCAATGCCGGAGAAGTTTCATAAACCGCTGCCTCGTTCGGTATACCTGTATTTTATGCATGGAAATACGCTTGATTACCATAAGTGTGCATTCCTCTATTCCAACCTGATCACCTATGAAGACGAGGCAAGTGAGATCTATGCACATTACCGCGATGAGATGGAGGCATTCGCGTGGAACCAGCTTGAGCGGAGAAATATCGATGAGCAGCTCCGTATCATCTATAAAAGGTTTATCGTGGAATCTTACATGAACACAGAGAGAGTGAAAGCACTCTACGACATCTGCCATGCATACTGGATCACTACAAAGGTGTCGAACATGAAGTATGTCCATGTGATCGCAGAGGACGGTACGATCACTCAGAAGGCGCCGTACCTTGAGAACGGGACAAGGGTGTTCCTGTATTCCAAGACGGACCGCCTTGTGTGGGAGGCAAAGGACGGAAGGCATTATACCGATTCGATCCCCTATGAGAGCAAACGACTCTTTTATGAACTGCGGTACATGGATCTGTGCCGGAAGTATCTCAATGGACTGCTGAGAAACCGGAGAGAGGAAGAGACGGAAGAACTGACCCTGGAGACTGTGCGCGAGAAAGGGCTGGAAAATTTCCCGGAAGAAGAGATCTTCAGCCTCTGCAGCAAGAACATCAGGGAAAACAATTATGAGAACGACGATTTCCTCACATATGTCTGTTTTGACCTGTTTAAAAAGCGTCAGTATGACAAGGTGATCCTGACCTATCTTGCCAATTACTACTGCGGAGCTACACTGGATATGAAACAGCTCTGGAGGGAAGCAAGGGACTATGAAGTCCATACCCATAAGCTTGCGGAGCGGATCCTCACTCAGATGCTCTTTTCCGAGGAACTGTTCCAGGAGGCGCAGATCTTCGAGGAATACTATGAGGAAGGGGCATACTTCCGCCTGCAGCAGGCGTACCTGGCATATGTCTCAAGGGAATATGTGGTGGAAGAGAGAAGGATCGGAAAGAGTGTCATCGACATCATATGCAGAGAGTATGAGAAGGGTGAGACTACCATTGACATCTGCAAACTGGCGGTCCTGAAATACTACTCGACCAGGGAGTACACTTCCCAGACACGCAGGACGCTGAAAAAATTCCTGCAGGAGCTCTGTGGAAAACAGATCTATTTCCCGTTCTTCCTTGCT
>HHCFC02800__coassemble_1603_pt1 | contig 17492 bp, 14 predicted proteins | sample HHCFC02800__metabat2_high_PE_058 | metagenome-assembled genome bin HHCFC02800 | reverse complement strand
TTCAAAAGTGTCAGGCACTTTTGAAAAAGTACACGGCACCCGTTAAAAAAGATCAACTACTCTTTCTGTCTCAAGGTCCCCACCACAGTAGTTACCTGGTTATTGATATGCAGTCCCGTGATGCCGGTCGCCTTCTCTTTATCCCCCGCCGCGATCGCATCGATGATAGCCTTGTGCTCGGCAATGAGCTGGGGATAACATTCTTTTTTCTTCAGATATTCGATCCGGTAGCGGTACATCTGCTCCCGCAGATTATTGAGGAGCTGTATCAGTCGCCGGTTATCTGTCGCCTCAAAGATCACATCGTGGAACGCCACGTCTGCCTCGGCGATCTTCGTGATATCATCGCTGTCCAGCACATCCCGGAAATGGAGCGACGCAGATTTCAGCTGTTCAAGCCCTTCCTCGTCGATCCGGTCACATGCCAGCTGTACCGCCAGTTCCTCCAGCGCACACCGGACTTCCAGCACATCCCGCAGATTTTTCTCCGTGATCTCCGCCACCTCGGCTCCTTTCCTCGGGATCATGAGGACGAGCCCCTCCAGTTCCAGCTTACGGATCGCTTCCCTGATCGGCGTCCGGCTCACTCCCAGTTTATTTGCGAGCTGGATCTCCATCAGCCGCTCCCCCGGCTTTAATTCTCCGCGGAGGATCGCCTGCCTCAGTGTATTGAACACAACATCTCTCAGCGGGAGATATTCATTCATCGTAACTTCAAAGTCTGTACTCATATTAATTCCTCCTGACACTGTGTATATTCGTGACATACACCTGTTTCGCAAGTGCCCTGTCCCTTATGTTCTTCTGTGCTTTCTTTGCCGCAGCCCGGCTCTCAAACAGACCGAATACTGTAGGACCGCTGCCGCTCATCATAGCCCCCAGAGCACCTGCATCGTACATCTCTTTTTTGATGTCATCGATCACAGGATGCATCGGTATCGTCACATCCTCCAGCACATTTCCCATGGACGATGCGATCTTCCTGAGATCTCCGTCCTTCAGCCCGTCGATGATCCCGTCGATGTCGGGATGCTCTGCGATCTCTTTCGAATCCAGCGCCTCATACACTGTCTTTGTGGAAACGCTGATAGGCGGCTTTGCGATAAGTACCGTACATTTCGGCATGGGCGGCAGCACGCTCAGCTCCTCGCCGATCCCTTCGGCGAGCACAGTCCCTCTCATGATACAGTATGGCACATCCGCCCCCAGTTTTACTCCCCGGTCCATCAGTTCCTGCGTGGAAAGGTGAAGCCCGAACAGCCGGTTCATCCCGAACAGCACTGCAGCCGCGTTAGAACTGCCTCCCGCAAGCCCGGCCGCCACGGGGATATGCTTGTCCAGACGGATCCGGACTCCCTCCCGGATCTCAAACTCTTCCATTAAAAGCTGCGCCGCTTTATATGCGATGTTCCCTTCCCCGGTAGGGAGAAACCCCAGATTTGTCTCCAGACGGATCCCGGGTTCGTTCTGTTTTATGATCTTCACAGTATCATACAGATAAATCGACTGCATGATCATGCGCACGTCGTGATATCCGTTTTCCCTTCTTCCAAGTACATCCAGTCCCAGATTGATCTTTGCCAGTGCTTTTAATTCTATCTGATTCATCCTGTGTCCCCCGATCTGTAAAAATAGATGCAGGAAGTCTGCCCCTTCCCCAGTTCTGCCCCGCGGGCACGGTTTTTGCTCCAATACTTTCTGTGACCGCAAGTCCCGCTGCCCGCAGAAATGCTGAACTTTAAGCTTCAAACCTCTGCTTTTTACACATTGTATCTTGTATACATTACTACAGTATACTCATATTCTCTTTAAAAATCAACAGCTTATCCCCGGATTTTGTCGTTTCGCTGTCCAGTCCGTTCACTTCCATTATCCCCGAAACTGTCGTCATATATTTTTTCGCAAGCCCCCAGAGGTCCTCTCCGTCCTGTACGATATGCCCGACGATCCCCGGACGGCGATCCATTTCTTCTATATTAAGAGGCTGCATTTCAGCCTCCGTGATCACTTCCACAGGCACAGTCCTTCTCACAAATGTGTCAAACGCGAGCACCGCCTTGATCTCCACGGCTTCGCTCCCTGCCAGCGTGACCAGAAGCTGTTCCACATGGTACGCCATATTGCTGCACACGCTGTCATCCATCCCTGCACATTCGATAAGATAGGAAAACGGGATCATCCCCTGCCAGCTTCCATATGGCTCCATATCATCCGCGCGCATATAGAGGAACGACACATGAAGGATGCCTTCCACCTGAATGCCATCCGCAGTGTTCTGCACATGTTCGGTCTGGATGCTCCCCCTGCTGTGCAGGATCTGCAGCACATCATCCTTGAGTTCCGGAAGTTCCAGCTTCTCTGTCACTCTGCATTTGGACTGGTTCTGCATCAGCAGTTCCTCATAGACCGCCTCCCGGGTCCGAAAGACGCACTCCTTCTCCAGAGAATACATATCCTCCAGGATCTCCATCTCCTCTTCCCCGTAAATGTTCATCCGCAGTCCAAGCGTGCCTTCGATGCCAAGGATACGCATTTCCCCGTCCTCATCCATCCGGATATCCGTCAGAGTATCTTCCAGGGACGGCTGTACATAGTAATACATATCCTCTGTCACGCCTTCACAGGAGATCCTTCCCTCAAACGGCACCGTCTGGCTGATCCAGTCCGGCTTTTCTTCCCCCGAAAGATACATACAGAACACGAGAAGTTCCCCCCGAAGGAGCATCTCATCCTGACCGGCACGGATATCCACCTTCCTGACTTCCACCTCGGAAAGCAGGATCTGCCCGATGCTCTCCTTAGTCCCAGGCAGCGTGACCTCTTCTTTGATCCGGTACGTGTCCTTCCTGGAAACAACAAGTTTGAGCAAATTCACCCTTTTCATCTTTTTGTAGACCGGGATGCCGCTCTCCACATCTACCGTGGTCTCCTCATCCTGGAACCGTTCTCTTCCCAGTTCCAGTTCCACCATCACCCTCAGGCTAAGTTTTCTTGAATTTACAACAGATGAAGTAAATTCTGTCCTCACATTCTGTATAAAAAAGCTGTCTTCCTCTCCATTCTCCGTGTAAACCATCTCTTCAAACGGGATCTTCCCCTCCAGGACCGCCGGCATGGGGTCCGCGGAAGCTGTCACATACAGGATGCGGAAATACACTTTTCCCACGATCCTCACATAATTTTCCACAAGCCGGATGTCCTCCGTCCGTACCTCCGCAGTCCCCTGGACGATACGCTGCACGTCATCTTTCGCATCCGGGACATTGTAGTCTTCATCCAGATAGAACTGATCAAATGTCCGTTTTCCTTCTTTTACGTAATGAATGGGTTTTCTGACTAACTCCATCTCTGTCCTCCTCACTCAAAAATGACATTTTTCCCCGCATCTCTGACCTTCACCACCACATAAGGAAATGTGCTGATCTCTTTCGTCTCCTCCCCTTTTTCCGGTCCCAGTAGATTTGTATGTATACAGACCGCGTCCTCTGTCTCATAAAGTTCGGTCACTTCCACGCTGTAGCCCGTTGTGAGCTGCGCCCCATATCCCTCTGCGATATAAAGGAAGCCCTGGTCAGCATATGTCAACCGGAACGGTCCTGACTTGTTTTCTTCGATCAGCACCTTGAGCTCCTCGGGCACTGCGTCCTTATCGATCACGGTAAATTCCAGATCTCTTATCTTCTGTGTCTTCTGCTGTTTTGTGACGCATCCCGTCAGAAGGCACGCAAGAAGGCACACAGTACAGATACCCGCGCAGATCCTGGCAAATTCTTTCACCTGCATTTTCCCCGCAGCATTTTCCCTATAAACATATGTAGTTCCGGCTCTGTTTATTCCAGTTTCTGATGCCGCACACGCTGCGGTCACGAGTTCCATTCGTACTCAGGGACTGTAACCCAGACACAAATGCCAGTATTAAAACTTGTGTCTATTATCTTGTTTTTTCCATACCGCTATTGTATAATAAGGAAGGCACTCTGCGCCGTGATCATAACGTAAAAAGAGGGTTATCCGATGTTTCGATTTATATGTATCGCAATTTTTCTTTTCTTTTATCTGACTCTCACCATTCCCGTCCTTATCGTGGAATGGATCATCGGGAAATTCAATCCCCATGCCCGGGATATCAGCTCCCTGCGCATCGTGCAGTGGGCATTCCGCGTCATCCTCCGTCTTGCCGGGGTGACGGCTACCGTGATCGGAGAGGAAAATGTCCCGGATGAGCCGGTCCTTTTTATAGGAAACCACCGGAGCTATTTCGACATCCTGCTGACCTACAGCAGATGCAGAAGACTGACAGGCTATATCGCCAAAAAAGAGATGGAGCGTTATCTTACACTGACGACATGGATGAAACGCCTTCACTGCCTCTTCCTTGACAGGAAAAATCCAAAGGAGGGGCTCAAGACCATCCTTCAGGCGGTGGACCACATTAAAAACGGGATCTCGATCTGTATCTTCCCTGAAGGCACGAGAAATGCAGGTGAAGAGCTGACCATGCTTCCTTTCAAGGACGGTGCGTTCAAGATCGCCACCAAGAGCGGATGTGCGATCGTACCGATCTCCCTGAATAATACTGCGGCGATCTTCGAAAACCATATCCCGAAGGTCAAAAAGACGCATGTCGTCATCGAATACGGGAAGCCGATCTATCCGGATCAGCTTGATAAGGACACCAAACGCCATATTGGCGACCATGTGGAGAATATCATAAGAGAAACGATTAGAAAAAATGCGGAGCTGGTATAAACCAGCTCCGTTTTTTGCGCGATAGACCCGGAGGGCGCCCCCTTGCTTGCACGAGCGGACATCCGAGCCAAAATCCGTGCCTGCCCGAGCCCTGGCGGGATTCTGTGAGATCACAGGATCTCGCCAAGGAAACTCTCTCCGTCTCCTGTATATCCAATCCCGAACATCTCCGCGATCGTGGCTGCAATGTCCGCATAACTCGCTCTCGTCCCGAGGTTCACACCATCCTTCACCTTCCCGCCGCAGCAGAAGATCGGAACATATTCCCTTGTATGGTCAGTTCCCGGAAATCCCGGGTCGCATCCGTGGTCCGCTGTGATCATGAGCACATCGTCCTTACGCATCTTCGGCAGGAACTCATCCAGTCTTTTGTCAAAAGCATTCAGGGCGTCCGTATAGCCTTTCACATCGTTCCGGTGCCCGTACATCATATCAAAATCCACCAGGTTCACAAAACACAGTCCCTCAAAGTCCTCGTCCAGAAGTGAGATCGTCACATCCATATTCTTCTCATTTCCTTCATTCGGAAATGTCTTTGTCAATCCTTTTCCTGCGAAGATATCATAAATCTTTCCCACTCCAATAACATCCTTCCCTGCTGCCTTCAGCATGTCGAGGATCGTGTCCTTCGGGGGCTCCAGCGAGAAATCATGACGGTTCACGGTACGGGTAAAGTTGGGCGCCTCCCCCACATAGGGCCTTGCGATCACGCGCCCCACCGCGTGTTCCCCGGTGAGCATCGCCCTGGCAATGCGGCATCCCTCATACAGTTCCTCGAGAGGGATCACCTCCTCATGGGCTGCGATCTGGAACACGCTGTCAGCGGAGGTGTAGACGATCCACTTCCCGGTCCTCATCTGCTCCTCCCCGTACTTTCTGATCATCTCCGTCCCGGAGCCCACTTCATTGCAGATCACGCCGCGCCCTGTCTTCTCTGCGAACTCATCCAGCAGTTCCTGTGGAAAGCCGTCCGGATATGTGGGCATCGGCTTCGGCGAGATCACGCCGCCGATCTCCCAGTGCCCCATCGTGGTATCCTTCCCTGCTGACTGCTCCTGCAGTTTCCCGCAGCAGCCGAGTTCAGGCAGGCCTCTTCCCGGGATCTTTCCCTGTGCATCCGCTTCCCTGCGCTCAAACGAGGTTCCCTCGATCTGATACAGCCCCATCTTCTCCATATTCGGGACCGAAAGCCTTCCACTCCGGATACACGTTCCGAATGTATCACTGCCGACGTCGCCGAACCTGTCTGCATCCGGTTCGTATCCGACACCGGCACTGTCAAGTACGATAAGAAATACACGTTTTGCCATTTTGATCTTCCTTTCTGCAGCACGCCTAAGACCAGGCGTCAATTCCATCTGTCTGTAAAACATTATGCCATAATTCCCGGGCAAATACAAACAGAAGGAAGTTCCTTCCCACTTTCCTTGTTAATTCGGGGTGACCATGGTATAATTCAAAAGAAAATCGCAAATCACAGCCGTTTACCGGCGACAAAAGACACTCAAATGTTTCAGCCCGCACAGATGCCGCCTTACCCGGTGCTTTGTGCAGGAGCGAGCAAATGAAAAGAGGGAAAAAATATGAGTGCACAGAATCTCACCCTGCTGACAGATCTGTATGAACTAACGATGATGCAGGGCTACTTTGAAACCCAGGAAAATGAAACCGTCATCTTCGACATGTTCTTTCGGGAGAATCCGAACAAAGGCGGTTATTCTATCATGGCGGGACTCGATCAGGTCATCGATTATATCAAAAACCTGAACTTTTCCTACGAAGACGTGGATTATCTGAGAGGACTCGGGATCTTCAGCGAAGACTTTCTTCATTATTTAAGCGGGTTCCATTTTAGCGGAGACATTTATGCGATCCCGGAAGGGACCGTGATCTTTCCGCGCGAACCTTTGATCAAGGTTGTAGCTCCGATCATGGAGGCCCAGCTCGTGGAGACCGCGATCCTGACCATCATCAATCACCAGTGCCTGATCGCGACGAAAGCCTCCCGCGTTGTCCACGCGGCAAAGGGGGACGGCGTCATGGAATTCGGTCTTCGGCGCGCACAGGGCCCGGACGCCGGACTTTACGGTGCCAGAGCCGCGGTGATCGGCGGATGTGTCGGTACGTCCAATGTACTCGCCGGCGAGATGTTTGATGTCCCTGTCCTGGGAACGCACGCACACAGCTGGATCATGAGCTTTAAAGATGAATATACAGCGTTCAAGGAATATGCCCGTCTCTATCCGAACGCCTGCACACTACTCGTCGATACTTACGACACGCTGAAATCCGGCGTTCCCAACGCCATCCGTGTGTTTAAAGAGATGAGGGAAGCCGGCATCCACCCAAAGAGCTACGGCATCCGCCTTGATTCCGGCGACCTTGCCTATCTGTCCAAAAAAGCAAGGAAGATGCTCGATGACGCAGGCTTCACCGACGCGGTCATCGCCGCATCAAACGACCTGGATGAATTCCTGATCAACGACCTGAAGATCCAGGGCGCGGCGATCACTTCCTGGGGAGTCGGTACCAACCTGATCACCTCCAAGGACTGTCCGTCCTTTGGCGGTGTATACAAACTCGCTGCGATCCAGAATGAGCAGGGCGAGTTTGTCCCGAAGATCAAGATCTCCGAAAATGTAGAAAAGATCACCAATCCTGGAAATAAGACAATCTACAGGATCTATGACAAAGAGACCGGCAAGATGCGGGCTGACCTGATCTGCTTCGTCGATGAGGAATATGATACGTCCAAAGACCTGCTCCTCTTCGATCCGAACGCGACCTGGAAAAAGACCCGTCTCGAAGGCGGCACCTACACTATGAAAGAGATCCTGAAACCTGTCTTTATCCGCGGCGAATGCAAATATCAGTCTCCAACCGTCACAGAGATCGCAGAGTTCTGCCGGCAGGAAAAAGAGACTCTCTGGGATGAGACGAAACGTCTCTTCAACCCGCACAAAGTTTATGTGGACCTTTCCCAGAAACTCTACGACACCAAGACCGCGCTGCTGAACAATGTAAATATCTGATCTGGATCATGCAGTAAAGGTCATGATCTCATGACGGGCATCCGCGCATCGGGTGCCCGTCAGCATGAGCAAAAACTATAAATTCAAAATAAAGGAGTATAAATACCATGAAAATTATCGTTTTAGCAGGAGGACTCAGCACAGAACGCGACGTTTCCCTTTCTTCCGCAGCCGGGATCTGCCGGACGCTGCTTGAAAAAGGACATGATGCATATCTCCTGGATGTATTTCTGGGCCTGGAGAATCCGCCCGAAAACCTGGAGGATGTCTTCACCCTTCCGGGCCACGGTCTTGAGATTGCCAAAAACATCAGCACAGAAGAACCGGACCTCGCTGCTGTCAAGGCGTCACGCCCGGATCAGTCCGACTGTTTCCTTGGTCCCAATGTCATCGAGCTGTGCCGCATGGCGGATATCACATTCCTGGGGCTCCATGGCGGAGAGGGTGAAAACGGAAAGCTCCAGGCCACATTCGACCTGCTCGGCATCCGGTATACCGGTCCCGACTCTCTGGGCTGCGCTGTAGCAATGGATAAGGGCTTCACCAAACAGGTATTCCTGCAGTCGGGCGTATCCACCCCTGACGGAGTATGCCTCCACAAAAATGCTGCGGACCGCTCACTGACAGCTCTCGGCCTCTCCCTTCCTGTTGTCGTGAAACCATGTTCCGGCGGCTCAAGCATCGGCGTCTATATCGTAAACACCGAAGAAGAATATCTCGATGCTCTGGAAAGATCCTTCCAGTATGAGGATGAAGTTGTCATCGAAACTTATATCAAAGGGCGCGAATTTGCCTGCGGCATCATCGACGGCGAAGCTCTCCCTCCAATTGAGATCATCCCGAAAAAAGGCTTTTTCGATTATGCGAACAAATATCAGGACGGTGCGACAGAAGAAGTATGCCCCGCCGATATCAGCGACGAAATCTCCGAGCGCATGAAAGAACTCACAGTAAAAGCATATCATGCTCTGAAGCTGAACGTGTACAGCCGTGCAGATTTTCTCCTCGATAAAGATGGAAATCTCTACTGTCTGGAAATGAACACTCTGCCGGGCATGACTGCGGCGAGCCTGCTCCCGAAGGAGGCAAAAGTTGCAGGGATCGAATACGGCGATCTGTGTGAACTGATCATCCGGAAATCATTTGAAGCAAGATATCAGTAGGTCCCCCGGCGGAACACTCCACATGGGCTGTTCCCCGGTCAGCAAAGATCTTCAGCATGACAGCAAGCGTTTCTAAAGTAATAATAGAAAGGATTTTATGACTTATGAAAAATATGTCATTACAAAAAATCGCAGATTCCTGCCGCGGCATCCTCTGTGGAGATACTTCCGAGATCTCCGCAAACGCTTCCCGGGAGGTCTCCAGCGTCGTCATTGACAGCCGTAAGGTGCAGAAAGACAGCCTGTTCATCGCCATCAGGGGAGCCCGTGTGGACGGACATTCCTTCATTCCCCAGGTCATGGAAAAAGGCGCGCTCTGCGCAGTTTCCGAACAGGATCTTGGCGATGTTCCTTATCCTTACATAAAGGTGGATTCCTGTGAGCAGGCATTAAAAGATATTGCAGAACACTATCGCAGGTCTCTCGACATCAAGGTCGTCGGGATCTCCGGCAGCGTGGGAAAGACCAGCACCAAAGAGATGATCGCCTCTGTCCTGAGCGAAAAGTATAATGTCCTCAAGACAGAAGGAAACTTCAACAATGAGATCGGACTGCCCCTGACAGTCTTCAACCTCCGCGAGGAGCATGAGATCGCGGTCCTGGAGATGGGCATCAGCAATTTCGGCGAGATGTCCCGCCTTGCGAAAGTCGCCCGCCCGGATATCTGCGTCATCACAAATATTGGCGTGGCCCATATCGAGAACCTCGGCTCCCGGGATGGGATATTAAAAGCAAAAACAGAGATGTTTGACTATATGGCTCCGGAAGGGACCATCATCCTGAACGGGGATGACGATAAGCTTCGCGGATTTGTCCCTCAGAACGGCATCTCCCCGGTCTATTTCGGGCTTGATCCATCCTGCCCCTATCACGCCGGCGCCATCAGAAATATGGGCCTGCGCGGGACAACAGCAGAATTCATCACTCCGGCAGAGCAGTTCGAGGCACATATCTCTATTCCGGGAGATCATATGGTGTACAATGCACTCGCGGGCATTGCCGTCGGGACTGCCCTCGGCATGGATTCCGACGAGATCCGCCGGGGGATCGAAAAACTCGTCCCCATCGCCGGGCGCAACAACCTGATCGAGACGGAACACTATACTGTCATTGATGACTGCTACAATGCCAATCCGGCTTCCATGAAAGCTTCCATTGCCGTTCTCTCGGATGCAGGCACCCGCACTGTCGCTATTCTCGGCGATATGTTCGAGCTGGGCGAAGACGGACCGCAGATGCATTACGATACCGGAAAATACGCAGCGGACTGCGGCATTAACGTACTCATCTGTATCGGCAAACTCTCTGCAGAGATCGCTCGGGGCGCCAGGGAAAACTCAAGCCCCTCTCAGATAGAGATCTGCGAATTCGCCACAAAAGACGATTTCTTTAAGGATGCCGGCCGGATACTGAAAGAAAAAGACACGATCCTTGTCAAGGCATCTCACGGTATGGATTTTGCAAAGATCGTCGCAAAGCTTCAGGATATGTAAGACTTGTATCTCAGGAGGATTTTTATGAAATACCAGGTACTCGTACTCGATCTGGACGGTACGTTGACAAATTCCAGGAAGGAGATCACCGAGCCCACAAGACAGGCTCTGATCGAGATACAGAAAGCCGGACGCATCGTCGTCCTTGCCAGCGGACGCCCGATCAACGGAGTCGCGCCGCTCGCAAAACATCTCCACATGGACGAATACGGAGGCTATATGCTCTCCTTCAACGGAGCGCGCATCACCTGCTGTTCCACCGGAGAGATCGTCTACGACCGCGCCCTCTCACCGGCAGTCATCCGCCCGGTGTTTGAGACAGTCCGCACCTATCCGGATGTGGATATCATTACCTACGCGGACTCTGATATCCTCTCAGGCATCCGCCCGAATCAGTACACAGAAAAAGAATCCGCCATCAACCGCATGGCGGTACGTGTTGTGGATGATTTTCCGTCGGCGCTCACCTTTCCCGTGAACAAACTGCTGGTCCCCGGAGATCCTGCTACCCTTGATATTCTGATGGAAGATCTGAAAAAGCAGTATCACGGTCTCCTGAATATTTATAAATCCGAACCTTACTTTCTGGAGATCATGCCCCAGAATATCGATAAGGCATACTCCCTCCGGAAACTCCTCGACACCCTGCGCCTCAACGCGGACCAGATGGTCTGCTGCGGGGACGGCTTCAACGATCTGTCCATGATCGAATATGCCGGGCTTGGAGTTGCCATGGCGAATGCCCAGCCGGTCGTAAAAGAAGCCGCCGACTTCATCACTTATTCTAATGATGAAGACGGCGTCCTCCATGTGATCGATCTGTTCCTGCGGTGATCGCAGGGACAGTCCGGCTCAGATCCGCTCCACTTCCCCGAAAGCTTTCAGGAACTGTTTCCTTCCGTATCCGGGAAATTCCGCTTCTATCATCATATCATCCTCTGATACAAGGATCCCCTCACCATATTTTCTATGGCGCACGCGCTCCCGAAGCCGGATATCCGGCGTCTGTTCCCCTTTGCCCTTCTGTTCCTCTATAGCGTTCTCTTCCTCCACAGCTTTCCATTGCTCTTCAACGGTCTGTTCCCCTGCTTCTCTCTTCCGCCGGATCTGTTCCTGCACTTCCCTGCGCATCTGCTGAAGTCCCTGACGCTTCTCCTCCCCGCTCCGGATATCCTCTCTCTCCAGCAGATGGGGCGGGATCATCTTCAGATACCAGCCGGGCTCGCCAAGGACTCCCGGCTCACCGGGGCTGGTGTACCAGGACAGTTCCAGCTCATTCTTCGCCCTGGTGATCCCCACAAAAAACAGGCGCCTCTCCTCTTCCTCCTGTTCAAAGTTCTGACACCGAAGCGGGATCAGCCCCTGGTTCAGTCCGACCAGAAATACAGTATCAAATTCCAGACCTTTCGAAGCATGGAGAGTCATCAGTTTCACTGTGCCATCCACAGCATTATCCGCCTCTGCCGGATGTTCCATTTCTCCGACCGGTGCTCTTTCTCCTGCATCCATCTTCATTCCATAGAGAGCCGAACTGTTGAGGAACGCCCGCACATTCTCAACAAACCCGCCTTTACCGCGGCATGCCGCGCACATCCTCCTCAGGAACTCCAGCACCGCCTGTTCGTCCTCCACGTATTGTCCGGAGGAGGGATGAAGCGCCTCCCGAAGCCCAAAATATTGAAAGATATCTTCTGCCGAAGGGGACTCCTCTTCCTCCCCTCCAACGCGAGAAAAGCACTCCCGGAACTCTCTCATCTTCCGGAATAACTTTTCCGCACCGCTCTCATTCTTCTTCCCCGCCTCTGCCGTCTGTCCTTCCCCGACAATGCTCTTTGCTTTCTTTTTTGTACATTTCTCTCCGTACTGCGGATCTGCCAGAACCTGCACTGCCATCTGGATATCTGAAGTATTTACAGAGAAACGCAATACTTTCATGAACCAGTTCAATACCGGGATATCCTTCAGCGTCTTCTTCACCGAGATCTCATACGGGATTCCCTGATGTTCAAACACTTTCGCCAGGATCTCAGATTGTCTCTGCAGGCGGTAAAACACCGCGATCCCACTATATGGTTTCCCGCTCTTGTGGATCGACCGGATCCGCTCCGCCAGATACTCCGCCTCCTGAAACGGGTCGTAATGATTCTTCACGATGATCTTTCCCGCTTCTTCCCTGCTGCCCTGTATCCGGTCTCCAAACTGAAGGAAACGGTTCGCCGCTTCCAGGATGGACGCATTAGAACGATAGTTCACCGGAAGCGTCAGTTCTTTCGCGCCAAACCTGTGTTTCAACAGGAAAAACATATTCTCTCCGGTTCCCCGCCAGCTGTAGATCACCTGATTCGGGTCTCCGACCGCAAAGAGTTTTACCTCCGTTCCTCCCGCCTGCGATCGGCCGCCGGAACTCCGCAGTGCCTCCAGGAACTCCAGCTGCAGCCTGTCGCTGTCCTGGACTTCATCCACAATGACCCATTCCGGATGCCATCCACTCTTCCCGCTTCTGTCTGCAGCCTCACTCTGCCCACCGATATCCCGCAGCAGTTTCGCGCTCACTCTCAGCAGATCTGCAAAAGCCATCTTATTCTGCCGTTTCTTCTCCTCCTCCAAAAGCGGATAGAGCAGAAACAGATCATCCTTATACCTGGTCTCTGTCTTTCCTCCCAGGTACTGCTGATACTCCTGCTCCATCCGCTTTTTCAGACGATTTTTATACTTCACTTTGAGCCCGCGCTCCGAGATGATGTCCAGCGCCAGTTCCAGCTCCTCATCCGGATCCATGACCGTAAACTCTTCCGTCCATCCCGCTGCCTCCACAGGCAGGCGGTTCTTCAGAAGACGGAGCGCCACACTGTGAAATGTTCCGAATCCCTGCACCTGCTCCGGTGTTATGCCGGGCTCACGACGCAGTAGCCGCTCCGTGATCTCATCCGCCGCCTTGTTTGTAAAGGTCAGAACGACCATATCCTCCAGCGGCACTTTTCTTTCCAGATGCAGATACAGGATCTTCTCGATCAGCACGGTGGTCTTTCCGCTCCCCACATTGGCATTCACCACGCACGCAGGACTCTCATCCAGCACAGCCGCCCTCTGATATTGATTTAGCCGAATCTGTTTTTCCCTCTCTCCTGTCATCTCTTTAACGCCTCCGATCTGCCTTCTCCTGTCCATTTCCTCTCCCGAAAGCAGTCTCCTGAGATCTCTCACACTGACTTACCATCGTTTTGCTCCACTACGAAGACAGTCCTTCCTATCTTTCCTGAATTTTGCTCCACTATGAAAGCAGCCCGTCATATCTTCTCCTGAGTTTTTCACGGACCTTCTCCGTTTTCTCCCGGTTTTCCACAACACGGACCTCGATCCGCATATCTCCCGGGCATATCGCATGATATCTGAGCGTGTTCTCCAGCCCGCGCAGATTGTCCGGATCCATCAGCCATTCCTCATAGAATGTATTGCCCACCGTCAGGATCAGCCGGTGTCCCTCTGTCTCAACCTGCTCCACGGTCCTCAGGAAAGCGCCGCCGCTCTCCCCGTTCTGCACCACACTGTCACAAAATACATTCCACTCTTTCGGGAGACTATAGAAAGAAAATCCTTTCTGAATAAACGGACGGGATTCTTCAATCAGTTTCCCTTCAAACTCCGGCGGCTGGCTCTCTTCCAGAAGATTTTTCAGGCCCCAAAGCACCATCTTCTTGTCCAGGCTGTAGTCTCCGACACACGCAGGACATCCGCTTTCGCATGAACAGCCTGTCACCATGCGGACCGCATTGTCTATGACCTGATGCATGACTTCATAAATCTTCTCCGAATATCCCAGCCCGCCCTCATATTTGTCGTAGATGTAAAGAGCGACCGCCTGCTTTCTGTGCCTGTCCGGGATGACCGCATTGTTGGCGATCACCGCATCAATGTCGTCCCGCTCCGTCATGGTAGTCATCATCGCCGCATTTTTCAGCGCGTAACAGATGCCTTCAAAATGATCATTGAGTACCAGTTCTCCGTTCCGGTTCGGCACGAGCAGGCTGCGGTAGACTTCCACCACATTTTCCGGGATCTCGATCCAGACACTCTCTGTATCATAATCCTTCTGAAGAGGCCGGCTCAGTTCTACATATCCCAGGTTCTGATGATTGTGGAACTGCAGCTTCTTGTACATGGAGATCACTTCATTCACATTGATATCACCGAATCGGATCTTCGTCCGCCCCATTTCTTCCTCATGAAATGCCTGCAGGATCCTTGTCTCCTCCGTTCCCGCCGGCACCGTATAATAGTTTCCCTCAAACGGCACCGCCTCCGCGGTCCGGCTGACCAGATCCAGCTTCAGCACTTCATAGAGCACGCCCTCGTGCATATACACCGCCCCGGGATGCAGTTCATGGTACGCCTGGGATTCATCCATCTCCGTGACCTCCCGCCCGGCGCCCTTCGCCTGCCTTCTTCCATCCACAAATTCTACTTCATCCTTCACGATCAGCTTAAACCGGGTCCTGTCCATGTTGCGGAGGCTGTAATCCCCCGCCGGGAACGCCGGTCCCGCCCAGGCAAAACGCCCCGCCAGACTCTTTACTTCCTCTGCATTCATAAGGACCGGGATCACCTCTCCCAGATCCGGGAACAGGGCAATGTCATCCAGAGACAGGGGCATCTCCGCCGCCGCTGCCCGGATATGCGCCAGTTCGATCAGCAGATTATCCGGATCCACGATCGCGTTCTCACTTCCCTGTGAAAACAGCCAGTCCGGATCCACGGCAATATATTGATCAAAGGGCTGATTCTCAAGGATCAGATAATTGATGCATTTCTTCCCGTCTTTTCCCTTACGCTCTCCCCCGCTCCTTCCTGCACGTCCGACCTGCTGCCAGAAAGATGCTCTCGTGCCCGGATATCCTACGACCACCGCAGAATCCAGGCTTCCGATATCGATCCCCAGTTCCAGCGCATTTGTAGAGACCAGCCCCGCCAGCTCTCCTTCCGTCATCTTCCGCTCGATCTCCCTGCGTTCCGAGGGCGTATAACCGCCACGGTATCCCGCGATCTTCCCGCTGTCTCCCCGGCTTAAAAAACCTGCCGCATCCAGCTTATCACGGGATTCTTTCAGGATTACTTCCACATTCCTCCGGCTCCGCCCAAATGCGATGAAATGCCTGTCCTCCTCCACCAGTTCCGGGATCAGGTCCGCCGCCACAGAAGATGCAGAACGCCTCCCATAGATCTTGTCATTGCTCCCCTTGATCTCCGGCGGCTGGATGATCCGGTATTCCTTCTCCGGCGCAGGAGCTCCGTCCCGGTCGATCAAAACAAAATTTTTCCCGCAGATCCGCTCCGCAAGTTCCACCGGATTGGCGATCGTAGCAGAACTGCACAGGAACTGCGGTTCTGACCTGTAATATCCGCAGACCCGTTTCATCCTCCGGAAAATATTGGCAAGATGAGCTCCAAACGTCCCTCTGTAGCTGTGGAGTTCATCTATGACAACATATCTTAAATTGGTAAAAATAAAATCAAACCCGTATTTGCTGTGGTTCGGCAAAAACGCCGCGTTCAGCATCTCCGGGTTGGTCAGGATGATATTCGCACTCTTCCGGATCCGGCTCCGCTCCGCCTGCATCGTATCCCCGTCATAGACCCCTGCCGAGATCCGCCCTTCTCCGAAATATTCAAGAAACGGCTGGAGCGCCCGGTACTGGTCTGCGGCGAGCGCTTTCGTAGGATAGATGAAGACCGCCCGGGTAAGAGGCTCTTCCAGTACTGCCTGCAGCACCGGAAGCAGAAAGCTCAATGTCTTTCCGCTCGCGGTGGACGTGGTGATCACCACATTCTCCCCGCCCTGCGCTTTCTCAAACATCTCAGCCTGATGGGTATAGAGCCGGGGAATATCATGAGAGACCAGGTATGAACGGATATCCGGGTGAAGTTCAGATGGAAAGTCACTGAAAGACGCCGGATGCGCCGGAATTGTCTTTGTATATATGGTCAGATCCTGGATATCTTTTGCTTTATATTCCCGCATGGTAAACCTCTTTATTTCTAATAAACTTTTTCAATATCTCCCGTGATCCCATACTGCTCGCGAAAAGACTGAAGATCCGCAACATTGCGGATCAACATAACCTCCTCAAACTTCCCATCTTCAAGCCGCAGGAATCCCGCCACCTGTTCTCCGGTGCAGATACTGCAGCGGAGGACGGGACGCATCTTTGAGGGGTCGTATGCGGTTGTTATGGGCTTTTTCTTCTTTCTTGAAAATAAAGAAAACATTCAGGCCTCTCCTTTAACATTTTCTTTTCAGTAAATAATCTTTAATTTGTTCGACCAGTCCCTGATCAGCCGGCAGCCAGTCCACTGTATCCAAAGTCTCAACTGTAAGCCACTTTGCAGCCTCATGCTCTCTCAGAACAAGATTTCCCGAATTAATCGTACAGAAAAAGCAATCCATAGACAGATGAAAGTTTGGATAATCATACTCTACGGTCATAAGATAATCTCCAACTTCAATCTCCGTATCCAATTCTTCTTTTATCTCACGAACAAGTGCCTGCTGAAGTGTTTCTCCTGGTTCAACTTTTCCTCCCGGAAATTCCCATCCGTCTTTAAAATCTCCGTAGCCGCGCTGAGTTGCAAAAATCTGATTGTTATGTATTATAATTGCTGCAACTACTTTTACTGTTTTCATTCCATCTATGTCTCCTCAGACATATGTCATTATTCATAAAAATCGATATCCCTCGAAAATGATATTTCTTGAATCACTTCTTTTACCGTTTTCACGCACAACTGAACATCTTTCTTTATTTCTTTCCCCCAAAATCGAAGCACGATCCAGCCCTGAGCTCTGATCATCTGCTCGACCTCATGATCACGAATAATATTTCTTTGAATTTTCTTTAGCCAATACTCTGAATTATTGCTATTTTTCAGCTTTTCCTGCAACTGATCCCAGTCTTTACCATGAAAAAATTCTCCATCACAAAATATTGCTATTTTATATTTCGTAATTGCTATATCGGGCTTTCCTGGCAGCTTATCATAATTCTTGCGATATCTAATAC
>HHCFC02800__coassemble_1513_pt1 | contig 19513 bp, 15 predicted proteins | sample HHCFC02800__metabat2_high_PE_058 | metagenome-assembled genome bin HHCFC02800 | reverse complement strand
ACGCTAATGTAATCAAGATCAAACATGCGGTTTTGGAGGAAGTGGCACGGCTGGCATTTGACGGAGAACTGGAAGAGCGCAAGGACGAGATCCCGATGAAATTGATCCCGGGACCGACACCGCAGTTCCGCTGCTGTATTTATAAAGAGAGGGAGATCATCAGACAGCGCGTCCGCCTCGCAGAGGGGAAAGCGCCGGGGCTCAAAGATGACGGAAACATCATCCAGGTCATCAGCTCGGCATGTGAGGACTGCCCGATCTCCAGCTACACGGTGACTGAAAACTGCCAGAACTGTATCGGAAAGGCATGTATCAATGCCTGCAAGTTCGGCGCGATTGAGCCGGGACGTCACCGTTCACACATCGACGCGTCAAAGTGTAAAGAGTGCGGTAAATGTGCGGAAGCCTGTCCGTACAATGCCATCGCGCATCTGCAGAGACCGTGTAAATTCAGCTGTCCGGTGGACGCGATCTCCTATGATGAGTACGGTATTTCCGTGATCGATGAAGAAAAATGTATCCGGTGCGGAAAATGTATCCACAGCTGTCCGTTCGGAGCGATCGGTTCCAAGACATGGATCGTGGACGTCATCAAGGCGATCAAGACCGGAAAGCATGTGTATGCGATGCTGGCTCCGGCAACGGAAGGACAGTTCGGACCGGATATCACCATGGCGAGCTGGAGAAAAGCCATGAAAGAACTTGGATTTACAGAGTTCGTGGAAGTCGGGCTGGGCGGAGACCTGACTGCGAAGAGCGAGGCGGAAGAGTGGCGTGAAGCTTATCAGGAAGGCAAGAAGAAGGTCACATCCTGCTGTCCGGGATTTGTAAATATGGTAAGAAAACACTATCCGGAACTGAGCGATGCGGTATCCACTACAGTTTCTCCGATGTGCGGCGTATCCCGTATGATCAAGGCGAAAGATCCGGAGGCTGTAACAGTATTTATCGGACCATGCCTGGCAAAGAAATCAGAGATCGTGGATCAGGCGATCGAGGGCAATGCAGATTACGCTCTGACTTACAGTGAGATCCGTGCAATGATGCGCGCAAAAAATGTGAAGCTGGAGCCTGCGGAAAATACATACCAGGAAGCTTCCGTATTCGGAAAGAGGTTCGGCAATTCCGGCGGCGTCGCTGCGGCAGTGATGCAGAGCCTGAAGGAGTCCGGGAACGATGTTGATATCAAAGTATGCAAGGCGAACGGGGCGGCTGAGTGTAAGAAAGCGCTCCTGCTCATGAAACTCGGCAAGCTTCCGGAGGACTTTATCGAGGGTATGGCATGTGACGGCGGATGTGTCGGCGGACCGAGCTCCTTCAAAGATCAGAAGCTGGCAAAGAAATCCAGAGATGCTCTGATCCAGGAGGCGGATGACAGGGGAATCTACAAGAACCTGAGCAATTACGACGAAGAATCCTTCTCCATGCACAGATAATAAGCGAATATCGGAAAGTAACACGGAGCGGATCGGAAGCTCTGGTGAAACAGGAAAAACAGGAGACATTAGTTTTGATGTACTCCTGTTTTCTTTTCCTGCCGGTACTGTGTCGGCGTCCGGCCTTTCTTCTGTTTGAACAGGCGGGAGAAATACAGCGCGTCGTCATACCCCACGGATCTGGCGATGTCGCTGACCGGAAGGTCTGTCCTTCTGAGCAGGGAACAGGCGCGCCGGATGCGGAAGTCCAGGAGATATTCCTGTGGTGACGTGCCCGTGATATCCTTGAACAGCCGGTACAGGTAGGTGCGCTCGATGTTTAAGTGTTCCGCGATGACCCGGATGTTGACCTGGTGGGCGTAATTGTTCTCGATATAGCGGAGCGCCTCCTCCACATAAGTGATCTTTTTCTCCTTGGGCGGGATGTATTTCCTGGGGGATTTGCTTGCCAGAAGATACAGATATTCATACAGTATGCTGTTCATCATCAGATCACGGTTCTCAGGCAGATTGTACGCCTCGAACATCTTCTCGTGGCAGAGCCGGACGCGGTCGTCTTTTCCGTAGTGGAAATACGGAGTCTCCAGAAGGGAAGTCCTCTTCAGATATTCTTCAATTTTGATCCCCTGAAATCCGATCCAGGTGTAAGTCCAGGGATGATATTTATCCGCTTCGTAGTAGATCAGTGTGTTGGGGCGGATCAGGAAGGCGTCGCCCTCCGAGAGCTGGTAGATGTTCCCGTCTGTTTTGTAGATCCCTTTTCCTTTTAAAATATAGTGGATGAGGTAGCCGCTGCGTACGACGGGACCATAGCTGTGGGAGGCGCAGTGGTTTACTTCACAGACCTGGCAGCCCTTGGGTTCGGGACCACGGTTGTCCCGGAGATCGCACTGGCGGATCCGGCTCACAACGGCTATCTCAATTATATCATCGCCCATGTGATCGCACTGGCGGCAGGATTTCTCTTTGCGCTCCTGCTGGGGATCTTCTTCAACAGGAGAAAACCCGCCGAAGCAGTGAGCGGAAACAGTACTTCAGCAGACAGCAGAGATACAGCAGGGCAGCAGGCTCAGATATCCGGAAAAGAGTCAGGAACAGATAATGCAGGAAATGCAGATGCGAAGAAAGCAGAACTCCCGGAGGAGATCGCTGCGTTTGCAGCAGGCGAGTTCATCGGGATCGAGAAAGTAAATGATCCTACTTTGGCACAGAAGATGCTCGGCGACGGCGTTGCCATCGTTCCGGCTGAAGGAAAGATCTACGCGCCTGTGGACTGTACGGTAGAGATGGTGATGGACACGAAACATGCAGTTGGGCTTCGGACGGCAGCAGGAAACGGGATCCTGATCCATGTGGGGATCGACACGGTCAATCTTCAGGGTAAATATTTTGACGTGCATGTCTCAGACGGGTAGAGCCTGAAAAAGGGCGACCTGATCATGGAGTTTGATAAAGACAAGATCGCGGCGGAAGGCTATGACACATCAGCATGCCTGATCTTCACAGAACCTGTGGAGGGGAGCCATGTTGACAGAGAAGCGGAGAGAACGGTGAAAGCCGGCGACAAGATCGCGGTCATCACAAAATAAGAGAGACAGCTATGGAGAATGATCTTAATAATTTTCAGAAGGCAAGAGAGGAAGAAAAAAGGATGGAGGGGACAGTGGAGAACTGTCCTTTCCGGACAAAATTCCATATCATGCCTCCGGTGGGGTGGCTGAACGATCCCAACGGACTGTGTCAGTTCCGGGGCGTTTATCACGCATATTTTCAGTATTCCCCTCTGAATGTGAACGGAGGAGGCGGCTACTGGGGACACTGCACGAGCAGGGATCTGCTCCACTGGGAGTACAAAGAACCGGTGCTGACCACAGACATCCCGGAAGATAAAAGCGGAGTCTACTCCGGTTCCGCCCTGATCGAGGACGGCAGGATGTACCTTTTCTATACCGGGAATGTAAAAAAGCCGGGCAGTTATGATTACATCGACAGCGGGAGGATCTCCACACAGATCCTTGTGGAGTCTGACGACGGGCAGCACATGTCAGAGAAGGTGAAGCTGCTGGGAATGGAAGATTACCCGGAGGATATCACCCAGCATGTGCGGGACCCGAAGGTATGGAAAGAAGACGGCCATTACTATATGGTACTGGGCGCCCGGGCGAGAGCCTGGGATGAGAACGGGAAACGCCGGGATAAAGGCGGGCTCCTGATCTATCAGTCCGGGCACTCCCTCCCCGGCAGAAGTCAGGATCCGGAGGAGACGTTTCGGGAGTGGGACATGGGATTTGATTTCTATGCGCCCCAGAGTTTTCAGGCGGACGACGGAAGAAGGATACTGATCGGCTGGGCGGGAATGCCGGATACCACGGAGACGCACAGAAACCTGTCTGTGGCGAACGGATGGCAGCACTGCCTGACCCTTCCCTGCGAACTGGAATACCATGACGGAAAGATCTTCCGCATGCCGGTCAGGGAGATTTATGATCTGGACTGGGAGGAGGCTCCTGTCGAGAATGGAAGGTTCCACTGGGGGGGGGGGAAAGCGTTGAAGCTGGACATGGGCGGGATCTGCGGCGAAAGGACCGTGATCCGGATTGGAAACAGAGAAAATGGAGTGACGGTCACTGTAGAAGGAAACCGGGTGGAACTTTCCTTCCTGGATGAAAAGGGCGTTACTTCCCGCTGTGGAGGCGGGCGCGGAAAGCGGATCGGAAGGATGGAAGGTCCGGTGGAGGAACTTCTTGTCCTGATCGACAGTTCTATCATGGAGATATTTGTAAACGGCGGCGAGACTGTATTTACGACACGGCTTTACCTTGAGGCGGAAGAGAGAGTGATCGACGTATCCGGATATGATGGATATGTATTGGAAATGATTTGATTTTTTTAGGCTTGGAATTTAATATATAGGAATGATATAAATATCCCGGGATACTGCACTGGACATGCGGTCTCCCGGGATATTCCGGTTATGCGACTGGTTTTTTAAATTCAGCCCTCTTCGTACCTGGCATAGGAATTGCCAGGTTTCAGGTCCTGGATCCAGTCGATCAGGACAGAGGACACCGTCACGGTGATAAGGGAGAAGAAGATCCTGCGGACAGGGATATAACTCAGCGACAGCAGCAGTACGGTCAGGTCGGTAAAGAGATAGGCGCGGGACAGCTTCCACCTGGTCAGGTGGGAGATCGTCAGCGCCAGGGCGTCATCTCCTCCGCTGGAACCGCCCTGCCGGACGATCAGTCCGACTCCGACTCCCACGAACAGCCCTCCTGTCAGAGCGGCGATCAGCGGATAAGCGGACAGGTCCGGGAGCATGGGCGGGAACAGTTCCCAGAAGTCATAGAACAGGGAGACGCTCACGGTCGAGATGACGGAGATCCGGATAAAACGTCCACCCAGATATTTGAAGGCGAGCGCATAGCATATGATGTCGAGGATGGGCGTGATGACTGCCGGCTGCAGAGCAGTCCATCGGTCTATGAGAAGCATCATCCCGATCACGCCGCCTTCGGTGATCGCTGTCCTCTGATGTATATTGTGTATGCCGAAAGAACAGATCGCTGCACCCAGGACAATGAAAAAGAATTTTTTCCATGTCAATCCTTCCAGCATTCTTTCTGTAAGTCTGGTAAACGATTTTCTAAACTTGATAAACATATGATTTCCTCCTCTTTACAGAACATCTTAAACCCTGGTATAATACCAGGGTCAAGAACTGTTTTACCAGACGAGGGAAAAATCCCGGGCGGGGCGTGAAAAAAGGGAAATGTGATATGAAAGATTATTATAAGATCAACGAGATCTCAAAACTGTACGGCATTGGGGTGGACTCCCTTCGGTATTATGAGAGGCTGGGGATCCTGAAACCCCGCCGGGATACCAACGGATACCGTCTGTATGACCTGAAAGACATGTATAAACTGACCGTGATCAGGGATCTTCGAAAACTGGATTTTTCCATGGCTCAGATCAAAGAGTTTCTTGAGAGGCAGTCCGTGGACAATACCCTGTCCCTTCTGAGGGAAGAAAAGAGCCTGATGGAAGAACAGATCAGAGAGATCACAAGGAGGAAAGGTCTGATCGAGAAGAGGATTCTGTCCCTGAAAGCGGCGGGGAGAGAAACGGTCGGAGAGGTCCTGGTGAAGAGGCTGCCTCAGAGGCGCTGTGTGCGCATTGAGCAGTATATCACCCGGGATGAGGAGATGGACTTTGTCATCAGAAAACTGCAGAGGAAGTACGAGGACAGGATACAGGACCTGGGAACTCAGACGATAGGGGCGTTTTTTGCTATGGATGATATGGAACGGGGGATCGCGAACAGCTATGAGTCGGTATTTTTCGTGATGGAAGATCCGGAGGATGACGCAGGCTTTGTACTTCCGGAGGGAGACTACGTGTCTCTGTGCTATCGCGGCGGTTATGCCCAGAACGGAGAGCGGGTGCGCGACCTGAAGGAGTATCTTGAGCGGGAAGGGTTCACCCCGGCGGGACTTCCTTTTGAACTGTATCGGATTGACAACCGGGACACTATGCGCGAGGAAGAGTTCCTCACAGAGATCCAGGTTCTTCTGGGATGAAAACGACGTTTTTTTACACTTTTGCAAATGTGTCTAATTTCTTGATTTTATTCGGAAACTCATTGATATGAGTTTCTGAATTGGTTATAATTTGTCTGTTATTTTCTAAGAATAGTCACAGTAAACTGTGACATGATGAGGCGGGGACTTTGCTCCAGGTTTATTTTTTGTTTCACAGAAAGGAAGACAGACATAAATGCTTCAGATCCAACATATCCGTAAGGAGTATACGACTGGGAAACTGGTCCAGAAGGCGCTCGACGATGTGAGCCTGAACCTCAGGGACAACGAGTTCGTCGCCATTCTGGGTCCCAGCGGATCCGGAAAGACAACGCTTCTGAATATCATCGGAGGTCTGGACCGCTATGACAGCGGAGACCTGATCATCAACGGTATCTCCACAAAACAATATAAGGACAGGGACTGGGATTCCTACCGGAACCATACTATCGGGTTCGTATTCCAGAGCTATAACCTGATCCCCCATCAGACTGTACTGGCGAATGTAGAGCTTGCCCTGACGATCTCGGGGATCGATAAGGCGGAGCGCAGGGAACGGGCGGTCAGGGCGCTGGAGGAAGTGGGACTGGGAGAACAGCTCCATAAGAAACCGAACCAGATGTCCGGAGGACAGATGCAGAGGGTGGCGATCGCCCGGGCGCTTGTGAACGATCCGGATATCCTGCTTGCGGACGAACCTACCGGAGCCCTTGACAGTGACACGAGCGTGCAGGTCATGGACCTGCTGCGTGAGGTGGCGAAGGACCGGCTGGTGGTCATGGTCACCCATAACCCGGAGCTGGCGGAACAGTATGCGACCCGTATCGTCCGTCTCTGGGACGGGAAGATCCGCGCGGATTCCGACCCGTATATGATAGAAGAAGGGACGCAGGAGCCGCCTCAGCATAAAAACATGGGGAAATCTTCCATGTCTTTCCTAACGGCCCTTTCCCTGAGCTTCAACAATCTGAGGACAAAAAAGGCGAGGACGCTCCTCACCTCCTTTGCAGGATCCATCGGTATCATCGGCATTGCCCTGATCCTGGCACTTTCCACCGGCGTAAATCAGTACATCCAGACCGTTGAGGAGGAGACTCTGTCAGAGTATCCGCTGCAGATCAAGAGTACCGGGTTTGACTTCTCGTCCATGATGTCGGCTGGAAGCGGTGGGAGCGCAGACGGTGCAGATGAAGAGTCCGGGGACATCCAGGTGATCGATATGCTCTCCAGTATGTTCTCCACGATGGATTCCAACGATCTGGAATCCCTGAAGGAATATTTTGAAAGCGGGGAGAGCGGGATCGAGCAGTACACGAACGCAGTCGAGTATTCTTACAATGCTGTACCCCAGATCTATAAACAGGAGGCGGACGGAGATGTGCGGCAGGTGAACCCGGATGAGTCGTTCAGTTCTCTGGGCCTGGGATCATCCGCCGGTTCAAACAGTATGATGTCTTCCATGATGAGTACGGATGTGTTCTATGAGATGCCTGAAAATACACAGCTCTATGAAGGGCAGTATGATGTGAAGGCAGGGCGATGGCCGGAAAACTATAATGAGTGTGTGCTGGTGCTGACGGGGAACGGCGGAATCAGCGATTTCATGCTCTATACCATGGGGCTTCGGGATTCGCTTGAACTGGAGGAGATGATCCAGCAGTTCATCGATGAGGAGGATGTGGATACGCCGGAGGATTTTACAGATTATTCTTACGAGGATATTCTTGGGATCACGTTTAAACTGGTGAACAGCGCCGACTGTTATGAGTACGACAGCGAATATGAGATCTGGCGGGATAAGACGGATGACAGTGAATATATGAAGAACCTTGTGGAAAACGGAGAGGATATCACGATCGTCGGGATCGTGCAGCCTTCTGAGGATGCGAACGGTCTTCTTCTTAACGCAGGCATCGGATATCCGGCTCCGCTGACAAAACATGTGGCGGAAGAGGCAGAAAAGAGCGAGATCGTTCAGAAACAGCTGGAAAATAAAGAGATCAACGTGTTTACGGGCGAGAAGTTCGGAGAGAGCAGCCAGACAGAGTTTGACACAGATTCGCTGTTCTCTGTGGACGCCGACAAGCTGCAGGAAGCATTTTCCTTTAACTCAGACGGGCTGACAGACGGCCTTGACGGAGCCTTTGATTTGTCGAACCTGACATCGGCGGACGGCGGGACGATGGACCTGTCCGGCATGATCGACCTGAGCGGGATCGAGCTGGAGATCCCGGAGATGCCGGCGCTCAGCTTGAGCGATATGATGGACAGCATCGAGATCACGGCATCGGCGGAGGATGTGAACTCTCTGGTATCCGGTCTTCTGGAGGGATATCAGCAGTACGCGTCAGAGCATCCGGAGGCGGATTACTCGAATCTGGGCCAGGATCTCCTCACCTATCTGCAGACCGAGGAGGCGCGCGGGATCCTCTGCGATAATATCCTGGCGATCATCGAGGCAAACGGAGGGATCACCGTCTCAACGGACCAGATCCAGGCAATGTTTACGGAGATCCTTGCCGGATACCAGCAGTATGCGGTGGAAAACGGATATACAGATCCGGACCTTTTTGACGAGTATCTCCTGGAGTACCTTCAGACTTCCGAAGCCCAGGCGATCCTGACCAGGTGGGGGGATGAACTGTTCCAGGAGAACAGCGATTTCACTATCACAGACGAACAGCTCCAGAAGATGGCATCGGAGATCGCGTCCGGCTATCAGAACTATGCCGTCGCCAACGGGCTTCCCGATCCTTCCAGAATGGGCGAGCATTTTATCAATTACCTGGGGACGGATGACGCGAAGCAGAAGCTTTCCTCCGGGATCACGAGCATGGTGGACACCGGGAATCTGGAAGAACAGATCTCATCCTCCATACAGGGATATGTGGGGAGCATGATGTCCTCCTTCACCGGGGAAGTGGCGCAGAATCTGGAGACCCAGATCACAGCCGCCATGACACAGGTGTTGGAGCAGATCAGCACCGGTCTGGAGGACGCCATGGGAACGGCGATGACACAGCTTGGGCAGAACCTGGAAGATGCCATGAGCATCGATTCCAATATGTTCGCGGCAGCATTCACCATGAACATGGACGGGGAGGAACTCTCAGAGCTTATGATGTCCATGCGTTCCACAGAGAACGCGACCTATGAGAACAACCTGCAGACACTTGGGTATGTGGATTTTGACGTGCCCAGCGGGATCGATATCTATCCCATCGACTTCGAGAGCAAGGAAGAAGTGGTAAACATCCTGGATGACTACAACAGCCGGATGGAGGCGGAAGGAAAAGACGAGCAGGTGATCACTTACACGGATGTGGTCGGTACGCTCATGTCTTCCGTTACGGATATCATCGACATTATCAGTTACGTGCTGATCGCGTTTGTGGCGATCTCCCTTGTGGTCTCCTCGATCATGATCGGCGTCATCACGTACATCAGCGTGCTGGAGAGAAAGAAGGAGATCGGGATCCTCCGCGCCATCGGGGCGTCAAAGGGAAATATCTCTCAGGTGTTCAATGCGGAGACATTTATCATCGGCCTGTGCGCGGGACTGATCGGCATCGGACTTTCCCTGCTGCTCCTGATACCGGGCAATGCGCTGATCCACCATCTGGCAGGGACCGATGAGGTGAGCGCGGTGCTTCCTGTGGGACCGGCGGTCATCCTGATCCTCCTGAGCGTGGTGCTCACCCTGATCGGAGGGATCATCCCGTCACGGAAAGCGGCGAAGAGCGATCCGGTGACTGCGCTGAGGACGGAGTAAGTTACAGTTCACACCGAACCGCCGCCCGCATGCGCACTGTGATCCGAATAAAGATCATCTTACCTGAATTTAATATACTGATAACAGAATCACCATATTTTTGTGCTACAGTATGACCATTGGCAATGAAAATTCTGAACATTTACCGATGGAGAGTGCAGAAGTATGAGAAAAGAAAGAAGAAAGATCAAACACATCAAGCTGGATCTGGCACGGAGCTATTCCGGGATGGAGGCGAAGGTGGATTCCAGGGCGAAGGAAGTCTTTAAGAGAAAACCGTATTCTGTGGTCCACGCCTGAACCGGTATGGACGCAGGGAGAACGGACGGGGCGTCATCCTGCAGGCTGCGTGATAGCAGCGGCAGGATGACGCTTTTCTGTTATAGCGGTGAAAAGTGAAGTGACCGCTTCCGGCGGCGGTGCCAGATCAGATGCGTCTGTAATTCGTGCTAATAAGCGGGTATATTGTGCTGACATTTTTTTTGCCTGAAAATGGTAAAATATTAAGCGAGATGTGCCTTTTGGGCAGAAGACCGGGGATGTATGGCATTCCTGAGATCACATACAGGAGGTAGTTGCTGCATGGGAAAGAAAGCATCAGAGAATTTTAAAGTTTACCAAAACGAGAACGGGCCGAAGATCAGTACGGTCAGCCGATCCGTGATCGAGGAAGATGGAAAGTATTTTAAGGATATCGACGGATCCGGGAAGGTCTCGGAGGTCAACGACTGGAGGCTCCCGGCACGGAAACGTGCGGAGGCGTACGTAAAGACGCTGTCTGTGAAGGAGAAGATCGCACAGCTCTTTATCTCAGACTGGCGTATGGGAAAATATCCCCACGTTGCAGCAGAGAAGAATGAGGACGGAACGGGCGGTCCGGTCCTGGATGAGTCCGGTACGCTGGATGAGGCTGAGTTCCACGGAAAGACGATCTTTGGAGAACAGCATCTTCCGGGGACATCCACACTGATCAAAGAGTGGTTCTCACGTCATCTGATCCTGAGGGCGAACCCGCCGGCAGAGGATCTGACCGATTTCCTGAACCAGCTCCAGAAAGTGGCGGAGGAGTGCGAGCACTTCATTCCGGTGGAGATGGTCTCAAACTCGAGAAATGAGAACGGCGAAGTCGTATACGGGATGAACGACACGGCGGGAGTATTCCCGACCTGGCCGGGGACGCTGGGTATCGCGGCGGCGATCAAGGGCGATGACATGAAGATCGCGGATCAGTTCGCTGAGTGCGTCCGGGACTGCTGGAACGCATCCGGACTGAGAAAAGGGTATATGTATATGGCAGACACGATGACAGATCCGCGCTGGCAGCGTACGTTCGGTACCTTTGGCGAGGACACAAAGCTCATCGGCGAGATCTTTGAGCATATCATCCCGATCATCCAGGGAAGTAAAGACGGAGTCACCGACGACGGCGTGGCGATGACAGTGAAACACTTCCCGGGCGGCGGAGCCAGAGAGAACGGATTTGATCCCCTCACAGAAGAGAAGCTGGCAGGAAAGAAAGTCTATGCGGAAGCCTTCGGAAAGGACAAGGAGTCTGCGAAAGAGGCGACGAACGCTCTGCGGGAAGCCCTTCCTGCTGAGATCCTGACCGGTGATCCGGCTGAGGCGGACTATGCGGTCCTCATGGTATCACCGTCCTCCGGCGCTTACTTCAGCGCGACGCCGGGCTTCCTGGAACTGGATATCTGTGACGGCAAAGTGGTACATGATGTGGATGAGGCCGGATTTAACACCTATCAGCCGGCGCTTCTGGATGTGATCTTCGGAAGGTTTGCTCCCACAGGAAAACTTCCGTTCACACTCCCGAAAAACGATGATGTGCTGAAGGTGGATGAGAACGGAGTCTGCATCAGCCCCAATGATGTGCCGGGGTATGATAAAGACAAGTATATGCCGGACGAGATGAAAGATGAGAACGGAAAGGCATATGCGTACCGGGATGCAGCCGGAAACTACTACGAGATGGATTTCGGCCTGCGCTATGACGAATAACAGATTAAAAATAGCAGATCTTCAGCGGAGGTTTTCTGCTGTCGGATCTCACGGACCGTCCGGATCGGGCGGTCCTTTTTTTAGGCGCCGGGATTGCCAGGAACAGTGACATGTCCGGCATATGTCTGACCGGACGTCTCCTGAAAGAGAAATTCGCTGCTTGCTAATAACCGGAAATTGGGATAAAATACTATCCGTGAATGATCCGGCTGGACAGATCCTGCAGGAGTCATGCCGTTTATGATAAACAATGACAGAGAAAATGAAAGACGGATTTGAGGTGTTTATATTGAGAGAAGACATGAAGATATTGATAGCAGAAGCATTTATCGACCTGCTGGAAAAAGAAAACATAGATAAGATCACTGTGAAGCGGCTGATCGAAGAGTGCCATATCTCCCGACAGACATTTTACTATCATTTCCGGGATATCATGGATGTGCTTGAGTGGTCCTTCCGCAGATCTGCTCTGGAAGCGGCAGAGCAGAGCCTTCAGGCGGAGAACCATCTTGATGCCCTCCGGGTTTTTGTTGATTTTGTAAAAAGACATAAAAACAAACTGGACAGACTCCTGAATTCAAAAAACTGGATCCAGATCGAGGGAATCCTTGTAGAGTCGGTGGCAATGTATCTGGGGAAAATGGCGCGGAGCAAATTCACGGATCTTGAGATCAGCTATGATGATATGGAAATCATGCTCCAGTTTTATGCCAGCGGAATAGTCGGTGTGTTGATTCATTATAACAGGCAGAACCAGCTGGATGAGGAGAAGATCATCCGGCAGATCGAGAAGATCATCACCGGAAAGATCTATCCCGCCCAGCGCAGCTGATCCCGGAAAATCTGCGGGTCAGCTCCATATAGTGTTTATACAGAATGCCGAATCTGTGGATATATCCTTTCTGCCACGGCTTTGACCTTCCGCAGAAATGGAGCACTGCGGTGTTCTGCATCACCCAGTCCATATCGCAGACACCGGCGCTGCGGAGCAGATAGGTATTATAGTTTCTTGTGTCATAATTCCAGATGACGTCATCCAGATCTGTCGTCCTCCTTCCGTACAGGGCATTCAGCACATCCTGGTCCGGGAGGAGCAGTTCTTTGCCATGTTCTCTCACATAGTCAAATATTTCTTCGGCATCGATCTCATTTCTTGCCACATCGAGATCCATCAGAAGAACCCCTGAATTATAATAATCATGGTCCGTCTCCAGCCGGAATTGGTTGATATTGTTTGCCAGTTCTGTCATGCCGGTATGGGATGCGGCCGCGAAGAGATTCCCTTCCATATTCATATCCCACAGCGGGCGGAGCGGGTTGATGACAAGGATATCGGGATCCAGATAGATGATGCGGTGCAGGTTCCTGGGGAGAAACTGCGCGGCGAGAAGACGGTAGTACATTTCTTTCGGATACTGTCTGCTGACAGGCGCATCCTGGAAGCTGGCTCCGTCGATCTGTACCGGGAAGAACCCGAACCCGAATGTCCTGCACAGTTCTGTTACCGGGATCAGAGCTTCTTCCGGAATCCTGCTGTGCAGAAGCCAGATGTCTGTTTTTTCATCCGGCTGGTTGAGATAGAGAGAAGTCAGCAGCACCTGCAGCCGGGGCAGGTAATTCTGGTCAAGCGTAGTGAGGATCTGTATCCGATCCTTTCCCTGTTTCTGTTCCATGGGGAAAACTCCTTTTCTTATATCATTTATTTTGTCTTGTCAGAGGTTTGTCAGACATTTGTCTGTATCTCCAATATAATCTATGAAGCATATTCCCACCACTTATAATTTTTTCACACTGTCTTTACAAAAATCGGAAACTGTAAAAAAAATTGACAGTTTCCGGTTTTTGTAAAGACAGATCTTAAAAACTGAGAGTCGCAATCCCTTTTTTTATCTGCTATATAAAATGTGTAAGGACCGAAAGACACGGAAAGGAGGACATTTTTTATGAACATCGACAACAGCATATTTGCCGTAAAACTGTATGAGATGGCAGAGCAGTACGGAAAGCTGCAGTGCAGGATCCGTGTCTGCGAGCAGGGTGACAGTGAGAAGATCCGTTCGGAACTTAAGAAAGCGGAAGAAGAGTTTGAAGAAAATACACTGCTCCTTGAAGAAAAAGCAGGGTCCTGCCGGTCTCCGGCTGTAAAAAAGCTGTCGAAGGCACAGTTCGATTACAGACAGAAAGCGCAGGAACTGATCGAGAGACAGCTTGCCCACGATATCCATTCGGAAGACAGCAGTCCGGAAGAAGACGAGTGCGAAGCTGAGTTTTTATATGCAGAATACGCAATGGATTTTGCCACACTGACAATGCAGCAGGCTCTGATCTCCGCGCTGACGGCGCTGGAGAGCCAGAAAGAGGCAGAACGGGCAAAGACCGGGGGGACGCCCGGCTGACACAGTGAAGAAAATGAAAAATAAAGGAGGATGAAGATATGCAGGAAGTAAAAAAACCGAGAAAACCGTTGATCTATTATTATGTGATCGTTCTCATCATCCTGCTTCTGTTTAATTTCCTGCTCATGCCCTGGATGGCAGAACGGCGGGTACAGGAAGTAGGATATGATGAATTTATCGAGATGACGGAAAATGAAGAGATCGGTCAGGTCCAGATCAATGAAGGGGACAATGAGATCATCTTTACTGACCGGGACGGAGCGCGGATCTATAAGACCGGGATGGTGGAAGACCCGGGTATGACAGAGCGGCTGTATGAATCCGGAGCCAGATTCTCCGGACAGATCATCGAGCAGGCTTCGCCCATCCTCACATTTCTCCTGACATGGATCCTTCCCATCGCGCTCTTTATCGGGATCGGGCAGTATATGTCGAGAAAGCTGATGAGCCGGGCGAGCGGCGGTCCCGATTCCATGATCTTCGGAATGGGAAAGAGCAATGCAAAGGTCTATGTGAAGTCGTCGGAGGGGATCATGTTCTCCGATGTGGCAGGAGAGGATGAGGCGAAAGAGAACCTGTCCGAGATCGTGGACTACCTCCACAATCCGGGGAAATATAAAGAAGTCGGCGCCTCCATGCCGAAGGGGATCCTTCTCGTCGGACCTCCCGGAACCGGTAAGACCATGCTGGCGAAGGCGGTCGCAGGAGAGGCGAACGTCCCATTCTTCTCCATGTCAGGATCGGAATTCGTGGAAATGTTCGTAGGTATGGGAGCATCCAAGGTGCGCGATCTGTTTAAGCAGGCAAAAGAGAAGGCGCCCTGTATCGTGTTCATCGACGAGATCGACGCCATCGGTCAGAAGCGTGACGGACGCGTGGGCGGCAACGATGAGCGGGAGCAGACGCTGAACCAGCTCCTCACAGAGATGGATGGATTTGAGACAAACAACGGAGTGATCATACTGGCGGCGACGAACCGTCCGGAATCCCTGGACCCGGCACTGACCAGACCGGGACGTTTCGACCGGCGTGTACCGGTGGAACTGCCTGACCTGAAAGGCCGTGAGGAGATCCTCAAAGTCCACGCGAAGAAAGTGAAACTGGATGAGAGCGTTGACTTCAATCGGATTGCAAGGATGGCTTCGGGAGCTTCCGGAGCGGAACTTGCCAACATCGTCAACGAGGCGGCTCTCCGTGCTGTCAGGGAAAACAGGAATATCGTGACCCAGGCAGACCTGGAAGAGAGCATTGAGGTGGTCATCGCAGGTTACCAGAAGAAGAACGCGATCCTGACGGACGAGGAGAAAAAAGTGGTCTCCTATCACGAGATCGGGCACGCACTTGTCGCTGCGAAGCAGACCAATTCAGCTCCGGTCCAGAAGATCACCATCGTTCCGCGTACGTCCGGAGCCCTGGGCTACACGATGCAGGTGGAGGAAGGCAACCACTACCTGATGAGCCAGGAGGAGCTGGAGAACAAGATCGCCACACTGACCGGAGGGCGCGCGGCGGAAGAACTTGTCTTCAACTCGGCGTCCACAGGCGCTTCCAACGACATCGAGCAGGCGACGAAGCTTGCCAGGTCCATGATCACCCGGTACGGCATGAGCAAGGATTTCGATATGGTGGCGATGGAGACCGTGAACAATCAGTATCTGGGCGGCGATACCTCTTTAAGCTGTTCTGCACAGACCCAGGCGGAGATTGACCGTCAGGTGGTGGAACTGGTGAAAAAGCAGCATGAGAAAGCGCTGCAGATCCTGGCGGACAACCGGGAGAAGCTGGATGAGCTCGCAGAGTATCTCTATGACAAGGAGACCATCACAGGGGACGAGTTCATGAAGATCTTAAATTCATGATCCCGGCAGCGGGATACAGACAGTGATACTGCAGTCCCCGGCAGAGAGCGAAGGGACAACTGCACTGCAGACCGCGGCGGGAGATGTGCAATGATATCAGGGTGCTGAGCGATGCAGCGTATTCATATAGATGATACAGAAGAAAACAGAAAGGCGGAAATACAAATGGGAAAGACGATCAAAGAGACAATGCAGGAATTTACAGTCAATCAGGCACTGAAATATCTGGAGGGAAATCCGGAGGAGAATATCCCGAAACTGATGGCGTGGGTGGACCGGCTGATGCCGAAAGACTGGTATGCCAGCCAGAGAAATGCGATCCGGGGAGCGATCGAGAAGAAGAATAACTGGTATCAGCTGATCCTGCGGCTCTATCAGCTGGATCCGGACGTGCGCAGGGCATTCTTCCAGAACTTTATCACGAACGCCAGCCTGAAGGGAAGCGCGACCCAGGAGGAGATGTCAAAGAAGTACAACTGCAATATCCCGTGGGCGATCCTGCTGGACCCGACCACAGCGTGCAACCTGAACTGCACCGGGTGCTGGGCGGCAGAATACGGACATCAGTATAACTTAAGCCTGGAGGATATCGATTCCATCGTGCGCCAGGGGAAAGAACTGGGGACCTATATGTATATCTACACAGGCGGCGAGCCGACGGTGCGCAAAAAAGACGTCTTTAAGATCTGTGAGATGCATCCGGACTGCGAGTTTCTTGCATTCACAAACGGAACCATGATCGATGAGGAGTTCTGCCAGGAGATGCTCCGGGTGAAGAACTTTGTGCCGGCGATCAGCCTGGAAGGATTCGAGCAGGCGAACGACGGACGGCGCGGCAGCGGCGTATACCACAAAGTACGTCATGCCATGAGCCTGATGAAGGAGCATAACCTTCCGTTCGGTATCTCGGTATGCTATACCAGCCAGAACTTCGAGGACGTCAGCAGCGAAGCGTTCTATGACATGATGATCGAGAGCGGGGCTCTCTTTGTATGGTACTTCCACTACATGCCGGTAGGACACGGCGCGGTGACAGATCTGCTCCCGACATCGGAGCAGAGGGAAGAGATGTACCACAGGATCCGTCACTTCCGTGAGACGAAGCCGATCTTTGGAATGGATTTCCAGAATGACGGAGAGTATGTGGGAGGATGTATCGCAGGAGGAAGAAGATATCTGCATATCAACGCGAAGGGCGATGTGGAGCCGTGCGTGTTCATCCACTACTCCAATGTGAACATCCATGACACCTCCCTTCTGGATGCGCTGAGAAGCCCCATCTTCCAGGCTTACCACGATAACCAGCCGTTCAACGACAACCATCTGCGCCCCTGTCCGATGCTGGAGAACCCGGAACGCTTGAGGAAACTGGTGAAAGAGACAGGCGCTGTGAACACGGATTACCAGGATCCGGAGAATGTGGACGATCTGTGCGACAGGTGCGAGCCTTATGCAGAGAACTGGAAACCAACGGCGGAGAAGCTGTGGGATGAGCGAGGAGAATGACAGTTTACATCTAACCAATGAGAATGATATGTCAGCTTGTGCCTCCTTTCCGGACGTAGAAAAATAAAACTACATCTGGAAGGGAGGCGTTTTGCAGGGAATGGATACCTCTGCCGATCGGCGTGGAAAATTTTGAAGATATTCGGGGACACGGCTATTTGTTTGGTGAATCAGAGGTATATAATCCGCGGAGTGTTATTAATTACGTTGATTTGTGTTATAAAAACAAAAACATTCGCAAAGCCATATTGGTCCAATACAAGTTCCAACAGTATCGTGAAAAATCTGATCGAACATGCAGAGCGTGGCTTCCTCTATCTATACGATGAGCCACAATATGATGATCCCGCTGTCCACGCGTGACCTGAAGCAGCGGGCGGAGCTGTCTGCTCTGTCCAGCATGTCGGGAAATGCGCTGGCAGGAACACTGTCCGGCGTGCTGATCCCTCTGTTGGTGCTTCCGGCGATCGGGATAGACAGAGAAAGCTGGACTGTGATGGCGTGCGTGGTATCGATCCTCGCCCTCCCGCTGACCTTGCTGGAATATTATTATACGCGGGAGCGGGTGACAGAGGAAGACGGAGAAAGCCGGAAGAAGTTCCCATACAGGAAACAGATAAAAGCCTGCATGAGAGAGCCTTACATGGTCCTGATCCTGGCTATCTACATCCTGACCCAGGTGGCGACCCAGGTGAGAAACACCAGTCTTCTTTATTACTGTAACTATATCCTGGGAACCTATAATGACGGGATCACGCCAGCCATTCTGCAGGTGCTGGGAGGGCTTCCGATGGGGATCGGCATGTTCGCGATCGTCCCTCTCACAAGAAAGGTGAAGAAACGGACGCTTTTCCTGATCGGGTCTGCGACGGCTTCGCAATGTCGCTGTACGGGATGATCACCACAGCTATGGCGGGACTCGGTTCCGGTCTTCTCAATCTTATCCTGTCGGGAACGGGATATATCGCGCCGGTGATGGAGGGCGGTGTGACTGTTGCGGCAGAACAGCCGGCGGCAGTGGTAAACGGGATCTTGGGATGCTTTAACGGCGCAGAGATCATCGGAGGGGCGCTGCTTATTATCCTGTACTATTTCTGTAAAGTAGAATAGACTGTACCCGGACTCGATTTTAGGTTATAATGAGAATGATCTTTTGATGTGAAAGGTAGGTGCCCATATGCCTAAGACAGTCGGTATAGGACTTCAGGATTTCAGAAAGATAAGGGATTTAAATGCTTTTTATATAGATAAGACAAAATTTATTCCAGAGTGGTGGGAATCCAAAGACGAGGTTACTTTGATCACCAGACCGAGGAGGTTCGGGAAAACACTGATGATGAGTACAGTTGAAAATTTCTTTTCCGTTGACCATGCAGATGGAACGTTGTTTGAATCACTTGAAGTATGGAACAGGAAGGAATACAGAAAATTACAGGGAACATATCCTGTGATCATGCTGAGTTTCTCTGATATTAAAGAAAATTCCTACCAGGAAGTAAGAAATAAAATATGTGAGAGTATCGTGGATCTGTATAATCACTATGATTTTCTGGCTCAGGGCGACTTGCTTAACGAAAGGGAAAAGGAGTATTTCTATAAAGTGTCCCCTGATATGTCAGACTCGGCAATGTCTATTTCATTAAGGAGACTCAGCGGATATCTCTATAAATACTATGGGAAGAAAACGATCATTTTGCTGGATGAATATGACACTCCTATGCTGGAGGCTTATACGGGGCGTTACTGGAATGAACTTGTATCTTTTGTACGGAGTCTTTTTAATGCGACATTTAAAAATAACCCGTATCTGGAGCGCGCAATTCTTACAGGAATTACAAGGATCAGCAAGGAGTCTATCTTTTCTGATCTGAACAATCTGAAAGTTGTGACTACGACGTCAGAAGAATATGCAGACTGTTTTGGATTTACGGAGCAGGAAGTATTTTCCGCA
>HHCFC02800__coassemble_1501_pt1 | contig 19723 bp, 16 predicted proteins | sample HHCFC02800__metabat2_high_PE_058 | metagenome-assembled genome bin HHCFC02800 | reverse complement strand
CCTCCGGTTCTATTCTCGCATATAAATTCGCTGACTTTGCCATAATAGCAACTCTCCTTTCTCGTGCATATCTTCTTCATTATAGGCAAATGTCCGCACAATAGCAATACGTATTTTTACCTAAAATATAACTCTAGTTCACACCCCAACTGGCTTTTTCGGCCGCCTGGTACTATAATAGCATCTGAGGTAAGTCAGAAAACACATCACAGGGGAAATATCTTTCCCCAGCATCATTATCTGGATCAAAATATGAGCCGCACCCTCGCGGCAGAACGGAGGTATAGAATGAACATGAACTTTTCACAGCTTGCTAGATTACAGGAGATGAAAAAACGGGTGGATACATTTCGGAGAGATCATCCGAAGTTTCCCCTCTTTTTGGACGCGGTAAACCGGGATGCCATGAAGGAAGGGACGATCATCGAGATCAGCGTCACTTCCCCCGAAGGAAAGCACTACGAGACCAATCTGAAACTGAACCGGGATGACCTGGAACTTCTCCAGGCGCTGGGGCAGCTGAACGGGCGCTGATATACAGAACTGTCATCCCTTGTTGCTGCCGGCATACCGCCGGGACCTGCCCCGGCGTCTGCACAGATATCTGTCAAAAGAAACAGAAGAAATCGGAAGCATAGGGAATACAGCCCACACTTCCGATTTCTTCTGTTTCTTCTCTTTCTTCTCTTTTTCTCTTTTCTTCTATAAATTATGCGTTCTTATTTTTCAGTTCTTTTTTCCTCATCACTGCATACAGTCCCACTCCTGCAACGCTGACAAGGAACTCCGTTGCCGGAAACGACGCCCAGACGCCCGGAAGCCCCGCGATCGCAGACAGCAGGAAAGACATCGGTATGATAACGATGAATCCCCGCATGACAGAAATGATCTGTGCCGGCAGAGGTCTCTCCGTGGAGGTAAAGTACACGGAAAATATGATATTCAGACCGGCAAACACACATCCGGTAAAATAGATTTTAAGACCGGTCTCGGCGATCTCCTGGAGGATCTGGTTTTTCTCGCTGTTGAATATTGCCGTGATGGGCTCCGCTCCGAAAAACATACAGAGGTAGACTCCTGCGGACAGTATCACGACCGTTGTCGCCGCGTACCTTAGGATCGCCTGCACATTCTCCCGTATCCCTTTTCCGTAATTGCTGCTCAGGATCGGCTGGATCCCCTGGGAGATACCGGTGTAGATTGCGATCACGACCAGTGACAGGTTTGCGATGACGCCGTACGCCGCGACCCCGGTATTTCCATCCAGACCAAGGATGATCCTGTTAAATATGATGATGACGATGCCGGAGGAGACCTCCGTGATCAGCGAAGGCAGCCCGCTGGAGAAGATCCCCAGGGAAAGTCTGGCTGAGAGTCTGCATCTCACAAGATGGAACTGGTTCTTTTTCGTGAGCAGATACGGGGACTGCACAAGGATACTGATCACCGGCGCAAGCCCTGTCGCCAGCACCGCTCCGAAGATTCCCATTCCCAACGGGAACATGAACACGTAATCAAGTACAACATTTGACAGGCTTCCCGTGATCATCGCAGCCATGGAGAGCTGCGGCGCTCCGTCATTTCTTATAAAGCAGAGCAGCAGGTTGTTGGTCATGAACATCGGTGAAAAGAGAAGCAGCACCTGTAGATATGTCCGACTCATCTCAAAAACGGTATCATCCGCTCCGAGCATCCTGGCGATGGGCGCGGACGCAAAAAGTCCCAGCAGGAAGAAGCAGGCAGCGATCAGGGCTGTGAGCGCTGCCGCATTGGTAAACGCCTGGCTCGCCTGCTTCATCTTGCCCTGACTTTTGGAAATGGCGTATTTTGTCCCGCCTCCCATCCCGATCATCAGCCCGCTCCCGTTGATGAAATTATAGACCGGGATCGCCAGGTTCAGCGCCGTAAGTCCGTTCGCCCCCAGCGCTTTGGAGACAAAGAACGTATCCGCCAGGATGTAGCAGGACAGTGCGATCATCCCCAGTACATTGAGTGAGGAATATTTTAAGAACTCCCTGAAACATGATGATTCTTTCATTTCTCTCAAACCTCCAGTATCATTGATTCACAGTGGTCAAACAGTCCCGCCGGACGCTCCCGCTGTCTGGAGCAGGTTCAAAATCTGTTTTTAACAAAAGAAAACGTCTTATATCATCCCTTCTAAGGCCTATCGGAATGAATAAGACGTTACCCGGCGGTAATCCGTTATGGATATATTAACACTTTGAAAAAATATCACATTGAGACTTCAAAGTCAAGCGTTAGTTTTCAGATGTCTTTTATGTCCATGTTTTCAGGCGCCTTTTATGTTCATCACCAGCATCTGGAGCCGGTTCTCAATATTTGCAAAGCTGACATCCGGGTCATAGTCCAGAGGAAGGATCTGTGCATCCGGATATTTCTCCTTCAATTTCTTTGATATTCCTCTTCCCACAACGTGGTTCGGCAGGCAGCCAAATGGCTGCAGGATGACAAAGGTGCGGCATCCCTTCTCTGCATGGTGCAGGATCTCTCCCGGAATCAGGATCCCCTCCCCTGCGTCAAAAGTACGCGGAATGATCGGGTCACTCTTCTCAGCAAGCTCTTCGATCCTCCCTGCACGCTCATACAGCGGATGCGACGCAGCGATCCGGTCCGTCAGCTCATGGGCCATGTCAAAAGCCATGTCTGCCGTATGAAACCAGACCTTCTTTGCAAGCGGACGGTTTAAATGATACTCCTTGATCTGGCTGTCCTGGTAAAAATACGTCTTCTGTATCACGTCCGTCATCCTTGCTTCAATGATCTCGAATCCATTTTTTTCAAGATATTTCTCAATATCATGATTCGCCCCCGGATGGAAATTAAGCAGGTATTCTCCTACGATCAGCACCTGGGGCCTGCGTTTTGATCTGTCGTATGGAATCTCTTTCATGATCTCTATCGCTTTCTTAAATCCGTTTTTTGCACCCCGGATGCCGGATCTTTGAAGTCCGTTTATCACTTCATCCATCGCGCGGTCAAAAGCCCGGTCTGCGCTACCTTTTTCCAGTTCATATGGACGTATCTTCCGGAGCAGTTCCTCAAGCACATCGATCATAGGGAGCCCGAATGCAATACGCATGGAAGACAGTATGTTCATGTGGAATCCGGGATGGATATTGTGGTGATCTACATCATCATTTGTCAGGATCGGGACATTTTTATAACCTGCGTCATCCAGTGCTTTCCTGAGGAGCGCACTGTAATGGGTCAGACGGCAGTCGCCTACATATTTTGCCATGGCGACTGCTGTATTCTCTGTATCATATTTGCCGCTGTCCAATGCCGCCAGGATCTCTCCGATCACGATCTGAGCAGGGAAACAGATATCATTATGTACATAACGTTTCCCCATCTTAACCGCTTCTTCGCGTCCCAGTTCAAGGGGGACCGTACGGATCCCCTGGGTGGCAAATGCTGCAGCCATCAGACGGCTGAACGCATGAGATGTGTTTGGGACCAGCACCGTCTTTGTTTTTCGGTCTGCTTTTTCAAATTTGACCAGATACGGATCCTGCAGGGCATGTACTTCCCGCTTCCTTCCCTGCTCTCTTCTCATGATGACTGTCTCCAGGAAAGAACGGACACGAATGCGCAGCGGTCCCTGGATATCGCTTTCATCCACTTTCAGGACCAGCGGGGTTTTGCCTGATATCTCGCCCATCAGACGTACGATCTCATCCGAAAGGTAGGCGTCATGCCCACAGCCGAAACTTACGATCTGGACATATTCCAGACTGTCTTTCTGTGCCGCCATGATGGCAGAGGAAAGCATCCTCGCGTGAAAATTGTTCACAACATCCAGCCGGCTCATGCTCAGATCCTCTTCCTCGGTACCCGGAAGGGAATCTGCAGTCAGGACCGGGATCCCCATCCCTGTAAAGATCTCCGGAAGTTCGTGGTTGACCAGGGTGTCATTCTGATAGGGTCTGGAAGCGAGCACCACTGCAAATTTTCCGGACGTTTCCACCTGCTTTAAGACTTCTTCCCCCTTTTTCTTCAGATCCGTCCGGAACAGTTCCTGAGCCTGGTTTCCCGCCCGTATCGCCTGTTTTGTCTCCTCCGCAGAGATCCGGAATGTCTTTTCCATATATTCTGTGAGCTGGCGTTCCTGGTCTTCTGATGTATACCAATGGAAAAGAGGGGCGTCGAAAGGAATCCCCCACATACTCTCAGGATTGTCGGAATTTTTGATGACCAGCGGATATCCTTTGACCACAGCGCACATGGACTGGCTGGTCTCCTCCGTGTTTTCCGATGGCACGGTCGTGACCGCCGGCATAAAGATCCTGTCCACGCCTTTCTCCGCCAGGTTGCGGAGATGTCCGTGCACAAGTTTTGCCGGGAAGCAGACCGTATCCGACGTCACTGCGGAGAGTCCGCTCTCGTAGATCTTTCTGGTACTCGGATCTGAGATCTTCACGCTAAATCCCAGCGTCCGCAGGAAGGTCCTCCAGAACGGCATCGTCTCCCAGAATGCGAGTACGCGGGGGATCCCGATGGTCACATTCCTTTTGCAGGAGGGCTCCGGATGGGAATATTTCCTTAGCAGCAGTTTCTCCCTGACGCGGAACAGGTTCGGAACAGAATTGGCTTTCTGTACCGTGTCCTTCAGTTTCTTCCTGACCTCTGAATCCCCGGGATCTCCCAGTATCTCTCCCCGCTCGCAGCGGTTATTGGTGATCCAGGAATTTCCGTTTGAGAAGGTCAGTATCGTCCGCTTGCAGTGGTTTGTACAGAACGGACAGGGGGCGTTCGCCTCCTGGCGGTATGAGAATCCGTCCAGTTCATCCAGACCGATAAACGTCCGGTTCTCCGGGGCCTTCTGATACCGTTCTCTGGTGATCAGCGCGATCCCGACCGCACCCATCAGTCCGGGATAAGGTGCCCGTATCACTTCTTTCCCGATATATTCCTCCAGTGCCCGAAGGACAGCGTCATTGGCAAACGTTCCGCCCTGGACAACGATCCTGTCCCCGAGTGAGTCCACGTTAGAGAGGCGGATCACCTTGGTGAACACATTCTCTATGATGGATCGGCACAGTCCTGCCATGATATCCTCTGCGCGTCTTCCGTTTCTCTGTTCTGTGATAATGCTGCTGTTCATAAATACCGTGCAGCGGCTTCCCAGAACAGCCGGATGCTTCGACGAAAACGCCGCGTCGGCGATATCTTCCGCAGAGATATTCAGAGACGATGCAAAGTTCTCGAGGAAGGATCCGCATCCGGAGGAACACGCTTCATTGACGAGGATATTCGTGATGATGCCGCGGTCCAGCCACATCGCCTTCATATCCTGACCGCCGATATCCAGGATGAATGTGGCATCCTCCACATATTTTCCGGCAGCCCGGGCATGTGCCACGGTCTCCACAGTATGGTATTCTGCCTGGAATGCTTTCGCAAAGAGCATTTCCCCATATCCTGTCGTCCCCGCTGCCAGGATATGCAGTTTTGCCCCTGCCCTGCGGTAGCGGTCCCTCATCTCGATCAGTGCGCGGCGTGCCACATACAGAGGTTCTCCTTCATTTGGCGCATAGAATGCCCACAGGATCTCCTCCTGATCGTCCATCAGCACGAATTTTGTCGTCGTGCTCCCGGAATCGATCCCCAGATATGCATAGACTTCCTCTCCCGCCTTCGGCTCTCTCCATTTCATGGCAGGCATGGCATGTCTCTTTTCGAATGTTTCTTTTTCTTCCTGAGATGCGAAGAACGGCTTCACATCCCCTGTTGACCCGCCGGCATTTTTGAAATCTTCTCCGCGGAGCAGGTCCAAAAGTTCTGACGGAGAGGCTTTCCGGCTCTTCTCCCCGAACATGGCATCAAGGGAAACTGCTGCTCCGATCGCTACCATCAGTTCCGGATGAGGCGGGATGAGGATCTCGTCCTCTGCGAGTTCCAGTCTTTCCGCAAACACACGGATCAGTGTGGGATTGAATGTCAGAGGACCGCCCTCAAACGCAACCGGCTTCCTGATCTCAAGCCCCTGCGCCAGACCGCCGATCGTCTGTTTTGCGATGGCATGAAAAGCAGACAGGGCGATATCTGCTTTCGCCACTCCCTGGTTCAGGAGCGGCTGGATATCTGTCTTCGCATACACTCCACACCGCCCGGAGATATCGTAAACGCAGGTTCCTTTCGAAGCCATCGCGTCGAACTCCCGGACCGGGATCTTCAGTACAGAGGCGACCTCATCGACAAAGGCGCCGGTCCCGCCCGCACAGCTTCCGTTCATGCGCATATCCGCCACTCCCAGAGCGCCCGTGGAGGGATTCTTCTGAAAGAAGATCATCTTCGCATCCTGACCGCCAAGCTCGATCGCGCTGCCGACAGATTCATACCTGTCCTTCAGCGCAGCGGCATTTGCCGCGACTTCCTGGACGAACGGCAGGTCCAGCTTCTCCGCGATCGGCTTCGAGCCGGATCCGGTCAGTCCGAACCGGAACTGTGCACCCGGAAATTCTTTCTCCAGCTGCTCCATTATGTATATGACGCTCTTTACCTGGTCGGCATGATGCCTCCTGTAGTCAGAATATATGACGGTTCCGTCTTCCGGATTGAGAACTACGATCTTTGTCGTAGTGGAACCGATATCGATCCCGGCTGTAAGTGTTTGTCCCGATAAATTTTTCTCTGTTCTCTTCATCATCTTATCATTCGCTCTTTCCCAAACATATTCAGACGTTTCTTTCCGTCAAAAGCTTAAAAGACCCGTTTCCCGGGTCTTTTAGTTTTTTTGTATTTAATTCTGATTATTAAAAATGTTTGCAAAACAAGAAATTTTTTTCTTTCTGCATATGGTATGCTAACACAACATAAGAGCAAAATGCAAGTATTTAATATACTTTTTATAATTGTCAGACAGCGCGGTCAAAAGGTGCCGGGTACTTTTGAAAAAGTACCCGGCACCTTTTAAAAGCATTGTCTGAATTTTTCACGGAAGTTCCACGATTCTGGTACACAGCCTCTCCATCAGCGCCTCGTTATGGCTCACGATAAGAAGCCCCAGGTTCCTTTTCTCCGCCTCTGCCAGAAGGAAATCCCAGATCTGTGCCTGTGTCACAAGATCCAGCATGGCCGAGATCTCATCGCAGAGGAGAAAACTTGTCCCCTTCCTGAGAGCCCTGGCGAGACAGAACCTCTGCAGTTCACCGCCGGAGAGTTCCGACGGAAACCGATCCATCCATCCTTCTTCAATATGAAGTTTCTCCGTCAGTTCCGGATCGATCCTTCCCGCCTCTTCCAGGGTATCTCTCAGTCTGAGAAGCGGATCCACCACAGTCTCCGGATGCTGCCACACCATCTGTACCGGACAGGCGCCTTTCTGTTCTCTCAGCGGCATGCCGTCCAGAAGTATCTCTCCCTTCTGAGGCTTCTCATATCCGGCCAGCAACCGGCAGAGAGTTGTCTTTCCCCGGCCGCTCGGGGCTTTCAGCCCCACTCTCTCCCCGGATCCCACTGTGATGCTGAAGTGTTCAATGACAGGAGTCTTCCGTCTCCCGGGATAATAAAAGGTGATGTCTCTCGCCTCCAGGATCATACTGATTCCTCCTTTTCCCAGTCCCCGTGCGGATGCAGGCATCTCACCCTTCCGCCCCGGAATTCTCTGAGCCGGATCTCCCCGGCCTCTCTGCACTCCGGAAGACAGTCCGGACACTGTCCGGCAAAAGGGCATCCGGCAGGAACTGCCCCAGGATAAGGCTGGGCTCCCGGAATCGGTTCAAAACCGTGTTCCGGCATTGCCCGCCAGAGAGCCTTTGTAAACGGGTGTCGAAGCCGGTCCGGTTCCTTAAAATCTTCCGCGGAAGCCTCCTCGATCGTCTCCCCCGCATAAAAGACCGCCACCCGGTCCGCAACAGTCAGCGCCAGCTCCAGGTCATGTGTGATAAAGAGGACTCCCGCCCCCTCGTCCGCCAGTTCCCGGAAGTGCCCCAGGATCCGCTCTGCCGCCCGGGCATCCAGCCCCGGCGTAGGTTCATCCGCGATGATCAGCCTGGGGTTCTCTGCCACTGCGGATGCGATCAACACCCGGCGCGCCATCCCTCCGGAGAGTTCAAAGGGATACATCTCTTCCGTCTCCGCCCCCAGCCCGTATCGTTCCAGCGCCCGGCGGATCCGGCTGTGCGCTTTTTCGCTTCGGTCTCCTTTTCGCAGCTGGTCCCCCACTTTCATCAGCGGATCCAGATAGGTGACCCCCTGGGGGATCAGCGCGATCTCCTTACCCCGGAGTTTTTTCGAGCGCCCGGGAGTCAGCGTCTCCCCCGCGTAACGGATCGTCCCTTCCATATGGCTGTTGTATGGAAGGATCCCCAGGATCCCGTGTGCAAGGAGGCTTTTCCCGGATCCGCTCGCCCCCACTACGGCAACGATCTGTCCTGCTTCCACCGACAGGGACAGATCCCGGATGACCGGAAGGGTCCGTCTGCGGATCCCCCGTTCATATTGTGTAAAAAATACAGACATATTCCTGATCTCTAATATCGGTTCCAATTCTGCCACCTCCGAATCCTTCTATCTATATGTACCTGCCGGTTTCCATGTCATGATCACGAATAGAAGACCGCAGAGCCACGGCTGCATCCTTCCTATTCATGGACACTTGCCGGATCCAAAAGCAGCCTTATCCTTTCTCCCAGAAGCGCGAACAGGATCACGGTCAGTACCAGAGCAAGCCCCGGGAACAGGGCGAGCCACCATCTGCCCGTCGTCAGGTACTGCATGCTCTCAGACAGGATCACACCGATTGCCGGCTGTTCCGAAGAAAGTCCGAACCCCAGAAATGTCACGCTCGCCTCATGCAGGATCGCATGTGGAAACAGCAGGATCAGCCCGGTCAGGAACTGGGGCAGAAGATGGGGGATCATATGGCGCCTCACGTTCTGAAACTTTGAGACGCCCAGCTTCTCCGCCACAAGGATGTAAGGCGCCTGGCGAAGCTGGATCACCTCGCCGCGGATCACTCTGGCAAGGGAACACCAGTGGCTTAACGCCACGCCTGCCACCACGCCTGTGAACCCTCTGCCGCAGGCGATGGAGATCAGCATGACAAGAAGGATATGCGGGATCCCCATCACCAGGTCGATACACCATGAGATCACCGCATCCGCCTTCCTGCCCAGCACCGCAGCTGCAGTCCCCGCCAGAAGTGCGATGACTGCGCTCACTGCCGCGGTAAGGACCCCGATGCGGATGCTCAGGGACAGTCCAGCAAGGGTCCGGGCGAGCATGTCCCGTCCCATCCAGTCCGTCCCGAACAGGTGTCCCGGTCCCGGAGCCAGATTGGTCCGGGTGAAATCTGTCTCTGTCGCCCGTCCCTCCAGCATGATCCCTGCTGCCGTCACCGCCGCAAGGATCAGGACTGCCGCAGCCAGAAAAAGGAGCGTGCTCTTCCGCCGGTTGGATTCCTTTCCGTATGGGTTCTCTGCCTTTCTGTCCGGTCTTCCCTTCCTCACATCCGGCTGCATTTTCTGTGTATTTCCAAAATGTCTCATCCCCGCGCTGCCCTCCTTCTTATCTTCGGGTCCACAACGCCGTAGATCAGGTCCGCGATCAGATTACCCGTGAAAACAATGGCTGAGGTGATCACCGTGATCCCCAGGAGAAGGGGAAGGTCGCTGCCCAGCCCTGCATCCACTGCCGCCTGTCCCAGTCCCGGGTATGAAAATACCTGTTCTACCAGGACAGAACCGCCGATGATCTCACTGACCGAGGCGAACTGCAGCGTGATGGCGGGAAGAGATACATTCCGAAGCCCGTGACGCAGGATGATCGAGCCTTCTGATTCTCCTCTGGCGCGCGCAAAAAGGACATAGTCCGACTCCAGGACGTCCACCATCTTCTCCCTGGTATGCAGGGCGATGTTCGCCACTCCGGTGATGCTCAAGGTCAGCGCCGGAAGGACCGCATGCCGCAGCCGGTCTGAAAGAGTCACCGCATCAGCCGACATTCCCGCCGGAACGGAAAGCCCGACAGGGAGCCAGCCCAGCCAGACAGAAAAGACAAGGAGCAGGAGGATCGCCAGCCAGAATGCCGGCGTAGAAGAAATGAGAAGACAGTATCCCCGGATCAGTTTATCCGGCAGCTTTCCCCGGAACGCCCCTGCAGCCACGCCGAGGATGAGCCCCAGGGTCCCGGAGATCACCCAGGCTGCGGCAAGGAGCAGGACGGAGTTGGCGAGGCGCTGCCCGATCACTTCAAGCACAGGCTGCCGGTAGAGCAGGGATGTGCCGAGATCTCCGTGGAGGACATCCCCAAGCCAGCCCAGATACCTCTGTAGAGGCGGAGTGTCCACTCCCCAGTATGTTTCCAGCCGCGCCACCTGCTCCGGGCTCATAGAGCCCAGCGCCACCTGTCCCACATTGGTCTGAAGGGGATCGAGCGGTGAGGCGCTCATCAGCAAAAATGTGACCAGACTGACTCCCAGCAGGAGCAGCGCCATCCGGACCAGTTTTTTCCCCGCAAACTGAAGACGGTGTTTCAAAGTTCATCATTCCTTTCTGTCCATGACCACTGGTCTACGTTGTTGACCAGGGACCAGCCGTGCCCATGGGGATGGATCTTCTGGTCCGCCACCTGCAGCCCGTCTCTCACCCAGTAAAGATGGTCGATATTGACCAGCCATACCCACGGGATATCCCCCTCCTGGGTCACGCCTGTGGTCCCGTCCCACTGAGCCAGTTTCCACAGCTCGTAGGACTCTTCCAGACTGCTGCTCGCAAGCGCCCGGTCCATATACTCATCCACCGTCGGATTTGAGTAGGGAGAATATTCCGCAGAATCCGTCCCTTCTATCGTATGATAGATATTATACAGTTCCATCGGGGTGTGGGCTCCCCATCCCCAGAGAAGAGGATCTGAGAGCGCTCGGTCATAGGCGGTATCCCAGCCCACGCCCTCCATGGTACAGGAGATTCCCAGTTCTTCCATCTGGGCGGCGAAATCTGCAGTCAGTGCCTGACGAACAGAATCACCGACAGCATACAGCAGGTTCAGTTCCGCTTTCACTCCGTCCTTTTCCCGGACGCCGTCCTCTCCCAGGGTCCATCCCGCCTGGTCGAGGAGGGCTGCCGCTCCTTCCGGATCATACTCTGCCTCGGACGCCTCGTTGTACCAGGGGAGCTGGTCGCAGACACTGTAAGCAGGGCTTCCGTATCCGTTCAGCACATTGTCGATCATCTCCTGACGGTCCACGCCGATGTTGATCGCGCGGCGCACCAGCACGTCTGAAGTGAAGTCATTTCCGACATTCCTTCCCTCCCCGTCCGTGCCTTCAGTCACTGCCGGGAGATTAAATCCCCGGTTATCCACGCTTTCATACGCCTCCAGGCTGTATCCTTCCACCTCCTGATCGGAATAGGTGGCGGAAGTATACGCCACATCCACCTGTCCTGCCTGGGCCGCAAGGAAGGCTGCGTCTTCCTCCATAAAAAGGATGGTCACCTGCTTCTTTTTCGGCGCCTCCCCGTAATAATCCGGGTTTGCTTCCAGGATGACCTGCTGCCCCCGGTCCCACTGCTTCAGGATATATCGCCCGGAACCGATGGGATCGGAACCGTACGTGGCGCTGTCATACGCATGCTCCGGGATGATCCCCACGATCGCCATGGTGTAAGCCCAGATAGAGAAGGGGCGGGTCATATGGAATATCACGGTCGTGTCATCCTGCGCTTCCGCATAGTCCAGCATGGTGAGATCATTGACCGAACTTGTCTCTTTCACCGTATTGTATGTAAACGCCACATCCTCCGCTGTCAACGGCTCCCCGTCGGTGAACGATACATCATCGCGTATCGTCACCGTCCAGGTCAGCCCGTCCTCACTGACATTATGATCCGTAGCGAGATCATAGCCGATGGTCAGGTCCGTCTCCGTCACGGTCAGCGTACTCTGTATCAACGGCTCATGGACATGTTCCCCGGCTCCCCAGCCATAGGCAGGATCAAAGCCCGCCTCCGGCTCGGAGTTTGGATCCATAGCAATGATCACAGAATCACTTTCCGCACCGGAACCCGCTGCATTTCCGGCATTCGTCTCATTTCCTGACGTCTGACCGCCCGAAGCATTCCCGCTCCGGCATCCGGCAAGGAGTCCCAGCGCCAGGGCAGCGCTCAGAAGAACGGACGCCGCCTGCTTCATTTTCTTATTTCTCTTCCTCATCGTTTTCCTCATTCTCCCGGCTTTTCTCTTCTGTTTTCCACAGACTGCGCCCTGTTTTCCTCATATGTGTGGAGCGCGTCCTCAAAAACTCTTCCATAAGGGATCTGGTTCTTTTTCGCCAGCTCTGCCACATCCTCAAACTCCGGCTTGCTGTGGCGGATGCCAAATCCCTCTGCCGTCTTGATGCGCACCTCGCCCCAGCGGGTCTGCACCTTCTCTATACCTGGCTTGAGAAAATACTTGCCGCAGCGGTGCACTCTCAGCCCGTTGGTCGTAGTCTCGGCAATGATCTGTCTTGCAAGCGCTGCCTCATCTTCAGGTCTGCACAGTACTGTCAGCACATGACCGGGGCGTCCTTTCTTCATGTTCCCCGCCAGAGTGTACACATCCAGCGCTCCGTGCTCTAAAAGCCGGGAGCATGCATGGGCGAGGGCTTCCGGCTGCATATCGTCAATGTTGCACACCAGCTCCGTGATCTCTCCATTTTCTCTCTCCCCGGTATCCCCGAGAAAAACGCGGATGCAGTTCGCCTGCTCAAATGTTTTTGTCCCGATACCGATCCCGGTCTTCTCCGTAGTCATCATTGGCATAGGACCGAAAGAATCTGCGAAATGCTTCAGCAGCGCCGCTCCGGTGGGCGTGCACAGTTCTCCCCGGATCTCCCCTCCGTAAAAGGGGATCCCTTCCAGCAGATTTGCCGTCGCAGGCGCAGGTACGGGCATGACGCCATGGGCGCAGCGGACCGTTCCGCTCCCCACATGGACCGGAGATGCACAGATGCGTTCTGCGCCGAGAAGATACATGGCATAACAGACTCCGGTGACATCCGCCACCGCATCCAGCGCCCCCACCTCATGGAAATGAACATCTGAGACCGGACATCCGTGGGCTTTCGCCTCCGCCTGTGCGATGTCATCGTAGACAGCGCGGGCATGGCGCTTCACTTCCTCCGGAAGGTCCAGTCCGCCGATCAGCTCTGCGATGTATCCCGGCGCAGCATGATGATGGTGCCCGTGGTGATGTCCCTCGCCATGTCCATGATGATGTCCTGCGCCGTGTTCCTCCCCATGTCCGTGATGGTGCTCCGCACTGTGTATCTCTTCATGCCCGTGGTGATGCGCCGCGCTGTGCTCCTCTTCATGTCCGTGGTGATGTGCTGCGCCGTGTCCTTCCTCCGGCTCCTTCTCTTCCTCACCGTACACTTTCACAGCCATATGAGTCCCGGCGATCCCGCAGGTCTTCCCGGGCTGCGCCTCGATCTTTACCCCGGGCAGCCCCAGAGCGTTCATTTTATCGAGAAAGCCTTTCTTATCCTCCAGCAGCTCATACAGGGCGGACATGAGCATGTCCCCCGCCGCGCCCATATTGCACTCGATATATAATGTCCTCATATCTGTTCCTCCTTTATCCCTTCCATCTGATTGATCATACTGGCGAGATACCCCGCCCCGAATCCGTTATCAATGTTCACAACGCTGCACCCGGAAGCACAGGAATTCAGCATGGACAGGAGCGCCGACAAGCCTCCAAAGCTGGCTCCGTACCCCACGCTGGTGGGGACCGCGATCACCGGACAGTCCACGAGCCCTCCGATCACCGAGGCGAGAGCTCCTTCCATCCCTGCCACTGCCACAACGCACCGGGCGCTCATCAGGGGATCCAGGTTGGAGAGCAGCCGGTGGAGCCCCGCCACTCCCACGTCATAGAGGCGTGTCACTTTGTTCCCCATGGCTTCCGCTGTCAGGGCTGCCTCCTCAGCCACCGGCATGTCGCTGGTGCCTCCGGTCGCCACGACGATGTTCCCTCTTTTCGGGCGCTCCCCGGGAAATGCCACCAGAAGCTTCGGCAGCGGGTGGTACTCGGCGGGAACATTTTCAGAGAGAAGTTCTGCCGCTTCCGGGCTGATCCTGGTCACCAGGATATTGCGGCATCCCCGCTCTCCCATTGCGATGACGATCCCCAGGATCTGTTCCGGCGTTTTTCCCGCTCCGTATATCACTTCAGCCGCACCCTGGCGCACGCTCCTGTGGAGATCGATCTTGGCATAGTCCAGATCTTCAAACGGCGCCTCCTTTAAGTCCAAGAGTGCTTCCTCCGGCGAGGTAGTACCGTCTGCCACACTGCGCAAAAGCTTTAAAATATCATGTTTATTGTCCATTTCTTTCTCCCTTCTCTCAAGACGAGCGCTCAGACGCTGCGAAGATCCGCCGCAGAGATCTGCTCACACATGGCGGCATCCATGCTGCATCGCCCGTTATCTAAATATTCACGCTGACGGCCTTCTGTCCTCCAGATCCAGCAGGACTGCCGGGAACAGCGGAATCATCCGCGAACAGATCTCCCGCCTTTTTTCTACCGCCTGTGCCACTTGTCCTTCTGTAAACTGAAGGCGCGCCCCCTCAGGCAGGAGCCGCACCCGGAAATCGGCAAATCCCATTTCCTCCAGCAGTATCTCGGCCTTCTCTACCCGTTTCAGGTCTTCCTCCGTGATCTTCATCCCGGTGGGGATCCGGGTGGCAAGACAGGCGTAAGCCGGTTTATCCCAGGTAAATATCCCTGCCTCCTTTGACATTCTCCGCACTTCCGCTTTTGTGATCCCGCATTCCCGCAGGGGGGAGCGGACTTCCAGCTCTTTGAGGGCGCGCATACCGGGACGGTCCCCCGCGTCATCCGAGGCGTTGGTCCCGTCTAAGAGGAGCGTATGCCCGTCGCTGCGCACTTTCTCCCAGATCTTTGTAAACAGTGCCCTCTTACAATAGTAGCACCTCTCCGGTCCGTTTGCGGCTGCTTCCGGCACCGCGAGGATATCCTTCCGGATCACCGTCATAGGGATCCCCAGCTCCTCTGTCAGCCGTTTCGCATCCTGAAGTTCAAACTCCGGCTGAAACGCCGTCTTTACATAGTAGGCATGTACGTCACACCCGTATTTCTTCGCCGCCCAGAGCAGGAACGCCGAGTCCGTCCCTCCGGAAAAAGCGACCGCAGCTCTCGGGGCAGCATAGAAAAATCCTTCCAGTGTCATATTTTATCTCTTCCTTTCCGCAGACAGTTCCCGGATCTCTGTTCACATCTGTCAAGAACATGGACAAAACAGAATAAAAAAAGATACCCGCCTTCTCCTGAAAGCAGATACCTTCCTGGTATCGATCCTGTCTGCATTATCATCATATATTTTATTCATCGGCTTTCTGATATACCCCTGCCTATATCCGCCGGCACCCCTGGTACTGCGTCCGTCAAATGGACAGACTGACTGCGCAGGATGCTTTTTGTCCCGCAAGTTCGGGAAAGCAGGCAGTCTGATGCAGCTGTCTGTAAAACGGTGTGTTGAGTTCCTGTGTATTGAGTTCCTGTCCATGGCTTCTGCCATCTTCCCGGCTTCCTGCCGGCTGTTTATCCAGGACTTTTTTCACAGGGACGTCACGCCGCTCTCACGGATCTGCGCCCGGTCCATGAGCGTTCCCAGCGCATCAACTGCATTCTGGACATTTCTGGACATGGATGAGTCCGAAACGCCCACGATGATATTGTCACAGAGATTGACCGGGATCAGGATCCGCTTTGCCCTGCTCTGCCCCACGGCAAGCGCCATTCCCGGCGTGATCTCACCCAGCATGGAGTCCGCGATAACGATCCCCACCGGTCCCATGATCACATCCACTCTCCCGGAGGCGACTACGACCGAGTTCTCCCCTGTCGCCGCCTGGTCCGCGCCGGCACGCAGCATCGCTCCGGTTGCCAGGCTGTTGGTCCCTACCGCCAGCACTTCTGTCTGTGGATACCGTTCTTTTACCGCTGTCACAAGCTGACGTCCCAGACCTCCGCCCTGCCCGTCAATAATGAGTACCTTCAAGGGATCACCTCCGCCCTGTCTTTCTCTGTCTTTTACCACTTTACAAGTTTATAGAAAAGCAGGGTGGATGTCAATATCTAATCGGCTGTGATCACATGCACTTCCATATTCCCAAAGCTGCCGCTCAGTTCAAAACGGTCCTGCACCCCTTCTGTCAGATAGATCTGCCCGTCCTCTGTGATAAGGATCATGTCAAAATCCGGATGGGTTCTCCAGTATTCCTGCGCCTGCTCCAGCCCTTTTACAAACATGGACGTGGACAATGCGTCGCCCTTCTTTCCTTCTTCCGTGATGATCGTGACAGAGGCGAGTCCGTTGTCCACCGGATACCCTGTCTCCGGATCTATGATGTGTCCGTACTCTTTCCCGTCCTCACCGATAAAATAGCGCTCATAATCTCCGGATGTTACCACTGCACAGTCCGACACGGAAAGGACTCCGATAGACCCTTCTCCATACGGGTTCCGAAGTCCCAGCCTCCAGTCTGTCCCATCCGGTCTGGATCCGACCGCCTGGACATTGCCGCCGATATCAAGAAGAGCTGACGTGATCCCTTTCTCTTCCAGAAGTTCCGCTGTCAGGTCTCCTGCATAGCCTTTCCCGACTGCACCAAGATCCAGTTCCATCCCTGCCGGAAGGGTGATCTGGTTTCCATTCAGTTCCACCTTTTCATACCCCACATTTTCAAGGAGAGAGCGTAGTTCCTCCCCACCGGGGATGCGGTTCTCATCCGTTGTAAATCCCCATGCAGTCAGGACAGGATAGATCGTCGGCTCCAGAGCGCCGTCTGTCTCCTCCGCCATGTCGAGAGCAAACCGCACGATCTGCGCGGTCTCGTCACTGAGTGTTACCGGCTGTCCGCCGCTGTGGTTGATCTTCCAGATCTCACCGTCCTCATCTGTCACAGACCACTCGCTCTCCAGCCTCCGGATCTCTTCCTCAGCCAGAGTGAGTGCCTCCCGGGCCCTATCCCCGTATGCGGTGAACGTCATATAAGTATCCATTGCAAAAAAATCTGTCTCTGCCGGGTCCTGCACACCTTCTTCTGCGTTTCCGGCAGAACTGCTGTCTCTGCCGTCATGTCCGTTTTCCACGCCCGATGCCGTTCCCGCCGCAGAACACGCCGTCATGCACAGCACGCACAAAAGCGCAGGGATCACCCAGAGTCTTCTCTTCATCTTTTCCTCCTGTCATCCTCTCCTGAGCCGGAGCATTTACCGTACAGGTCTCTTCGCCTGCAGATTCCTCAGCATCTTCGCCAGATAATGCCCGATCCACACGAACAGCCCCATGACTGAGATATAATCCACATAAAACAGCACCAGGGGCTCCTCAAAGTCGAAAAATACAAACATATTCCTAAGGAACATATATCCTCCGATTCCCCGTTTTATAAAGGCGAACGCTCCGTATGCAGCGACTGCGGCTCCCAGGAGCCTCAGGATCCATGTGCGGAGTGCGGAAGGGGTTTTCACCGCTTTTCCCGCCATTCCCATCATCATGTTCCAGTGAACGCCCAGGTGGAGCGACATGAAGACGAATCCCCAGTAAGCGCCGATCATATGGAGGACTCTCGCCCAGCTCCTGCCTCCCTCGATCGGCAGAAAGGCAAAGACATGCCTGGAGAGGACGATCCCGCTCACCATGGAGGACAGGATGCAGAGCAGGACCAGCACCACCAGGATCGTCTGAAACACCCGGACGGGCGTGTACTTTTCCTTCAAAAGGTGAGCAGTCCACCTGCGGTTTAAAATGTGATGGATCACGAACATGACAAACATCCCCACGCCAAGCCACTCATGAGCGGTCCTCCCGATCAGCTCAAACGCCATCAGGAGCAGGAGCAGCACGGTCATGATCACATCGACTATGATTTTTACAGATTGCTTTTTCATTCTGTCTTACCTTTCACCCTCGAGATAAAATCGATTTTTAATAACCCAGCCCTTCTAACCAGTCTGCGATGTCTCCCGCTGCATCCGGCACATCCCGCTCATTTACCGTAAATCCGTCCTCGATCACCTCTGCGTCCGGTTCCAGTTCCGCGATGGTCTCAATGGTGCCCGAAAAACGGCTTCCGAGTTCGGGACGCGCATCCTCATCCTGTTCCTCTGCTGCATAGTCGATCAGTTCGCCTCCGTCCGCAGGATAGGTCTCTTCAGTCTGTATCGAGAACAGATCGCCGCCTGTCTCCGCCTGGATCATCTCGGCAAGAGCCTGCATCCTGCCTTTTGCCTCTCCGTCCACCTCAGAATAGCTTGCAGACGCTTCCGCATCCACGCCGCTGTTTTCCGCCGCAGTAAAGTAGGCGATCAGGATACCGTCCCCGCCTTCTGCCGGCGTACCGGAAGCATCTGAGCTGTCCGATGCGCCATCATTCTGTTCCAGGGACGCATCCGGCTGGAGTTCCTCGATCGTCTGGATCGTCCTGGAGAATCCGCTTCCGCCGTGAGTCGTAAAGGGAACGATGGTCTTTCCGCCAAGATCATATTCTTCAAGGAATGTGTACATCGGCATCGGAAGGTCAGAGTTCCAGTTAGGATATTAAAATGTAGCCCGTCCTCTCCAGCCCTTGAAAACACTGGGCTTAACTGCTTACACAAGTGTGTTTTCTGTTCTTTTTTAATAGCATATTGCTCCGACCTTTCCCATTTATTGTACTCTGGTTCACCCGTTTATACAAATACCTATGTTTAATGCTTTTCCATACGTTTTGTGAATGATAAGAGACAGCGGTTGGTTGATCCGCTGTCTCTATGTATTTTCCTATATTTTATTTTTTACAGGTTTCGAAATTCACTCCGGCTTCTCTTGCTGATAATCTTCTGCAATCTCTGATTTTCAGCATGGAGTGCCTGATTTTCCTGCCGGAGTCGGAAAATTTCTTCTTGAAGGAGATCGATCCGTCCTTCCATTGCTTTGTCTAAAATGCCTCTGCGGGGATTGATGGTTCCGGCCTGCTGTTCCATAGCCCGGTCAATCTCAGCCCTCACGATGGGATTCTTATAGAAGAATCCTCTGGAAGCACCTGTCATTTTTACGAGCTGCGGAACCGATACCCTCTCTCCCTGATCCAACAGTTTGCGGATTGCCAGTTTCGCCGCAGCAATCTTTTCATCGCTTCGTTCCCGGTTCATTTCAATCATCCTGTCGTATTTGTTCATATTCTTCACCCCATCCATCTAAATTTGCGAGCAGGATTCTGGTCTGTTGTTCCCGTGCTTTTCGGGTTTCTTCAGCCAGAAGTTGATTGCTCATTTTTCTGTAATGCTTTACTGCGCTTATGTTTTTATGCCCCAGAAGTTTTGCAATCGTCCAGTCATCCAGATGCATTTCTGTCAACTTAACTCCGTAAGACCTCCGGAACATATGGGAACTGAATTTAAACAGTTTCCCATTATCATCCCGCAGATCTTCACTTTTTATCAACCGCAGCACCTTGTGCTTTATGGTTGTATATTGAAGCGGGCGGCTGGGAGCTTTGGCATCCACGAAGATATACTCGGTTTTACCATACTGATCGTAAGTACAATCGATGGCTTTCTGAATCAGCATTGCTAATTCTGCACTGATAGGCTTTTCAAAGGTTCGTGTTTTCACCTGATCAATCCGGATAATATCCAGACCGTTTCTTTTTGACAGGCAGTCTGTATGCAGTGTCAGCGTATCAGAGATTCGCGTACCAAGCAT
>HHCFC02800__coassemble_1497_pt1 | contig 19847 bp, 22 predicted proteins | sample HHCFC02800__metabat2_high_PE_058 | metagenome-assembled genome bin HHCFC02800 | reverse complement strand
GTATAAATATATATTATAATCAGAATCTTATATTGCACTCTTCAGAGTAGAAAATCAGATCAGGAGGAGATCCCATGGCACAGGGTAAGATCAGTAAGAAACAGAAAGAAATTCTTGAATATATCAAATCGCAGATACTTGAGAGGGGCTATCCTCCTGCTGTGAGGGAGATTTGTGAAGCGGTGAATCTGAAATCCACTTCCTCCGTACACTCCCACCTTGAGACACTTGAGAAGAATGGCTACATACACCGCGATCCGACGAAACCAAGGGCGATCGAGATCCTGGACGATACATTTAATCTGACACGCCGTGAGATGGTCAATGTTCCGATCGTGGGGCGTGTTGCTGCAGGTGAGCCTATCCTCGCGCAGGAAAATGTAGAAAATTATTTTCCTGTCCCGACAGAGTTCATGCCGAACAATCAGACATTTCTTCTCAAAGTAAAGGGAGAAAGTATGATCAATGCGGGGATCCTGGACGGTGATATGGTCCTTGTTGAGCAGACCCCCTCTGCATCAAACGGTGATATGGTCGTTGCTCTTATCGAGGACGGGGCGACAGTTAAGACTTTTTATAAGGAAGAAGGAGTTTTCCGGCTCCAGCCTGAGAATGATTCAATGGATCCGATCATCGTACAGGAAGTTACGATACTCGGAAAAGTGATCGGTGTATTCCGTTTCTTTAAATGATATAACAGAGCAAAACTGCCGGCAGGTACCTCTCTCCTGCCGGCAGTTTCAATGTCTGCATATGTTTATCATATAAAATGCGATCCGCTTGAAGCAAGACCTTTGCAGTCTTACAGTTCGTCTATCGTGACGTCCTTTCCATCCTTCCAGATCCTCTCAAGATCGTAGAACAGCCTGTTTTCTTTGTCAAATACATGGACGATGATATCGCCGAAATCCAGCAGTACCCAGCTCCCGGAAGCCTGCCCTTCTCTCTGGCGGAGTGGATAACCTGCTTTGTGGAGTTCCTCTTCCACATTGTCTACCAGGGCACTCACCTGGCTGTCACTGTTACCGTTTGCGATGAGAAAATAATCTGCAAGCACGGAGATACCTGTAATGTCAATGATCTTGATGTCTTCGCCTTTTTTGTCGCTCAACGCATTGTAAGCGATCTTTGCCATTTCTTTTGACTGGTTCATATCACTACTCCTTTTTATAGAAATTATACGTTCTGATGGTCATAGGGTCAACCGCTTTTCCTCCATCCTGGAGATATCGGACTGTCCCGCCCGCTGAACGGCAGACAGCCTGGTCAATATCCTCGAACGCGAGAAACCTCACCTCATCCAGACCGGGGATCTCTGCGCGATTCGGCTCGATATAATCAGCGATATAAATGATCTTCTCCAGCATCGTCATATCCGGACGTCCGGTGGTATGATACGTGATCGCATCCAGCACAGCGGGATCTTTGATGCCGTATTCGTGCTCTGCAAGATATGCTCCCAGCTTCGCATGGACGAGGGCGGGCATGTCGATCTCAGAATCTGTCAGGCTGATGCCCTTTTTCCTGCACAGTTTGATCTGCTCTTTTGCGGGACAGAATTTCCCGCAGTCGTGGAGCAGCCCTGCCGTGAGCGCCTCCTGGATATCCTCACCGTACCGCATGGCAAGGGATGAGGCGGTATACATCACTCCGATAGTATGCTCAAAGCGGTCTTTCTTCAATTTTTTTGTGAGATCCTTTTTGATCTCAAGCAATTTCTCTGTCATGATAACCTTCACTGCTCTCTGTATAATCTGTGTTCTGTAATATACTCTCCCACTGCATCCGGCACCATATAGCGGACGCTGCGGCTGCCACTGACACGTTCCCGTATCGTTGTGGAAGAGATCTCTACCAGCGGCGCCTGGAGCAGTTCGATCCGTGCACCGTATCTTTCCCGCAGATATCCGATCTGGCGTTTCATCTCTTCTGCATCCTTATCATCCCGCATGGCTGCGAGGATCGTGCACGTGGGAAAGATCTCCCTGAAATACATCCATTTTTCAATGGAGAACAGGGAATCCGCTCCCAGGATAAAGAAAAACTCATCGTCCGGATAGAGCCTGTTGAACATCTGCATTGTCCTGTAGGTATAGGAATGAAAGTCTACCACCGCCTCACACAGGTTGATGCGGAAGTAGGGCACGCCCTCGATGGCTTTCTTTACCATCTCCACACGGTGGAACAGGGCGTCTTTCAGTTCCTTTTCATTTGATGCCGTATCCTTATGGGGAGGATTCCCGTTTGGCAGGAACCAGATCTCATCCAGCCCGAAATCTTCATATGCAAACTCTCCAAGAAGGAGATGCCCGATGTGGATCGGGTCAAAGGTCCCTCCCATGATTCCAATCTTCATAATCTAATTCCTCGCAATGCGATTCCGGATCTTCTCTGCGCAAGATCACGGAAGCACGATCTTTTTCTTGTCATCCTTGCCTTCTCTGTACAGAACGATCTTCTTTCCGATCACCTGCACGATCTCTGAGTGTGTCCTCTCCGCAATGATCTCAGCAAGTTCACGCGGATCGTCTGCGCAGTTCTGCAGCACGCTGATCTTGATCAGTTCCCGGGCAGCCAGTGCCTCGGAGATTGCCTCGGTGAGGCCGGGCGTCATGCTGGATTTTCCAATCTGAAAGATCGGTTCAGTGGTCATGGCAAGGCTTTTGAGATAAGCTCTCTGTTTTGTCGTCATATCCTCTTCTCCTGTCTCTGTCTATTCACGCGGCGCTGCCGTCCCGTCTCCGGAGCGTGCGCCTATTTATAATAATCAAACTGCAGTCCATACATCTTTACCGTATCGCCTTCCTGGATACCGGATGCTTCCAGCTCATCGAGGATCCCGGTATCTTTGAGGAATTTCTGGAAAAATGCAAAACCTTTTTCTGAATCCAGATTCGTATATCCAAGCATCTTTTCTATCTTAGGACCCTCGACAACGTACACTTCGCCTTCCTTCTCAACGGTATACGGAAGATCCTCGTAGATCAGTTCATCCTCCGGGAAAAATTCCTGTTCGAACACGACCGGAGTATCATCCATTTTTCCAAGTTCGGAGCTCACGTAGTAGAGAAGTTCAGAGATCCCTTTTCCGGATACGCCGGAGATCGGAAATACACGTATCCCCTTCGGCTCAAATTCCTCTTTCAGTCTTTTGATCTGCTCTTCGCTCTCGTCGTAGATCAGATCTGTTTTGTTTGCCGCGATGACCTGGGGACGCTTTGCGATCTCCGGATTATAATTCTCAAGTTCCGTGTTGATCTTATAGATATCGTCTACAGGATCACGCCCTTCACTTCCAGCCGCATCGACCACATGGATCATCATCTTTGTCCTCTCGATGTGCCGGAGGAATTCATGTCCCAGTCCGACGCCTTCAGAAGCCCCTTCGATCAGCCCGGGGATATCCGCCATGACGAATCCTTTCGCCCCTTCCAGGTCCACTACGCCCAGATTCGGGTTCAGGGTCGTAAAGTGATAGTTTGCGATTTTCGGCTCTGCGTTGGTCACACGGGAAAGAAGGGTTGATTTACCGACATTCGGGAAGCCGATCAGCCCTACATCTGCGATCACTTTCAGTTCCAGATTCACTTCCAGCTCTCTTGCCGGCTGCCCGGGCTGTGCATATTTGGGCACCTGCATGGTGGCAGTCGCGAAATGCTGGTTCCCCAGCCCGCCTTTTCCTCCTTTGAGCACCACCTGTCTTTTGTTCTCTCCTGACATGTCGGCGATCACCTTGCCGCTCGATGCTTCCTTGATGACGGTGCCTTCCGGGACATAGAGGACAAGATCCTTTCCGTCCTTTCCATGGCACCGGCGCTTTCCTCCCTGTTCGCCGTCTCCTGCCGCATATTTGCGTCTGTGGCGGTAATCTGCGAGGGTATTGAGCCCTTTGTCAACTTCGAAGATCAGGTCTCCGCCTTTTCCTCCGTCTCCGCCGTCGGGGCCGCCGTTCGGGACGTACAGTTCACGCCGGAAACTGCAGTGACCATCTCCGCCTTTTCCTGATCTGATATATATTTTTGCTCTGTCTGCAAACATAAATACTCCTTTTCAGCTAATGTCACAAAAGCCCCAGACCGAAAAGTCTGAGGCTTACTGATTATAATATACGAGTGAAAAGTTCCGACTCTGCTTTTCGCCTATATGTTACTCCGCTGCCGGATAGATAGAAACCTGTTTCTTATCTCTTCCTTTTCTTTCATATCTTACAACACCGTCTACAAGCGCAAACAGAGTGTCGTCTCCACCGCGTCCTACGTTCAGACCCGGATGGATCTTTGTGCCGCGCTGTCTGTAAAGGATGTTTCCAGCCTTGACAAACTGTCCGTCCGCTCTTTTTGCACCAAGTCTCTTCGCTTCGGAATCACGTCCGTTCTTTGTAGAACCAACTCCCTTTTTATGAGCGAAAAACTGAAGATTCATTTTCATCATGGTTCTTACACCTCCTTGAAAATTATGTCGATATATTCTTCGTGTTCACTGCTGTCTTCTATTTCTTCCAGACCAAGAATCATGGAATCCAGCAGAAGTCCGGCATCGTGGGATGGAGACTCCGAAAACCGGAATGTGACGCTCCCGGAATCTTCGTCAGATACACAGCTTGTCTCGTCTTCGGTGAACTTCCCGATCGAATTTACCGTGGTGATCACCAGCGCAGAGACTGCTGCACAGACGATGTCGCTGCCCGCTTCGGCATATCCGGCGTGACCGGATACATCGAACCCCACATATTCATGCCTTCTGGTCTTATAAACGGTTACCCTGATCATCGTGACACAGGATTAAGCGTTGATCTTGTCGATCTTCACTGCTGTATACTGCTGTCTGTGTCCGTTTTTCTTATGGTATCCAGTTTTTCTCTTATACTTGTAGACAACGACTTTCTTTGCTTTGCCGTTTCCTACTACAGAAGCTGTGACTGTTGCGCCCTCGACTGTCGGGTTTCCGACTACGAGTTTGTCGTTGCTCACTGCAAGCACCTGGTCGAACGTATAAGTCTCTCCAGCTTCAACACCAAGTTTCTCCACTTTAATGATATCGCCTTCAGCTACTTTGTACTGTTTACCACCTGTTGCTATAATCGCGTACATATGGCACCTCCTATTATCATTACTCGCCAGTTGCGGTGTCTGCCTGAGCAGAACTTTAAAACCTCACTGTGCGGCATACTGTTGTAGTATAGCATATGACTTTTTGATAAGTCAATAGGGTTCATCACTTTTTTTGAGCTTTTCATAACAATATTCGATGATGCTCTTCCGGGTGATGATCCCGATGAACTTTTTCTGGTCGTCAACCACCGGCACGAAATTCTGGTTCATCGCCTTCTGGATCAGGTCCTCCATATCGGAATCTGCTGAGACAGCCTCATAATCTGCTCTTCTGGGGAAATCCTGTATGAAGATGTTCTCTGCTTCCTTAAGATTAAGGTTCGTATATTTCTTGATCCCCCAGAGCAGGTCTCCCTCGGTGATCGTACCTGTGTATTCCCCTTTTTTGTTCAGCATGGGGATCGATGCATATTTATGATACTCCATTGTCTCAAGAACCTGCCGGAGCGTGCTGTGATCATAGATATAAGCAACTTCGTTTTTCGGTTTCAAGAAGAACAGAATGTTCATTTTTTGTATCGTCCGCCTTTCTCGTCATGTATTCTGTATTGTGTTTTCCACCCGGACAGACTTACATGCCCGGTGCATTTTTACAGCTGTGTCAGGACAAAGATCTCGTACAGGGCACGGATCGCATTTTTGAAATCTTCGTGCCGGACGCCGACGATGATATTCAGTTCGCTGGATCCCTGGTCGATCATCTTGACATTGATATGTGCATGTGCCAGGGCGGAAAAGATACGTCCCGCTGTGCCGCGCGTAGACTTCATCCCTCTCCCAACGACCGCGATGAGTGCAAGGTCGGATTCCAGTTCGATATGATCCGGATTCACGGCTTTCGTGATATCAGCGAGGATCTTCTGCTCTTTTTCCTCAAATTCATTTTTATGCACAAAGATCGTCATCGTGTCGATGCCGGAAGGCATATGCTCGATCGACACCTGGTTCTCCTCGAATACCTGCAGCACTTTCCGGCAGAATCCGACCTCAGAGTTCATCATCGCCTTCTCGACTGTGATCGCAGCAAATCCGTCAGTCCCGGCGATTCCGGTAATCGTGTATTTGGATTTCCTGCAGGTGCTCTCAACGATCAGAGTCCCTTTATCTTCCGGCGCGTTTGTGTTCCTGATATTGATCGGGATGCCGGCTTTGCGTACCGGGAAGATCGCGTCTTCGTGGAGAACGCTGGCGCCCATGTAGGAGAGCTCGCGCAGTTCCTTGTATGTGATGATCTCGATGGATTTGGAATTCCGCACGATCCTGGGATCTGCGATGAGAAATCCGGACACGTCGGTCCAGTTCTCGTACAGGTCGGCGTGGACCGCAAGTGCCACCAGAGAACCGGTGATATCAGAGCCGCCTCTGGAAAAGGTCACTACAGTCCCGTCTTCCTTCGCTCCGTAGAATCCCGGAATGACAGCCCTCTCAAGATCTGCCAGGCGGGCAGAGAGCAGTTCATCCGTGACCGCATCATCAAAGTTTCCGTCATTATCGAAGCGAACGACTTCCGCCGCATCTATAAAGGGGATCCCAAGATAGGCAGCCATGACCTTACCGTTCAGATATTCTCCGCGGGACGCAGCATAATCTTTTCCAACACCTTTTTTGAAATTTTCACTGATGACTGCAAAGTCCTCCTCCAGTGAAAAATCCAGGTTCAGACCGTCTATGATCTCCTGGTATCTCTCCTCGATCTTCTCCAGCTTCTCAGCAAATCCCTCTCCGCCTGCCGCTGCTTCATAACAGTCGTAGAGCATATCTGTGACTTTGATATCTTTCGGAAAACGTTTTCCGGGCGCAGACGGCACGACATATCTTCTTGCGCTGTCTTCGCGGATGATATCCCCTACTTTTTTGAACTGCTCGGCGCTTGCAAGGGAACTGCCGCCAAACTTGACAACTTTTTTCATCTTTTTTCTTCCTCCAAACCTTTTGTAATGATCCGTTCCATTATATATGTACGTTTTTACATCGGAATACTCTCTTCCGACACTCTCGGTTCACTATTATAACGCCTTTGAACGGTCTCGTAAAGAGGTTTTCGCACCTTCTTTCTGGTCACTTCAACAAGATTCAGGGGAGTGATATCGACCAGAGTTGCCTGGATCGGATCCTGTGCCAGGCAGCGTCGGAATTCTCTCAAAAGAGCGGCAGTATTTTCTTTATCTTCCAGATTGATAAAATCCACGATGATGATCCCCGAGAGATTTCTGAGCCGGATCTGATGGGCCGCCTCTCTCGCCGCCTCCAGGTTGATCTTCATGATCCCGGCTTCATTTTTTTCTTTTCCGATGCTCTTTCCGGAGTTCACATCGATCACGGTGAGCGCCTCCGTCGGCTGGATCACAAGATATCCTCCGTTTCGCAGCCATACCTTCTCGCGAAGGGCTTTCTCGAGGATCGTCTCTGTTCCATATCGTTTGCCGAGAGGGAAGTCCGCATCGTCACAGAGACGGAGCATTCCCGCTCCGTCCGGAAATTCCGCTGCAAAAAAAGAGTGTATTCTTGCATACAATTCCGCATCTCCTATCACGATCTCGTCCAGCCCCTCTGTATATACGTTTTTAAGGTCTGTTATATAGGACGGCGGAGCTGACTTCAGGCAGGAAAAACAGGTTCTGGTCGGAGCCGCTGACGTGATCCTCTCATATTCCTCTTTCAATTTGTGGATCTCTTCTTCGACTTCCCGGATAGATACGTCTTTTGCATTCGTGCGCACGATGATACCGAACCGGTCATTCTGATAGGACTGCAGTTTTTCTCGGTACTCATCCCTCATCTTCCTGGGAAGTTTGGACGAGACGCCGATCCTGGTATTCCCGTGAGTCAGGACAGCGTACCGTCCTGTAAGGCTGATATTGCTCGTCACTGTCGGCGCTTTCGTCTTTACTGCCTCCCGGCTGATCTGTACTACCAATTCATCTCCGATGCAGAGAGGCTTTTTCCCTGTCTTTTCCGTAAAGATGGCATTCTCCGCATCTTTCATATCATAATAGCAGTTTACGCCGCTTTCGATCTCAATGAAAGCGGCGCCGATATTGCGGACGATATTCTTCACTTTTCCGATATAGATATCCCCGATCTTGTGGCCCTCTGTTCCCTTTTCATCCGAAGAGGCACAGTGGATCTCGACCACAATGTCATTTTCAAGGAGAAAAGTCCGAACCTGACCTTCGGTCTTTTCGATCAGAATCTTCCTCTTCATTCTCCGTCCCCCTCCATGTCCCATCCCAGGGACTCCAGTGTGACAAGTTCTTTCCCATCTTCGCCGTATGCGTACATCTCCAGCCGGCAGTAAGCGAACTTCGCATCTTCCTCTGCAAGCCCCAGAGACCGGCAGAAAGTGTCCATGACCAGATCCGGCTTCAGATTCTGTGAACTTCCCGCAACGAGCTGGAGATAGATCCCTTCTTCGCGGAGTTCCCAGCGGAAGATCTGGGGACGGATGTCCACTTCTCTCTCGCTTCTCTTTGTCTGCTTTATCACTTTGATCTCGGGCTGCGCCATGAACTCCCGGAACTTTTCCTCCCATCCTTCCGGCATAGGACTTCCGCTGACGTCGACCAGATAATCCGCTCCGGCAAGGATCGTCATACCGGTCATCTTTTTCTCCTCGCGGATCTGTCGGAAACTTATGACCTCTATGCCTTCCACACAGGCTTCGTTCATCCTCCTTACAGCCTCCGCACTGTCAATCTGACGGGTAAGCTCGATATCAAAATATTCTCCCTCGCTCGAAAGTCCTATCCCCAGCGGGCTTGCAAAGGACATGATCATATGCGGGCTGAACCCGCCTGTAAATGCGATCGGTATCTCAGCTCTGCGCATGACCTTCTGGAAGAACCGCATGACATCAAGGTGCCCGATAAAACGGAGCGCACCGTATTTTTTAAACTTAATTCTCGCCTTCATAGCAGACACCTCCTCCGAATCCTGCGGCTCCGCAGCCGGAACACTGCATCCTGCAGTTCGGCGTCACAACGCCCTGCATCGCCCGTTCCCACTCTTTATATAAGAAAGTTTTCTTTACACCGGTATCGATAAAGTCCCAGGGGAAAAGTTCATCCGGTCTTCGCTCCCGCAGATTGTAAAATCCGATATCAACCCCTGTTTCCTCGAACGCCTGCATCCAGAGATCGTTGCGGAAGCTCTCTGTCCAGGAATCAAACAGGCATCCCAGACGGTAAGCGCGCTCGATCACCTTTGCGACATTCCGGTCACCTCTCGCCATAACGCCTTCCAGGACAGTCACCTGCGCGTCATGCCAGTTGTAACGCAGGCTTTTTCTGTTCAGCTGCTCCTGGAATTCCTGCTTTACAACAGAGGCACGCCTCATATACTCTTCCGACGTACACATGGACGCCCACTGGAAGGGCGTGAACGGTTTCGGGACAAAGAAGGAAGAACTTGCAGTGATCTGACATTTCCCCTGCCTCTGATCTTTGGGGATCTCATAGTATCTGCGCGCCACCTTGTCAGAAAGACGGGCGATCTCTTTCATATCCTCTTCTGTCTCCGTTGGGAGTCCCAGCATAAAATAGAGTTTCACCTTTGTCCATCCGCCCTCAAAAGCCTGTCCGGCGCCTTCCAGGATATCCTCCTCGGTCAGCCCTTTGTTGATCACATCCCTCATCCTCTGGGAGCCGGCTTCCGGCGCGAACGTCAGGCTGCTCTTTCTCACATCCTGTACCTTGCTCATGACATCCAGCGAAAAGGCGTCGATGCGCAGAGATGGAAGGGAAATATTGATCCCCTGCTCTTTGAATTCATCGATCAGGAAAAGAACAAGTTCCTTCAGCTCCGAGTAGTCACTGGAACTCAGGGAACTTAAAGAGATCTCTTCATGTCCCGTGTTTTTCAGCATGGCGCGTGCGTATTCTTTCAGCCTCTCCACATTCCGTTCTCTTGTGGGGCGGTAGATCATCCCCGCCTGGCAGAACCTGCAGCCCCGGATACAGCCTCTCTGGATCTCCAGCACAACACGGTCCTGGGTCGCCTTGATAAAAGGCACAACCGGCTTCATCGGATAGGGAGCGTCCGTCACTTCCATGACAACCTGTTTCCTCACCCGTTCCGGCGCGCTCGGGTTATTCGGTGTAAATGATCTCAGCGTTCCGTCTTCGTGGTACTCTGCATCATAGAACTGAGGGACATAGAGACCTTCGATCCGTGCCGCAGCCTCAAGGAATTCTTTTCTCGACCTTCCTGCTGACTTGTATTCTTTGTATACATCCAGCAGTTCATCATAGGCGGTCTCGCCTTCTCCGATATAGAAAATATCAAAAAAGTCCGCCAGCGGTTCCGGGTTATAAGCACAGGGACCGCCGCCGATCACAATGGGATCCTCCTCAGACCGGTCGCAGGCATGCAGCGGTATCCTGCTCAGGTCCAGTACCTGCAGGATATTGGTATAACACATCTCGAACTGGATCGTGATCCCCAGAAAATCGAACTCTCTGACCGGGTCCTGTGACTCCAGTGCAAAGAGCGGGATGTCCTTTTCCCGCATCACTCTGTCAAGATCTGTCCATGGAGAATAGACCCTCTCGCACCACACGTCCTCCCTGCGGTTAAACATATCGTAGAGGATCTTGATCCCCAGATGGGATTCCCCGATCTCGTAGACGTCCGGAAAACACATAGCGAAACGGATGTCCACCTGGTCCTTGTCCTTCATGACCGAGTTCACCTCCCCGCCGATATATCGGGCAGGCTTCTCGATACTCAGTAATATTTCATCATTTAATGCCAGTTTTCTCATAAAAACCTCTCTTCGTCATTCTGTTTTTCAAACTGAAAAGTTTTTCTTCCTGACATATTATAAGGGAATTCCTCTGTAAAGTAAATTTATTTCTCAGATACTGCTGCATCAGTTTCAGGAAAGCCGCCCATTATCCATCTCATACACGACATCCGCCAGATTCATGGTGGATCTTCTGTGGGATACGAGCAGCACGGTCTTATCTCCCTTTCCTTCTTTCAGGGATCTCAGGATGATCCCCTCGTTCAGGGAGTCAAGGTTGCTGGTAGGCTCGTCCAGCAGGATAAAGGGCGAGTCATGCAGGAACGCCCTGGCGATCCCGATCCGCTGCTTCTCTCCGCCGGATAAGGTGTCTCCCAGTTCTCCCACCTCTGTGTCATATCCTTTCGGCAGCGTCATGATAAAGTCGTGGATGGAAGCTTTCTTTGCAGCCTCCATGATCTCCTCCCTTGATGCGCCGGGCTTTCCTATCGCGATATTGCTGGCGATAGAATCGTGGAACAGGACGGTCTCCTGAGTCACATAGGATTCCATCTCTCGCAGGTCCGAGGTATTGATCCCACGGACATCCCGTCCGGAGATCAGGATCTGTCCGCCCTTTACATCCCAGAACCGCATCAGGAGTTTCAGCAGTGTGGATTTGCCGGAGCCGCTGGCGCCGTGGATGCCGACGACTTTTCCTTTCGGGATCCTGATGGAGTAATCTTTAAGTATCTGCTCCTCTTCATATGAAAAGTCAACACCATCTGCCTCTGCATCAATAAAGGAAACGCGCTCTGCGCCTTCCACTTCCTCGACCTTCGGCACTTCCTCCAGAATGGACAGCACCCTCTCTCCGCTCGCCAGAGTCTGGTTCAGGTTATTTGACAGGCTTGCAAGGGCTGTCACCGGCCCGAAGGAGCCCATCATGGCAATAGTACCCACCAGCATGCCGGCAAGATCTACGCTGCCCGACTGCCTCAGCGCGATCATCAGGAACAGCATGGCAAAGGAGAACAGCAGGATCACGAGGTTTGTCACGGATCTCTGGGATGCCTCCAGACGGTTCAGGCCTTTCTGCACTCCTCCGAGCCGGTCCGAACGCTCCGCCATCTCCGTCCTTCTCTTCTCACCCTGGCGGTACTGTATCGTCTCATCCAGCCCGCGGAGGGAATCCAGGATAAAACTGTTCAGGTCTCCGAATCCGTTTCGGAATCCCATTCCCTTATCCGCTCCTCTGCTCCCGAAGAACAGCGGGATCACCGCCCCGACTGCCAGATATCCTGCCAGCGCAAGGATTGCCGCGAGAGGCGAGATCTGCCCGAGGAATAAGATCATGACAAGAGAAGTCAGCACCGCGATCGCGATCGGTGAGATCGTGTGCGCATAAAAGACCTCCAGGAGTTCAATATCCGAAGTGATGACGGAGATCAGGTTCCCTTTATCCCGTCCCTCCAGCCTCGCCGGACAGAGTTTTCTCAGCGCTGCAAACACCTTATGCCGGATGATCGCCAGCAGCTTAAATGCTATGAAATGGTTGCAGTACTGTTCCCCATAGTGGAGGATCCCCCTCATCACCGACATCACGATCAGCGCTGCGAACAGGGTCCGCGGTTCTATCTCAAGAAATGTTCCGGCTCCCGAAAAGGCAAGGCTCGCCCCGGCTGTTCCCGCGACCGGCTCCAGCAGGATATGCATCAGTCCGTATCCCGCCAGGATCGTGAGAAAGATGGCGCACAGATATCCGATCGTTCCGAGCAGGACAGCAAGGAGCATCACCGGAAGGAGCGGCTTCACCAGCCCGATGAGCTGTCCCATGATACGGATGCCGCTGCGGCGGGAATTCCCGCCCTGTATGTTTTTTTCTCTGCTCATGCTGTCGCCTCCTTTCCATACTGCTCAAGTTCCATCTGGGCCCGGTACAGATCCGCATAATCACCGTTTTCTCCCATCAGTTCTTCGTGGGTTCCTGTCTCCGCGATGCAGCCTTCTTTCATCATATATATCCGGTCTGACTTCACTACATTCGCAAGCCGGTGTGAGATCAGGATAATGGTCTTTGTCTCTGCCAGCTTATGGATCACATCCATGATCATCTCCTCGCTCTCTGCGTCAATATTAGAAGTCGCCTCATCAAAGATATAGACCGGTGTATCGTGGAGGAGAGCCCGGGCAATGGCAAGCCTCTGGCACTGTCCGCCGGAGAAGTTGCTCCCCTTCTCCATGACCGGCGTGGAAAGTCCCTGCTGTGCCTGCAGGAATCCCCACAGGTTGACCTTCCTGAGAACTTCCTCCATCTCTTTTTCTGTGGCGTCCGGTCTGCCCATCCGCAGATTGTCCTCCACGGTCCCTTTAAAGAGATAGCTGTTATGGCTGACCAGAGTGATCTGATCCATCAGGCTGCTCTCCTGTACGTCAGACAGTTCTCTGCCTTCGACAGCTACGCTGCCCTGATACCCCCGGTTCCTCCCCATGAGGATCGCAGCAGCCGTACTCTTGCCGCACCCCGATGTTCCCACAAGGGAGGTAAAGCTTCCTGCCGGGAACTCCATATCGATCCCTTTTAATATCTCCCTGTCATCTTCTTCGTAGGAGAAATGCACTCCGGTAAACTCGATATCCATTTCCGCTCCTGACAGCGTCTGTGCCTTTTCCTCCGGCTCCGGCAGGTCGAGCAGCGCAAAGATCTTATCGCTCGCCGCCATCCCGTTCATGGCGATATGGAAGAAAGACCCGAGAAGCCGCAGCGGGATGAAAAATTCCGAAGCCAGCAGGATCATCATCAGTGCTCCGTGTACGCTCAGATTTCCTTTCATGAACTGTGTCAGTGTCACGATCATCCCCACAGCTGCGCCGCCGTAAGCGATGATATCCATCACGCTGGTCGAATTGAGCTGCATGGTCAGCACCTTCATGGTGATCTGACGGAATCGCTGTGATTCCTCATCCATCTCCTCCGCTTTCTTTTCATCCGAACGGTAGATCTTTAATGTGGTCAGTCCCTGAAGGTTCTCCAGAAAACTGTCACCCAGTTCTGTATAGATCCCCCAGTATTTATTAATAAGTTTCTTCGCGATCTTCTGTACCGCGACGATAGAAATGGGGATCAGCGGCACACAGACGAGCAGGACAAGGCTTGCCTGCCAGTTCACGAACGACAGGATGACAAACAGGGTCACCGGCGCGAGAAGGCTGTAGAACAGCTGTGAGAGGTATTTTCCGAAATATGTCTCCAGCTGCTCTACACCTTCCGCCGCCATCTGTACGACTTCGGACGTGGTCACCTTTTCCCTGTATGACGCCCCGAGACGGAGCAGTTTACTGTAGATCTTGTCTCTCAAGATCCGTTTTACATCCACACTGGCGCGGTATGACGCATGGGATGCCTGCCTGTCACAGACAAAGCGCAGGATCAGCGCCGCGAGTACCAGCACTCCGCAGCGAGCCGCTGTCCGGGGTGTCACCTCCCGGAACAGGGCGGTCTCCAGGAGCATGGATGCACTGTAGATCATGACGACCTGACAGAGCAGGGCAAGCCACTGCCAGACCACCTGATAGATGATATATTTTTTTGCGTGGGATAAAAGTCCCACAAGTCTTTTCTTGATCATATCCTTCTCTCTTACTTCTGTATTTTTAGATATTTAAGCCATCTTTCTGATCCTGCCCGGTACTCAGACTTCTGTCGCTTCTTCTATGCGTATCGTCTTTACTCTCAGCAGGAAATACAGCAGGTGGCAGATCCAGACAACGGCAAGACAGATCCTGCCGGCAGGGACACGGCTCATCATGATGAACCCGACCGCCATCACTACGGTCACGGTTCCTATGATGCGAAGCTTCGTTCCCATTGTCATGGCACGCTGCCTTACAAAACTGTCCAGATGTTTTTTATAAAGGCCGGTCCCGATGAACCAGTCATGCAGCCTCCTTGAACTTTTGGCGAAACAGAATACCGTTGCCATATAGAATGGCACTGTCGGGAGGATCGGCAGGACGATGCCCACGGATCCAAGTCCCAGACAGATAAAACCTGCTATGATCCATAAGATCCGTAAGGGGTTCTTGTTATTCATGCGTACAGACTCCTTTCATCCTATTCGGGACGTTAATGCTAACTGAAGTAAGTTAATGCTAACTCAGCATTTTTCTTATATCACGTATCATGCCCGCATGTCAACATGATTTCTATAAAAAAGTTGTCAATATATCTTGATAATTTAAGACAAATCGAGTATGATTAATAAATATGAATTTTATTTACATATTTATTCAATCAATCTGAGGAGGAATCATTATGAAAAAGAGAATATTTGCAGTTCTTCTTGCAGCATGCACAGTAATGTCACTTGCAGCATGCGGAAGCAGCAGCGACGACGCCGCATCAAGCGAATCAACAGATTCTGCTGAGGCAACGGATTCTGGCGAAACAGGTGACGCGTCAGCGGTCGAGACGGTAACGGAAGGTAAACTCACTGTCGCTACCAGCCCGGATTTCGCTCCGTATGAGTTCTATGCGATCGACGAGGACGGAAATCCGACACTTTCCGGATTTGATATGGATCTCGCACAGTACATCGCAGACTATATGGGACTTGAGCTTGAGATCGTCACAGTTGATTTTGACGGCGTTCTCAGTGAACTGCAGACAAAGTCAGTCGATCTTGGGATGGCTGGTCTTTCCCCGGATGAAAAACGTGAATCCATCATGGATTTCAGCGACATCTACTACATGGGAGGTCAGTCTCTGGTAACAGTAAAGGATAATGCCGACAAGTACAATTCCTTTGAGGCTATCAATAAATCCGATGTTACAGTAGGAGCACAGACCGGTTCCATCCAGCTGGATCTTGCAAACGAGAACACACCGGACGCTGATATCGTCTCTCTTCCGAAAGTAACGGATATCATCTCCGAACTGATCTCCGGAAAGATGGATGCAGCATACATCGAGACAGTTGTTGCAGAGAGCTACCAGAAAAATTATCCGGAACTCGAGATCGTAATGGAGGTTCCTTATGATACAGAAGGATCTGCTATCGGTGTCTGCAAGGACAATCCGGAACTTCTCGCAGCGGTAAACGAAGCGATCGCAGCGGCTACCGAGGACGGAAGCCTTGACGACTTTATCGCAAAAGCAACAGATCTTGCAGCAGGACAGACTTATGAAGGTCTGCTTGATGAAAGCGGAAACGTTCAGTAATTTGAATGACAGGGCTCCCTCGGGGGCCCATTTTCCTGAATGAAAGGAGTAACTGATGGATCAATTTATACAGTTGGAAAATTTTCCTAAGATCGCGCCGTACGCCGAACTATTCTGGCAGGGAACGCTGGTAACGGTCCTGCTGGCGCTTTTTACCGTCGTTATCGGTTTCTGCCTTGCGCTGATCCTGGCTCTGATGCGTATGTCTAACATCAGACCGTTCCGTGCGCTCGGGCTTGACTCAGACGGTCATCCCCGTGAGAAAGGGTTCCTGGCTCTGTTAAGCCGGTTCAACCCGCTGGAGTTCATCGCGACTGCCTATGTGGAGATCCTGCGGTCCACCCCGGTGCTTGTACAGGTCTTCATCATATATTACGGTGTGTTCAGCATTATCGAACTGCCCGGTTTTCAGCTTTTCGGTTTCATTAAATTTGACCGTTTCCTTCCCGGCGTCGTAGCTCTGGGAATGAACTCCGGCGCATACCTCTGCGAGATCATCCGTTCCGGTATCCAGTCTATCGATTCCGGACAGACAGAGGCGGCGCGTTCTCTTGGTATGTCTCAGGGACAGAATATGCGGTATATCATCCTGCCCCAGGCGATCAAGAACATCCTTCCGTCGATCGCGAACGAATTTGTCGTTATCATCAAAGAGTCTGCCATCACCTATACTATCGGTGTGCAGGATATCATGTCTGCGGTCAACGCAGTGCGCGGCGCTACATTTATCATCATTGAACCGTTGCTGGTGGCAACAGCGATCTACTTCTGTCTCTGTTTCCCCACCTCCAAGATCATCGCATACGTAGAAAGGAGGATGAGCCGTGGAGACAAGAGATAATATGATCCGGGTCACAGACCTGAAGAAACATTATAAAGGCGGAAGCATCAAGGCTTTGGACGGTGTGACCGTTGATATCAATAAGGGCGATGTGATCGCGGTCATCGGACCTTCCGGATCCGGAAAGTCAACATTTCTCCGGAGCCTGAACCTTTTAGAGGAACCAACTGGAGGATCTATCGTATTTAAAGGGATCGACATCACTAAAAAGAAATATAAAGATGCCAGCGGAAAGACTGTAAAGCTCAATATTGACGAACTCCGTCAGAAAATGGGAATGGTGTTCCAGCATTTCAACCTGTTCCCGCACATGACTATCCTCGACAATATGACCCTTGCTCCCATGAAAGTCAAAGGCATCTCCAAAGCTGAAGCCGAAAAGAAAGCACTGGAACTGCTCGACCGTGTCGGGCTGAAAGACCGTGCTGACGCTTATCCGATCCAGCTCTCCGGCGGGCAGAAACAGCGTGTCGCTATCGTCCGCGCCCTGGCTATGGAGCCGGAAGTCATGCTCTTTGACGAGCCTACTTCCGCCCTGGACCCTGAGATGGTCGGCGAGGTTCTGGACGTTATGAAAGAACTGGCAGAGGAAGGGATGACAATGGTCGTTGTCACACACGAGATGGGATTTGCACGCGAGGTAGGAAACCGTCTTCTGTTCATGGCGGACGGAAAGCTTCTGGAGCAGGGAGATCCGAAGGAACTCTTTGATAATCCCCAGAATCCGCGTCTGCAGGATTTCCTTTCCAAGGTTCTGTAAGATCCTGGCGTTCAAAATAAATAAGTTATTTGATAAGATATATTAAAATGTATGTTCCGTCCGGGATGTAAAGGCTGCCGGACCGGATCCGAGATCCCGGGGAGATTCTCTTTCGGGATTTCATTTTATCCATACTGTCTTATACTGGTTCAGATGTCTTATGCTGTTTCAGAAGAAAAAGAAATGACAAAATAAGGAGATGCAGAAAATGACACACGAAAAACAGACTGCAGTAAATGCTGTTGAAGAGAAAAAAGAACTGATCTGCCAGGCGGCAGAGCACATTTGGAGCAATCCGGAACTCTCTCTCATGGAAGACGAGTCCGCGGCATACTACTGTGATATCCTTGAAAAAGAGGGGTTCCGGGTAGAGCGCGGGATCTGCGGGATACGCACCGCATTTTCAGCCAGTTTTGGGAACGGCAGCCCGAAGATCGGCATCCTGGCGGAGTATGACGCCCTCTCCGGGCTTTCCCAGGAGGCGGGAAGTCTTGAGCAAAAAGAGATCGTTCCGGGAGGATGCGGACATGGATGCGGACATAACCTGCTGGGTGCCGGAGCCTTCGGAGCCGCCCTCGGTGTAAAAGCATATCTCGAGGAAACGGGACATGAAGGAACGGTGATCCTGTTCGGGTGCCCGGGTGAGGAAGGCGGCGCCGCGAAAGCTTTTATGGCGAGGGAAGGGCTTTGGAAATCACTGGATGCTGCTCTCACCTGGCATCCGGAAGATGTGAATGAGGTCCGGACAGGTTCATCCAACTCCTGCATCCAGATCCAGTATAAATTCACCGGAACCGCCTCCCATGCGGCAGGAGCTCCTGAGATGGGACGCAGCGCCCTGGATGCGGTAGAACTGATGAATATCGGAGTCCAGTTCCTGAGGGAGCATATGAGCGACCGGGCAAGGATCCACTATGCCATCACTGACGCCGGCGGAGTCAGCCCTAACGTGGTCCAGCCAAAGGCAAGCGTACTCTATATGATCCGCTCCAACCATGTGGCAGAGGCAGTGCAGCTTCAGGCAAGAGTGGACCGGATCGCAGACGGCGCTGCTCTGATGACGGACACAACAGTAGAACGGAAGTTCATTGACGGACTTGCCGATACGGTCAGCAACCATACGCTTGAGAACGTCCTGTACCGTAACTTCCGGGAGATCGGTGTGCCGGATCACACGCCCGAAGAACTGGACTTTGCAGACAAACTTGCCGGGACTTATGATGGAAATGATCATGTGCCCGGCCTGGGCGCGGCAAACGATGCTGCCCTGCGTGATGAAGTGATCCGTCTTCAGAAAGAAGCCGGACATGCGATGAACGATTTCCTCTGTCCTCTCTATCAGGGTGAGGCATTCAATCCCGGCTCCACAGATGTAGGCGATGTGAGCTGGCTGACTCCTACAGCGCAGATCCATGTGGCATCATGGCCGAACGGCTGTCCCGGACACAGCTGGCAGAACGTTTCCTGCGACGGTACTTCCATCGGGAAAAAAGCAGCTGTCTGCGCGGCAAAAGTGATCGCTGCTTCTGCGGTCGATCTGTTCCAGGATCCTGAACTTCTGAAACAGGCACGGGCAGAATTTGAAAAGAGCACAGCGTCAGGATATGTATGCCCGATCCCGGAAGACGCCGTGCCCACGGTCCCGGATTATTGATCCTGGATCATTGATCTTTAAAGAAATCTCTCTTTTCCTCTATGCCTTTTTCTTCCGGCACATGGGGTACCAGAGGATACCTGTCACAAATGCAGTTACCGACAGCACTCCAGCTGTCATAAGGCTGGCCGTCTCCAACACACCGGAGGCGGCTTTCCATATCCCGGAGTATCCCATTGCCGCTCCTCCAAAACAGAAAACAGCGATCGCCGGATGACAGATCAGCCAGAATCCGTTCACGCAGCCGATCACATATTTCATCAGTCTGATCTCCAGACAGTACAGGATCAGCGGGATAATGTAGCTTCCGCCGCACCAGAGCAGGTTATAGAACATCCCGTAACTTCCAAAACGAGTCCCTGTCTCTGCAAGCGGCGTAAGGGTGACCATTACCAGTTCCATACAGAATGTCCCTGCCGCCAGGCAGGTCCATAAGATCACATTTCTCTTTTCATCCATATTGTCATCTCCCTTTTCTGGATCGGTAGTGTCAAAACTACCATCTTTTTTTATTGTAAAAGTTACGTTTTACCTTGAT
>HHCFC02800__coassemble_1483_pt1 | contig 20158 bp, 16 predicted proteins | sample HHCFC02800__metabat2_high_PE_058 | metagenome-assembled genome bin HHCFC02800 | reverse complement strand
TTGTCCGTGACTTATTTAAGAATTTTAAGGAGGTGTAACCTATGTCAATCTGTCCAAAGAATAAATCTTCCAAAGCAAGAAGAGATAAGAGAAGAGCCAACTGGAAGATGAGCGCACCGAACCTGGTGAAATGCAGCAAGTGCGGCGAGCTCATGATGCCTCACCGTGTATGCAAGGCTTGTGGAGCATACAACAAGCGTGAGATCATCTCCGTTGACTAATTATTGAATGAAAATGAATTTCCAGAAAGAGGATATCTCAAAAACCGGAAAACGGTTGAACAGATATCCTCTTTTTCTGTCTGTATGTTTTTTTCTTTTTTTTGAGTGCAGCACTTATTCCTGACGTTCTGGAAGACAACAGGAGGGGGCTGCCGCGACGATATCCAGTCTCCCTCCGGATGTATGAAAAAATAACGGCAGTTTAAAAGAAAAAATACCGGGGACGGATTTTATATTGATTTTTGCCTTGTTTTCCAGTAGAATAATTTCAGTAGTGTTAGGAGGAATTGATATGTCTGAGATCACGAGAGTTGCGCTGGATGCCATGGGCGGGGACAACGCGCCGGGCGAGATCGTCAAAGGCGCCGTCGAGGCGGTCCGGCTGAGAAAAGATATAAAGATCCTGCTGACCGGACAGGAGGAAAAGCTGAAGAATGAACTGGCTAAGTACACTTATCCGGAGGATCAGATCGAGATCGTCAACGCAACAGAAGTTATAGAGACTGCGGAGCCGCCGGTAAAAGCGATCCGCGGGAAAAAGGATTCGTCCATCGTAGTTGCGATGAAGATGGTGAAGAAAGGAGAGGCAGACGCCTTTGTCTCCGCGGGGAGCACAGGTGCCGTCCTGGTAGGCGGACAGGTTCTGGTCGGAAGGATCAAGGGTGTGGAGAGACCGCCTCTCGCGCCTCTTTTCCCGACGCTGAAGGGATTCTCTCTTCTGATCGACTGCGGGGCGAATGTGGATGCCAGACCGTCTCATCTTGTACAGTTTGCCAAGATGGGTTCAATTTATATGGAAAGCGTTATGGGAAAGAAAAATCCAACTGTCGGTATCGTGAATATCGGGGCAGAGGAAGAAAAGGGGAACGCTCTGGTAAAAGAGACTTTCCCGCTCCTCAAAGCCTGTAAAGATATCAATTTTATCGGCAGCGTGGAGGCAAGAGAGATCCCGTACGGCGCTGCAGATGTCATCGTCTGCGAAGCATTTGTGGGGAATGTGATCCTGAAACTCTACGAGGGCGTGGGAGGTGCTTTCCTCAAGAAGATCAAAGGCGGCATGATGATGAACTTAAGGAGCAAGATCGGAGGACTGCTCGTAAAGCCGGCACTTAAGGCGACGATGAAGGACTTCGATGCCAGCGAGTACGGCGGAGCGCCGCTGCTGGGACTGAACGGTCTGGTAGTCAAGACACACGGAAGCTCAAATTCCAAAGAGGTGTGTAATTCAATCATCCAGTGCGTCACATTCAAAGAGCAGAAGATCAACGAGAAGATACGTGAGGCGATCCAGACGTCACAGGAAGAAAAAGAAGAAAAGAGTGAGTAGGAGGTTTTAGACTATGGAATTTGAAAAATTACAGGATATCATTGCGGATGTATTGAATGTTCAGAAGGATGAGATCAAGCCGGAGACCACATTTGTGGACGACCTGGGAGCTGATTCCCTGGATATCTTCCAGATCATCATGGGGATCGAGGAAGAGTTCGATATCGAGATCGATAACGATGAGGCAGAGAAAATCGTGACTGTACAGGATGCGGTTGACCAGATCAAGAAGGCTGTAGATTAATAAGTGAGAGACAAAGGAAAAAGCCCTTCCGGGCTTTTTCCTTTTACAGAGACCAGTATATAAAGGAAGAACATGGATTATGGAAAAAAAACTGAAGGAACTTGAGAAAAAGATCGGATATGTGTTCCGTGATTTTACACTCTTAAAGACTGCGATGATGCACAGTTCCTATACAAATGAAAGACATCTGGAAAAGTACAGGTGTAACGAGCGCCTGGAGTTTTTAGGCGATGCAGTGCTGGAACTTGTCTCCAGTGAGTTCCTCTTCCGGGAATCGCCCAAAGTATCGGAGGGTGAACTGACCAAGACCCGCGCCAGCATGGTATGTGAACCTTCCCTTGCGATGTGCGCCAGAGATATCGGACTTGGGGATTACCTTCTCCTTGGGAAAGGCGAGGAGGCGACCGGCGGGAGAAAGAGGGATTCCATCACATCGGATGCCATGGAAGCGCTGATCGGCGCGATCTATCTTGACGGTGGTTTTACTAGTGCAAAAGAGTTCATCCATCGCTTTGTGCTGACGGATCTGGAGGACAAAAAACTCTTTTATGATAGTAAAACTATCTTACAGGAACTAGTACAGGCGGATTCAAACAGAGAGATCACATACCGCCTTGTAGGGGAGGAAGGACCCGACCACAATAAATCCTTTTCAGTGGAAGTCCTGATCGGCGGCAAGAGTTATGGAGCCGGCTGCGGGCGTACAAAAAAGGGGGCGGAGCAGCAGGCTGCATATGAGGCGATCTTGAAACTCCGCGCCCGGAAGTAAGCGGGTGTTATATGTATTTAAAGAGCATTGAGGTGCAGGGATTCAAGTCCTTTGCAAACAAGATAAAATTTGATTTTCATAACGGGATCACAGGGATCGTCGGTCCAAACGGGAGTGGGAAGAGCAACGTTGCCGACGCGGTACGATGGGTACTGGGGGAGCAGAGGGTCAAACAGCTCCGCGGCGGCTCCATGCAGGATGTCATTTTTTCCGGAACGGAAAACCGGCGCCCATTAAGCTATGCATCTGTTGCCATCACGCTGGACAATTCGGACCATAAGCTTCCTGTAGAATACGAGGAAGTCACTGTGACAAGAAAGCTGTACCGTTCCGGTGAGAGCGAATATCTTATCAACGGCGCCGCGTGCAGGCTCAAAGACATCAACGAGATGTTCTATGACACCGGGATCGGAAAAGAGGGATATTCCATTATCGGTCAGGGACAGATCGACAAGATCTTAAGCGGGAAGCCGGAGGAGAGAAGAGAGCTTTTTGATGAGGCGGCAGGGATCGTCAAGTTTAAGAGGCGAAAGAACCTTTCCGTGAAGAAACTGGAAGAAGAGCGGATGAACCTGACCCGTGTCAACGATATCCTGAAAGAACTGGAAAAACAGCTGGGACCCCTGGAGAAACAGTCGGAGACAGCGAGGGAATATCTTAAGAAGAAAGAAGAACTGAAGACTTTTGATATCAATATGTTCCTTCTGGAAGAAGAGCGCTTAAGAGAGCGTATCCGGGAGTCACAGGAGAAATACGATATCGCGGCAGCTGAGATGGAAGAGTCCAGCGAACGCCACGAGACCATGAAGGCCGAGTATGAGGCCATCGAGGAAGAAGTGGAAGATATCGATCACGCTATCGAGACGGCGCGAAACCAGCTCAGCGAGACCACGCTGTTAAAGCAGCAGCTGGAGGGGCAGATCAATGTCCTCAAGGAACAGATCAACACGGCGAGGATGAATGACGAGCATTACGATAACCGTCTGAGCGCGATCCGGATAGAGATCGACACAAGACAGGAACAGCGGTCTTCCCTTGAAAAGGAGCAGAAAGAAGTACGGGAAAAACTGGCTCGGGCGTCGGCTCAGGATGAGGAAGCCAAGCGGCTCCTCATCGAGACCCAGAGCCTGATCGCGGAACACAGTGCCGGGATCGAGGAAGGGAAGCGGGAGATCATGGACCTGCTTGGAAACCGCGCCTCCACAAAGGCGAAGATCCAGCATTATGATACGACCAAAGACCAGATCGCATCCAGAAAAGCTGTGCTGGCAAGGAATATGCTGGAAGTCTCTTCCGAGGCGGAAAAGCACAATACCTCTCTGGCGCAGTATGAAGAGGAACTGCAGAAAGTCCGGGAAGAGATCCGGAACTGTAATGATAAGATCCGGGAGAACGAGGCGGAGATCAGCCGCCTGCAGAAAGAACTGTCAGAGAAACAGGAAAAACTGAGGATCGGGCAGACAGCATATCACAGAGAGTCGTCCAGATTGGAATCTCTGAAGAACATCACGGAGAGATATGACGGATACGGAAACAGCATCCGGAAGGTGATGGCGAACCGTGACAGGGAAAAAGGCCTGATCGGCGTGGTGGCAGATATCATCAAGGTGGAGAAGGAGTATGAGATCGCGATCGAGACGGCGCTGGGCGGCAGCATACAGAATATCGTGACGGACAACGAAGAGACCGCAAAGCGGATGATCGCATTTCTGAAAAAGAATAAATTCGGGCGTGCTACATTTCTTCCTCTGACCAGCATGCACGGAAGCGGAGGTATCCGGAATCCGGAGGCGTTAAAGGAGCCGGGAGTGATCGGCACGGCGCACACCCTCGTACATGTGGAGAGGCAGTTTGAGGGGCTTGCCGAGCAGCTTTTGGGGCGGACTATCGTGGTGGATCATATCGACCACGGGATCGCCATCGCCAGAAAGTACCGGCAGTCGCTCCGCCTGGTCACTCTGGAAGGGGAACTGATCAATCCGGGCGGATCCATGACAGGAGGTGCGTTTAAAAACTCCAGCAACCTTCTGAGCAGAAGGCGTGAGATCGAAGAGTTTGAGAAGACGGTTTCCATGCTGAAGAGGGACATGGATGAGATGGAACAGTCAGTCAACCAGGTGAAGAGCAGGCGTGCGGCATGCTACAGTGAGATCGACGAGATCCAGCAGGAACTGCGGAAGGCTTCTGTCCTGGAAAACACGGCGAAGATGAACGTGGAGCAGACCCAGGTAAGGCAGCTTGAGGCGAAGCAGCGGTGCGATGCATACCGCGCAGAGCAGGAGAGCCTTGCAAAACAGCTCAGTGAGATCGCAGAGAATGAGGACTCGATCCAGATGGAACTGGAAACATCGGAAAATCTGGAGCGGGAACTGAATGAAAAGATCGAAATGATGCAGAAGCAGCTGGAGGAGGAGCGGGAGCGTGAGAACGTACAGCTCAAAAATTCGGAAGAGGTACACCTGGCGCTTGCTGCACTGGAACAGCAGAATACATTTATCCTGGAAAATATCTCCCGTATCCGGGAGGAGATGGACAAGTTTGAGGCAGAACTGAGAGAGCTGGATATCAACCGTGGGAATGCGTCCGAGGAGATCCGGGAGAAGGAAGATAAGATCTCAGAACTGCGGCAGACTATTGAAGGTTCAAAGGAGCTTTTTGACGAGATCAACGAGGCGATCAGGGAACAGACAAAGAAGAAGGAAGAACTGAATCAGAAACACAAGGATTTCCTTAGGATGAGGGAGGAACTCTCAAAACACATCTCGGCTCTGGACAAGGAATGTTTCCGACTGAACAGCCAGAAAGAGTCCTATGAAGAGGCTTCGGAGAAGCAGATGAACTACATGTGGGAAGAGTATGAACTCACCTACAACCGTGCAATGGAACTCAGAGACCCGAACCTGACAGACCTGGCTTTTATGAAACGCCAGATCCAGACGTTAAAAAATGAGATCAGAAAACTGGGTACAGTCAATGTAAATGCCATTGAGGATTTCAAAAATGTTTCCGAGAGATACACCTTTCTCAAAGGACAGCATGACGATCTGGTGGAGGCGGAAGCGTCTCTGGTACAGATCATCGCGGAACTGGACGAGGCGATGAGGAAGCAGTTCTCAGAACAGTTCGCAAGGATCGCGAAGGAGTTTAACGAGGTGTTCCGCCAGCTCTTCGGCGGCGGAAAGGGAACTCTCGAACTGATGGAGGATGAGGATATCCTGGAAGCGGGGATAAGGATCATCGCACAGCCGCCCGGAAAGAAGCTGCAGAATATGATGCAGCTCTCCGGCGGGGAGAAAGCTCTGACTGCGATCTCCCTGCTGTTCGCGATCCAGAACCTGAAACCGTCTCCGTTCTGCCTGCTCGATGAGATCGAGGCGGCTCTGGATGACAACAACGTGGACAGGTATGCCCAGTATCTCCATAAATTGACGAAGGACACCCAGTTCATTGTCATCACCCACCGGCGGGGGACCATGGCGGCAGCGGACAGACTGTACGGTATCACGATGCAGGAAAAAGGTGTCTCCACACTTGTCTCCGTGGACCTTGTGGAGGATCAGCTGGACAAGTGACAGACCGGGAGAGTGTGTGCCGCTGCAGGGCGGATGGACAGTCAGATAAGAGAAAAGATAACAGGAGTGAGAACAAAAACAGCGGATAAAACCGTGTACAGGAGGAAAAGATCATGGCAGAGAAGCAGGGATTTTTCAAGCGTCTTGTCTCGGGCCTCACAAAGACCAGAGACAATATCGTGTCCGGAATGGACAGTATTTTCCACGGGTTTTCAAAGATAGATGACGATTTTTATGAGGAACTGGAGGAAACTCTGATCATGGGCGACCTGGGAGTCCGGGCGACCATGAACATCCTTGACGACCTGAAGGAAAAGGTACGCACACAGCATATCAAAGAACCGCTGGAGTGCCGCCAGCTCCTTATTGACAGCATTAAGGAGCAGATGGATGTGGGAGAGACTGCATATGAGTTTGAGGAGCAGACCTCAGTGGTGTTTGTCATTGGCGTGAACGGAGTGGGAAAGACCACGACCATCGGAAAGCTTGCAGGAAAGCTCAAGGCGCAGGATAAAAGAGTGATCCTGGCAGCGGCGGATACCTTCCGCGCGGCTGCAGGGGAGCAGCTCAGAGAGTGGGCAAACCGCGCCGGCGTGGAGATGATCGGCGGACAGGAGGGCGCTGACCCTGCATCAGTCGTTTATGACGCTGTAGCGGCGGCAAAAGCGAGAAAGGCGGATGTGCTCCTGTGCGATACGGCAGGACGGCTCCACAATAAGAAAAACCTGATGGAAGAGTTGAAGAAGATCAACCGGGTGATCGACCGGGAATATCCCGAGGCGTTCCGGGAAACTCTGGTAGTATTGGACGCTACCACAGGGCAGAATGCCCTTGCGCAGGCGAAGGAATTTAACGAAGTGGCGGATATCACGGGCGTGATCCTCACGAAGATGGACGGGACAGCGAAGGGCGGGATCGCGGTGGCGATCCAGGCGGAACTTGGGATCCCTGTGAAATACATCGGTGTGGGTGAGACCATTGACGACCTGCAGAAGTTCGATCCGGAGGAATTTGTTAACGCACTATTTTACAGAGAGGATGAATGAGAATGCTGACACTGGAGAAATTTGAAGAAGCCACAGAACTGGTAAAGCGGGTGACCAATCCGACGAAACTCATCTACAGCGATTATCTGAGTGAACAGTCCGGCGGGAAGGTCTATCTGAAACCGGAGAACATGCAGCACACCGGAGCCTATAAGATCCGCGGGGCATATTATAAGATCAGCACGCTGACACCGGAAGAACGGGAGCGCGGGCTGATCACAGCATCTGCGGGAAATCATGCTCAGGGAGTAGCGTATGCCGCGAAGAAATTCGGATGTAAGGCGACCATCGTGATGCCCACAGTGACGCCCCTGATCAAAGTGAACAGGACGAAGAGTTACGGCGCGGATGTGGTGCTGTACGGAGATGTGTATGACGATTCCTATGCGTATGCATGTGAACTTGCCGAGAAGAACGGTTATACGTTCGTCCATCCTTTTAATGACCTGGATGTGGCAACCGGGCAGGGGACCATCGCCATGGAGATCGTGCAGGAACTCCCGACGGTGGATTACATCCTGGTGCCTGTTGGCGGCGGCGGACTGATCACCGGAGTTGCCACACTGGCTAAGATGCTGAATCCCAAGATCAAGGTGATCGGCGTGGAGCCGTCCGAGGCGGCGAGCATGACTGCGGCACTTGCGGCGGGAGAAGTGGTGGAGCTGGAGAGCGCCAACACGATCGCGGACGGGACGGCGGTCAAGGCGGTGGGGGATAAGATCTTTCCCTATGTACAGGAAAATGTGGATGATATCCTTCTTGTGGAGGACGATGAACTGATCGGCGCCTTTTTGGATATGGTGGAGAACCACAAGATGATCGTAGAGAATTCCGGGCTCCTCTCTGTTGCGGCTTTAAAGCAGCTTGACTGCAGGGGCAAGAAGGTAGTATGCCTTTTGAGCGGAGGAAACATGGACGTGATCACCATGTCCTCTATCGTACAGCATGGACTGATCCAGAGAGACCGGATCTTTTCTGTATCTGTCCTGCTTCCGGATAAGCCGGGTGAGCTGGTCCAGGTCGCAAAGACCATCGCTGACGAGCAGGGCAATGTCATAAAGCTGGAGCACAACCAGTTTGTCAGCACCAACCGGAATGCTGCCGTGGAACTTCGTATCACAATGGAGGCGTTCGGCACAGAACACAAGAACAGGATCCTGGATGCACTGGAGAGAAAAGGGTTCCGTCCGAAAATGATCGGAGCAAAGCTTTATTAGGATCGTTTTAAAACAAGGAAAGGAAGCGTCTCATGAAGCGAAGAAGACCGAAAACGGGAGAAGTTTACAGACATTTCAAGGGGAAACGGTACCGGGTGATGCATATCGCACTCTGTGCCGAGACAAATGAAGAGATGGTCGTGTATGAAGCACTCCAGGGGGAAGGCAAGGTGTACGTGAGTACAGTAGAAGCCTTCCTCAGAGAGACCAACAGGAAAAGATATCCTGATGCGGAACAGGAATACCGTTTTGAACTGTGTGAGAGAGAACCCGCCAGAGAGCATCGGGAGAAAAAGGAAGTGAGCGAGGAAACTCTGATCATGGAGTTCCTGGAGCTGGATGAGAACGAGGACCGCGCGGAGTTTCTTATGAAAAACAGGGGACAGCTTACCGACCGGTTCCTGACCGTGGCGGCGGAGAGCCTGGAGTTCGTGGAAAGTGCGGAGACGGTCGAGGAGAGATGGGCGGCGCTGATGCGTTTCCTTAAAACGAAGATGAAATACGAGAGCAGAAGGCTGCGGTGAGACCGCGGAGGAGATGTGATGCGGGGTAACGCCTTTGAAGCGGGGCGGATCCTGACAGCAGGGGACAGGCACAGATAAAAAGGGCCAGGTCCATGTACAGAGTGTACAGTGGGACCTGCCCCTTTTTGTCTTTTCTATGACAGACCTGACCGGCAGCGTCAGATCGTCTCTCCGCGCGCTTTCTTTTCCAGAAGCGTGTGGATCCTGTCCGTCGGATTCAAAACGGCTCCGATCGTGACATCGTGATTCAGGGAATCAATGATCAGCGCAAGGAACTTGCTCATATCTGCCTGGACAAAGTACGGCTTCTCATAAAGCTCCGGCGGCAGATAAGTCAGATTCGTTGTGATGACTTTATTGATATAGCCTTTTTCATAGTAGTCGTCAAATTTGGCAAAGCCATCGGTGAACAGACCGAACGTAGTGCAGACGAATACCCGGGCAGCGCGGCGCTCTTTGAGCTGTTTTGCCACATCAAGCATACTCTCTCCGGAAGAGATCATATCGTCCATGATGATCACGTCCTTGCCTGCCACATCATCTCCCAGGAATTCGTGGGCGACGATCGGGTTTTTCCCGCCTACGATCTTAGAGTAGTCTCTCCGCTTGTAGAACATTCCCATGTCCACGCCCAAAACGTTGGAGAGGTATACCGCACGGTGCATGGCTCCCTCGTCCGGGCTGATGATCATAAGATGCTCCTTGTCCGGGACGATGTCCGGGACAGCGCGGAAGAGCGCTTTCATAAACTGATACGGGGGATTGAAACTGTCGAATCCGCTTAAGGGGATCGCGTTCTGCACCCTCGGGTCATGCGCGTCAAAAGTGATGATGTTTGCCACGCCCATGGAATTGAGTTCTTCCAGGGCAAGGGCACAGTCGAGGGATTCCCTCTTTGTGCGTTTGTGCTGGCGGCTCTCATACAGGAACGGCATGATCACATTGATCCTGTGGGCTTTCCCTGTGGCAGCCGCGATGATCCGCTTCAGATCCTGATAGTGGTCGTCAGGCGACATATGGTTCAGGTGTCCGCTCACGGTATATGTCAGGCTGTAGTTGCATACGTCGGTCATGATAAAAAGATCGGTCCCTCGGATCGTTTCCTTGAGCACACCTTTGGCCTCTCCCGTTCCGAAACGGGGACATCTGCAGTCAACCAGATAATTATTCGATTTGTAATTGACGTACAGGGGGGATTCGGTTACTTCATTGATCGTGTTCTCCCGGAAGGATACGATATAATCGTTTACCTTCTGCCCCAGATCCCGGCAGCTTTCCATCGCGGCGATCTTTAACGGGGCAACAGGGAGAGTCTTTTCCAGTAATTCGATACTATTTGACATGATTTTCTCCTGTGATAATGTGTTGTCTGTACGGATAGACAGACTGTTTCCATATACCTTTATATCATTTTTTGTTTATAAATTCAAGCACGGCTTTGCGCGGAGAAGGAATTATGCTATACTTTAGTTGCTGTTTACAGTAATCAGACTGAGGAGTTTTATCTATAAATGAAGAAACATGAACATATCGTAGAAACCGTAGAAAAGGACAGTATCGCCCAGGAACTGGGGATCGAGCCGGGAGACAGGCTCATTTCCATCAACGGGCAGGAGATCGAGGATATCTTCGACTACCAGTATTATGTGGAGGATGAAGAACTGCTCCTTCTCATTGAAAAGGCGGATGGGGAACAGTGGGAACTTGAGATCGAGAAAGATGCGGATGAAGCCCTGGGGATCGGATTCGGGGCAGGTCTGATGGATGAGTACAGGTCCTGCTGCAACAGATGCATCTTCTGTTTTATCGACCAGATGCCTCCGGGAATGCGCGACACCCTGTATTTCAAAGACGATGATTCCCGTCTCTCCTTTCTCCAGGGTAATTATGTGACCCTGACGAACATGAGCGAACATGACATTCAGCGGATCATCAAGTACCGTCTGGAACCCATCAATATCTCCTTCCAGACCACCAACCCGGAACTGAGATGCAGGATGCTCCATAACCGGTTCGCCGGGGATGCCCTCAAAAAGGTGGACCTTCTCTATCAGGGCGGGATCGAGATGAACGGGCAGATCGTGCTCTGTAAGGGCGTCAACGACGGGGAGGAGCTGGAACGGTCGATCCGGGATCTCACAAGATACCTGCCGCTGCTCAGAAGCGTTTCCGTCGTGCCGGTGGGGCTGACAAAGTTCCGGGACGGGCTTTACCCCCTGGAGCCTTTTACAAAGGAGGAAGCACGCCAGGTGCTGGAGATCATCCACCGCTGGCAGAAAAAGATCTATGAGGAGTACGGGCTCCATTTTATCCATGCGGGAGACGAGTGGTATCTCCTGGCGGAGGAGGAGGTCCCGGAAGAGGAGCGGTACGACGGATATCTCCAGCTGGAGAACGGCGTGGGGATGCTCCGGCTTCTCTTCAATGAGTTTGAGGATGCCTTCCGGCAGCAGAAGGGTGACCAGAGGAGTGCGGAACTCTCTGCAGCCACAGGAAAACTTGCCTATCCGTATATCCGGCGGATGGTGGAGCGGATCGAAGAGAGATATCCGGGGGTGAAGATCCATGTGTACTGCATCCGGAATGATTTCTTCGGGGAGAGGATCACGGTATCCGGACTGATCACAGGAGGGGATATCATCGCACAGCTCAAGGGAAAGAGGCTTGGAAGCAGGCTTCTGCTCCCCTGCAACATGCTGAAGGCGGATGAGGACGTTTTTCTGGATGATCTTACGGTAAAAGAGGTATCAGATGCTTTACAAGTCCCCGTCAATATTGTAAAATCAAGCGGGCAGGACCTGGTCGACGCCATGCTCGGCGAGGGGACCTGAGGGAGAGCGTCTGTTCACGGCTGTGGGAGGGATTCGGTTCCCAGACAAGAAACATGACGAGACACGATAAGAGTTACAAAGGAAAGATTTTAAGGAAGGTTTTGATAAAATGAGTAAACCGGTAGTTGCCATAGTGGGACGCCCGAATGTGGGAAAGTCCACGCTTTTCAATGCTCTGGCAGGGGAGAAGATCTCCATCGTTAAGGATACGCCCGGAGTGACAAGAGACAGGATCTATGCGGATATATCCTGGCTGGACAAAGAATTTACGATGATCGATACCGGAGGAATCGAACCAGACAGCAAGGACGTTATCCTTTCCCAGATGAGGGAGCAGGCGCAGATCGCCATCGATACGGCGGATGTGATCATCTTTATCACGGATGTGCGCCAGGGGCTCACGGACGCGGACTCCAAGGTGGCTGACATGCTGAGGAGGTCGGCGAAGCCGGTAGTCCTGGTAGTAAACAAAGTGGACAATTTTGACAAATTCATGCCGGATGTGTATGAGTTTTATAATCTGGGCATCGGAGACCCGGTTCCGATCTCAGCTGCTTCCCGCTTAGGCCTGGGAGACATGCTGGAAGCGGTGGCGGAGCATTTCCCGGAAGGCGCCGGGGAGGCGGAAGAAGACGACCGCCCGAGGGTTGCCATTGTCGGAAAGCCCAATGTAGGGAAGTCCTCTATCATCAACAAACTCCTGGGAGAGAACCGGGTGATCGTCTCCGACATCGCCGGGACGACAAGGGACGCGGTAGACACGGAGATCGTACACAACGGAAAAGAATATATCTTTATCGATACAGCAGGGCTCCGCAGAAAGAACAAGATCAAGGAAGAACTGGAACGTTACAGTATCATCCGCACCGTCACAGCGGTGGAGCGGGCGGATGTAGTGCTTATGGTCATCGATGCCACAGAGGGCGTGACAGAGCAGGATGCCAAGATCGCGGGGATCGCCCACGAGAGAGGAAAGGGCGTCATCATCGTTGTGAACAAATGGGACGCCATAGAGAAGAATGACCGCACCATGCGGGAGTATGAGGGCAAGATCCGCCAGACCCTTTCCTACATGCCTTACGCGGAGATCATGTATGTATCCGCGATGACAGGGCAGAGGCTGAACAAACTGTATGATATGATAGATATGGTGATCGAGAACCAGACCCTGCGGATCGCCACAGGAGTCCTGAACGAGATCATGACAGAAGCTGTGGCAATGCAGCAGCCCCCGTCAGACAAGGGGAAGAGGCTCAAGCTTTACTATATCACACAGGTCTCTGTCAAACCGCCTACGTTCGTGATCTTTGTCAACGACAAGGAACTGATGCATTTTTCTTATACAAGATATCTGGAAAACAAGATCAGGGAAGCATTCGGCTTCAGAGGGACTTCATTGAAGTTTTTCATAAGAGAGAGAAAGGAAAAGGAGCAGTAGAGGGATGGAACGTTTGGTATGTCTGGCAGTCGGATATGTGTGCGGACTGCTGCAGACCGGCTATATCGTCGGGAAAATGAACCATATTGATATCAGGAAACAGGGAAGCGGGAATGCAGGGACGACCAACGCCCTGCGCGTGATCGGATGGAAGGCAGGGATCCTGACCTTTTTCGGAGACGTGCTCAAATGTGTCGTGGCGGTGGTGATCACCTGCCTCCTTTTCCGGGGGAGTGACTGCCTGCCTCTTTTGGCGATGTACGCCGGTGCCGGGGTAACGCTGGGACATAACTTCCCGTTTTATATGAACTTCAAGGGAGGAAAGGGGATCGCCGTGATGGCGGGCCTCGTGGTGGCGAACAGCTTCTGGAACGTGCCGGAGAGTCTGTTGATGATCCCGGTCACACTGGTTTTTTTCCTTGTCCCGGTGATCATCACAAGGTACATATCAGTGGGTTCGCTCATGGCATATACTGCGTTCCTCATTGAGATGATCCTGGCAGGCCAGATGGGCATGCTGGATATGGAGCCGGCAGGGCTGTATGAACTTTATATCCTGCTGTTCCTGATGACGGCGCTTGCGTTTTACCGTCACCGGGCAAATATCGGCAGGCTTATGTCGGGAACTGAGAACAAATTCGGAGCAAAGAAAAAGGAGTAGACGATCATGGCAAATGTAGGTGTGCTCGGCGCGGGAAGCTGGGGAACCGCTCTTTCCGTCCTGCTGAGCGATAACGGTCATCAGGTAACAGTGTGGTCCATCGATAAGGATGAAGTGAAGATGCTGGACGAGAAGCGGGAACATCTCCAGAAACTGCCGGGGGTAAAACTCCCTCAGGATATGGTCATCACAAACGAGATGGAAAAAGCGATCCGGGGGAAAGATTTCCTTGTCCTTGCCGTCCCGTCCATCTTTACACGGACTACGGCGCGGAATATGCGTCCTTATGTGGCGGATGGTCAGATCATCGTGGATGTGGCGAAGGGCATTGAAGAGTCTACGCTCAAGACACTCTCCCGGCAGATCGAGGAGGAGATCCCTCAGGCTGACGTGGCGGTGCTCTCCGGTCCCAGCCATGCGGAGGAAGTGGGAAGAAAGCTTCCGACGACCTGTGTGATCGGTGCGAAAACAAGGAAAACCGCAGAATATCTCCAGGCCATGTTCATCAGCAAAGTATTCAGGGTGTACACCAGCCCGGATATTCTCGGGATCGAACTGGGCGGCTCCCTGAAGAACGTGATCGCCCTTGCGGCGGGGATCGCGGACGGGCTGGGATACGGCGACAATACGAAGGCGGCCCTCATCACGAGAGGGATCGCGGAGATCGCGCGCCTGGGCGTGAAGATGGGCGGAAAGATCGAGACATTCACCGGGCTTACCGGCATCGGGGACCTGATCGTCACCTGTGCCAGTGTCCACAGCCGGAACCGCAAGGCGGGATACCTGATGGGACAGGGAAAGACCATGCAGGAAGCGATGGATGAAGTCAGTATGGTGGTGGAAGGCGTTTATTCTGCGAAGGCAGCGGCAAGCCTCGCTGAGAAATACAGCGTATCCATGCCGATCGTTATGGAAGTGAACAAGGTCCTTTTTGAAGGGAAGGCTCCCGCGGAGGCGGTGGATGATCTGATGCTCAGGGAATCCAGGAGTGAGAACACAGCTCTTCTCTGGGACAACGAAGCATAAGACGGGAAAAACCAGTCATAACCCTCTTGTCTGCTGCATACATTGGTATCAGCAGAACAAGGGGGTATTTCTATGGATTCATTTCAGGTATACAGGGATATGAAAGCACGGACCAATGGGGAGATCTACATCGGCGTTGTCGGTCCGGTTCGGACAGGCAAGTCAACGTTTATCAAGCGTTTCATGGATCTCCTCGTCCTGCCGAATATGACAGATGAGCACGCCAGGGAGAGAACACAGGATGAACTGCCCCAGTCCGCATCGGGGACCACGATCATGACCACAGAGCCGAAATTCGTTCCCAAGGAGGCGGCAGCGGTGAAACTCTCCGATGACGTGGAGGTAAAGATCCGTCTCATCGACTGCGTCGGCTATATGGTGGAAGGGGCTTCCGGGCATATTGAGAATGACGCAGAGCGCCAGGTAAAGACTCCCTGGTTTGAGTACGAGATCCCGTTCACCAAGGCGGCGGCGATCGGGACGCAGAAGGTGATCCACGACCATGCCACCATCGGATTCGTGGTGACGACAGACGGGAGTGTGACTGATCTTCCCAGAGAGAATTATGTTCCTGCCGAGGAAAAGACTGTGAAGGAACTGCAGTCCATCGGAAAGCCGTTCATTATCCTCCTGAACTGCCGCAAGCCCTACTCCGAGGAGGCGAAGGCACTTAAAGAAGAAATGGAAGGAAAGTATAAGGTTTCCGTCATCCCGGCGAACTGTGAACAGCTGAAGACAGAGGATATCCACGAGATCATGCGTCAGGTGCTCTATGAGTTCCCGATCACGGAAGTAGAGTTCTATCTGCCCAAGTGGGTGGAGATGCTCTCAAGAGAACACAGGATCAAACAGGACCTGCTTGAGAACATAAGGAATGTGATGGATCATATCGAGGACATCCGCAGCGCCGTTTCTCGCCCGGTGGAGACTGACAGCCCGTACATAAATGAGATCTCGGTGGAGGAGGTGGAGATGGATACGGGGAAGGTAAAGATCCGGATCACATTTGAACAGAAATTCTATTATGAGGTCCTGAGCGAGCTGACAGGAACGCAGATCAGTGGAGAATACGAACTGATCTCTACAATAAAAGAACTTTCTGCCATGAAGGAAGAGTTTGCCCAGATCAAAGACGCGTTTACAGATGTGAAGATGAAAGGATACGGGGTAGTGAGCCCGAAGAAAGAGGATATCCGCCTTGATGACCCGGTGATCATCAAGCAGGGGAGCAAGTATGGGGTGAAGATCCGCTCCGAGGCGCCGTCCATCCATATGATCCGCGCCAACATCGAGACGGAGATCGCCCCCATCGTGGGAAGTGAAAGACAGGCGGAGGACCTGGTGGAGTATATCAAGAAAGAGAGCGAAACCCCGGAAGGCGTCTGGGGGACGAATATCTTCGGCAAATCCATCGAGGAGCTTGTGACCGACGGGATGAGAAATAAGATCACTATGATAAACGACGAGAGCCAGGTAAAGCTGCAGGATACCATGCAGAAGATCGTCAATGACTCTAACGGAGGGCTGGTCTGCATCATTATATGACACCGGCTCCGGAATATAGTATAATAAGACAAAACGGGTGATAGAGCCGGGAGGGGACGGAAGATGAAGAAAAATGTCTATGACGGGATCCTGTCTTTTAAAGGCAAATGGAGAGAATATCAGGCAAGAGTACTGACGGAATCTGAAAGCTATCTGAAAGATGGAAAGATCCATATCGTTGCGGCGCCGGGAGCAGGAAAGACCACGCTGGGGATCGAACTGATCCGAAGGACCGGACTGCCCTGTCTGGTCCTGTCGCCGCGTATCGTGATACGCCAGCAATGGCTTGAGAGGATACGGAGTTCGTTTCTGGAGGACGGGACACAGGAGAGGCTCTTCTCATCGGACCTGAAGCATCCGGGGCTGATCACTTCGGTGACCTATCAGACTCTTTATCACGGGATGAAGCAGATGAAGGGGACAGCGGAGGAGGAGACAGAGAAAGAGGAAGAAGATTTTCAGGGGTTTTCTCTGGTCAGCTGCCTGAAAGAAGCAGGCGTGAAAGTGATCTGCCTGGATGAATGCCATCATCTGAAAAATGAGTGGTGGAAGGCGCTGGAGAGTTTCCTCGCAGAGATGAAAGATATGACAGTGATCGCGCTCACCGCGACACCTCCATATGACGCCACGCCGGCACAGTGGGAGCGGTATATAAGCGTATGCGGACCGGTAGACGCGGAGATCACGGTGCCGGAACTGGTCCGGGAGGGAAGTCTCTGCCCGCACCAGGATTATGTCTGGTTTAACTGGCCTTCCGTGGAGGAAGAGGAACAGATCAGACGGTTCCGGGACCGGGCATACGACATGTTCTGCCTTCTCATGGACGATCAGTCCCTGCGGGATGCGGCAGCCACCCATCCCGGACTGACGGATCCTGAAGGATACTGTGACCGGATGCTGGAGGATCTGGCATATCTGTCGGGGCTTTTGATCTACTGTCAGGCAAAAGGGATACCATTTTCTGAAAAATGGATCCGTGTACTGTGCGTAAAAGGGCTTCCGGACATGTCACAGAGATGGATGGAGGCATTCCTTCAGGGGTTCCTATTCGATGACAGGGACAGTTATGAGTGCCGGGAAGAGTATCGGGAGGCGTTGATCCGGGAACTGAAAGCGAGAGGGATCGTTGAGAAGAAACGGGTCAGTTTCCGTACAAGCCCCAGGCTGGAAAAACTTCTGTGCAGCAGCCGCGGAAAACTGAACAGTATCCTGCAGATCGCGTCGTGTGAACAGTCCGCTCTGGGAGAAGAACTGAGGATGCTCATCCTGACGGACTATGTGAGGAAAGAATGGAGGAGCGGGCTGGGGGATCCGGAGAAAGAGATCGGCGTGATCGGAGTCCTGCCGATCTTTGAACTGCTGAGGAGACGAGGGACGTCCCGGCGGCTTGGGGTTCTCTGCGGGAGTATGATCCTCATCCCCGTATCGGCGGAAGAAGCATTTACAGAGGAGGCCGGGAGAGCGGCGCTCCCTCTTCAGACGCCGTTTAAAAGGCTCCGGAACAGGGAAGGAGATGAACTGGGATACAGTGAGATCCCTGTCAGCGGCAGGGTCAACCAGTATACTTCTGTTGTCACAAGGCTTTTCGAGAGAGGATACATCCAGATCCTGGTCGGGACCAAGTCCCTTCTGGGAGAAGGGTGGGATTCCCCATGCATCAATTCTCTGATCCTTGCCAGCTTTGTGGGCTCTTATGTGCTCGGCAACCAGATGAGAGGGCGTGCGGTGAGGAAAGATCCGGACCATCCGGAAAAAGTCAGCAATATATGGCATCTTGTCTGCATTCCGGGGCAGCGAGAACAGCGGGCAGAAAGAGAAGCCCAGGTGACGGATACAGGACTGTCGGAAGATCTTGATACGCTGGAAAGGAGGATGAAAGGGATCCTCGGATTAAGTTATGACGGGACTGTCATTGAGAATGGGATAAGCCGTCTGGGGCTTCATTCAGAGACCTCGTATACAAGGGAAACTGTCTGCGCACTCAATGAGGCTGCTGCTGCGCGTTCTGCCGACCGCGGGACAGTGGCACGCCAGTGGCAGCAGGCGCTTCTGGTCCCGGGAAAGCCGGAGACCGTGGATGAATGTACCGCTGACAGGAAAGCCGTGCGCAGGAGCGCTGTGTTCATAAATACGCTGGGCGCCCAGCTTCTGGCTTTTGTTATCGAGGGGATCAATATCCTGTTCCGGGCGCGCAGATTTTTAAACGGATGGTGGGATACAAGAGTGTTCCTTCTTATCACAGCGGTGTTTGTCCTCTTTACCCTTATCTTCGGGAGGAGGCTGATCCACATGCTGACGCCGATGAAACAGTTCCGCTCTGCTGCACAGGGGGTCCTGGAGGCGCTGAAAAGATCCGGAGAGATCTCGGAGAAGTGCAGCGTGGAGACGGAGGAGGAGCAGGGAGCCCGTTTTTCAGCGTGGCTTGAGAATGGGACGGACCGGGAAAAGGCCGTGTTTGCAGACGCGCTCTCGGAGATGCTGGCACCTGTGGATAACCAGAGGTATCTCATCTGCGGGGGCACCCCGGGGAGAAAGAGGGCAGAATACTACTGTGTTCCCGCTGCATTTGCTGCTTCCAGGGAAAAGGCGGAAGTGTTCCGCAAGGCAATGGAACCGTGGATCGGGAGATACCGCCTTGTATATACGCGGAATCCAGAGGGAAGGCGGATCCTGCTGGAGGGCAGGGCGAAGGCCTTTGCCAGTGTCAACCGGAGGCTTCTGGACCGCAGAAAACGTGTGAAGATGGAAAAAAGTGCTCTGGAATGACCGGGGGCGCTCCTGCCTTGACAAGAAGAGAAAAATAGTCTAGTATCACAGTAGATAAATGTTGGATTTTATAAGGGAAGGCGCTTCAGCGAAAGTGTGCAGAAGCGCCTTCCTGCGTAAGGTTTCTCAGAGATGATAAGGAGGATATTATGAGCGCGCAGTACGAACGACTGGAAAAATGTTATGAATACTATAGATCGGTAACTGATTTTAAACCCCGTGTCGGCCTGATACTTGGATCGGGACTGGGCGGATATGCAAAGAACATGAAGGTGGAACTGGAGATCCCTTACGGGGATATCCCGGGCTTCCCGGTGTCTACTGTGGAAGGGCATGACGGAAGGTTCCTGCTGGGATATATCGGTGACGTGCCGGCTGTGGTCATGAAAGGAAGAGTACACTACTATGAAGGATACTCCATGGAAGAAGTAGTGCTCCCGACCCGTCTGATGAAGCGTATGGGGATCGAGATCCTTTTCCTGACAAATGCGTCGGGCGGGATCAACCGCGATTTCCGCGTTGGAGAGTTCATGATGATCACAGACCAGATCTCAAGTTTTGTACCTTCTCCGCTGATCGGGCAGAATGTATCTGAACTGGGAGAACGGTTCCCGGATATGACCCATATCTACGATCCGGAGCTGATGGAACTGATCCGCAGGACGGCGGAACAGGAGAAGATCGACCTGAAAGAGGGAATCTATCTGCAGACGACAGGCCCCAATTTTGAAAGCCCGGCTGAGGTGAGGATGTACGGCGCCCTGGGAGCGGATGCGGTCGGTATGAGCACTGCCTGCGAGGCGATCGCAGCACGTCACGCAGGGATCCGTGTGTGCGGCATCTCCTGCGTATCGAATATGGCAAGCGGGCTCTCCGAGGAAGAACTGAGCCACCTGGATGTACAGGCTGTGGCTGACCAGCGTTCCGGAGAGTTCGAGCGTCTGGTGACAAAGATCATCGAACAGATGTAA